>Ga0164302_10000188_pt1 | contig 15864 bp, 15 predicted proteins | sample Whisoiple_202_MG_FD_109714 | JGI IMG/M metagenome (GOLD analysis project Ga0164302, IMG submission 109714) | Soil microbial communities amended with pyrogenic organic matter from upstate New York, USA - Whitman soil sample_202_MG | ecosystem: Environmental > Terrestrial > Soil > Agricultural... | reverse complement strand
TCTCATATCCCATATGGCCGGACGTGAAACCAGTTAACCGGCCGAGGCTCACTGAGAACGAAGAAACCTTTGCTAGGCGAGCACTTACAATTTTCGTAAATCTGTTCATATGTGAGCTTCTGCGACGCCGAATTCGGCTGAAAACAAATGTGAAATCAGTCGTTTAGACATAAAAAGCCGATTTTTTTCTTGGCATATCTTTGGCGTTGCCCAATAATAGATCGTCTGAATAACCTCTTTAGGAGAATGCCATGGAAGGTATGTTTGTCTGGATCGTGCTTTTTGCTGGGGGTGCGCTGCTTTTTCTCGGAGTTTTGCTCATCGCCTCGGAAAGAGAACTTAAAAATAAGCGCCGTGAGGTAGAGGCACTGCTGTCGAAGCTAGAGGGGTTTTCGGAAGGGATGAGTTCCACAGGCGGTGCGTCGCTAGACAACAACGCTTCCGCTGAAGTAACCGAGTTGCGGGCACATAATCGTGAGCTGGAAAATAAAGTTGCCCGGTTTGCTGGCGACTTGGAGCGCAGTCAGCGAGCGATTCAGGACATGCAAGCGACTCAGGAAATGAGCGGCAATAACTCGACAGAGATTCAGGAGCTGCGAACGGCGAATGAGCGCCTCCAAATGGACATCACCCAGCTACGCAGCCAGTTGGCAAGCAACGAGGCAAACTTCCACCCGTCGGGGGCGACTCATGAGACGAGCCCAATGAACAGTGAAACCGAACCTGAGCTGAAGGCGGTCAACGAAAAGCTTTATGAAAGCGCCGCTCGCATTCGCCAGCTCGAGGATATCGAGCTCAGACATCGTGAGGAGCGACAGAACTTGGAAGCACACATCACAGAGCTCGAGGAAAAACTCAGCGCTACCGAACAGCGCGTTTCTGAGTTGGACCACCTGCGCGCTCGTTCGGAGCGAGCCGAGCGCGACCAGCAGGAGTTGCGGAAACAAATTCAACAACGTGAACAGGAATTGCTTCAATCGCAAGCGCGAATCGCCGAAGCTGAAGAACATCGCCAGCGTCTCGCTGCGTTACAGACCCCCTATCATGCCCTGCTCTCCAAACAGTCTGAGCTGGCGGACAAACAACGTGAGCTGCAAGCCGATCTCGAGGCATTCGCGAAGTTAATGAATCATGCCGATTCCAGATGAGCCCGGTATGACGAGCGGAGCTCATCGATAACACTCAGGCATGTAAAACGCCAAACTTTTATATTCTTTAGCAGCCTTTCGCTTTGAACCAAGGCGCACTGATTTCCATGTGCTTTGTTTCTACGTGCAGCGCACCAAGGATCTCCCGCCGCAATCGACTCAACAAGCTTCAAGAAAACTGCGTTCACAATCTTTCCCGGTCGGCGATCCCACGAGCACCGTGTTTTAGACCGCGTCGCTGATCGGCGCCACCAGCCCGCGCAGCCGCCCTCCTATACGGTTCGCTATTGATTTCCTATACTGGTGCCGGGGGTTGCAGATGCGTCTTCATTACGAAGTTCAGGGCAACGGGCGCCCACTGGTTATTCTGCACGGCTTTCTCGGGTCCTCCGAGAATTGGCGCGCGATGCGAAAGCTTTTTGCAACTACTTATGAAGTGTTTTCCGTCGATCAGCGCAACCATGGAAGTTCGCCCCATAGCAGCACGATGAATTATGGCGTCATGACGGAGGACCTGCGTGAATTTTTAGCCGAGCAGGGTCTTTCAGAGGTTTTCCTGCTAGGCCATTCAATGGGCGGGAAAGTGGCAATGCAGTTCGCCTCCGCATCGCCGGAAGTAATTGAAAAACTCGTCATCCTCGACATCGCTCCTAAAGCTTACCCGCCTGCGCAACGCCTATTGCTGCAAGCCATGCAGAACCTGGAACTGCGCGGACTAAAAACTTACGGTGAAGCTGAAGCGGCGCTGGGGGCGACGATTTCCGATGCAGCGCTCAGGAAGTTTGTAGTCAAGAACTTAACGCGAGATCGCAACGGTGAATTTCACTGGCGCATCGGTCTGGATTCGCTGGCTGCGAATTACGATCAATTGATCCAAGCGCCCGCCATGTCGAATAGTTTTGACAAACCGACTTGTTTCATTCGCGGCGGCCTGTCGCGCTTTATTGACAACGAGGATTTTGCCGCCATTCGCAAGTATTTTCCTCGCGCGGAACTCCACACGGTGCCCAATGCCGGCCATTGGGTGCACATCGATGCGCCCGAAGAATTTCATCGGATCGTGGATGAATATCTCCGCCGCTCGTAGGGTAGACCTTCCAGCGCCCCTCATGCTATGAGTTCCTAAAGTTTCAATTCGCGGGAGGCGAGCAATGGCGAAACGCAAGAGCATCCATATAAAAGGCATGGAACATGGCGCGCCGATTCCCAACGGCGTTGTCGTAGGCAATATGGTTTTTTCTTCGGCGATCTCCGGCAAGGACGCCAAGACCGGCGTGTTATCATCCGATCCGGACGAACAAGCCGAAGCGATGTTTCGCAACCTTCGGCTGTTCATGGAAACCGCAGGTGGAACGCCGGAGAATATTGGTTATATGAAAGTCTATTTGAAAGAAGAAAAGCTGCGTGACTCCGTCAACAAGGCCTGGCTGAAAATGTTTCCCGACGAGCATGACCGGCCGGCGCGACACGCGATCAAGACGGAGCTGAGAGGCGATAATTTGTTTCAAATTGAAGTGATTGCGGTTCTCTGAAGAAAAACTCACCACGAGGAGGTTCGTTCAATGGGCATTGAAATCGTCGATCTCGTCGATATGGCGCATAAAGAAAAACGGCGCAAGAATATCTTCAACACGCCGCGCTTCCACGCGTGGATGCATTACTACAAACCGGGGCAAAAAGACGCCATGCACTGTCATAATGCCGATCAGACCTTCGTCGTTTTGGATGGCGAATGTACCATGAGCTTCCCCGACGGCGGGAAGGTCACTTTGAAGCCGGGGCAAGCGGCGCTGATCACCGGCGGATCGTTTTACACGCTCGAGAATACCGGCGACGGTCCCATGATCATGATGGGCAACCGCTCCGGACCGGCGGAGAAAATTCAAATCATCGATTACGTGACGCGCAAAGATATTCGGCAGCAAGCGCAAGCGGCTGATTGAAAGTTCAAACCGTTCAACACGTTTCAGTCGTTTAATCCGATTGGGATTCACGATTTGAACGGTTGGAAGGCTCGAACCTGCGATTTTATAGTCCGTACAGCCGCTTTGGATTGTCGTAGCTGATTTTTCGTTTCGCGGCTTCAGGAATATCTTCGCGGCTCAGGAATTCATTGACGGCTTTACTCATATCGACAATTCCCTCATGGGGAAAGTCCGACGCCCAAAACAGACATTGGTCCCCGAGTAGCTCCAAGTCTCGGCTGGTGGTCATCTCCTCGCCGCACTGGAAATAAATCTGCCCGCGCTCGAGCAATCGAGATGGGCGTGGCAGCTCGCCCATACGCGCTTCCATTTTGCTCATCAGGTAGGGCACCCAACCGCAGCCCGCTTCCAGAAAAGCGATTTTTAGATCGCGATATTTCCCCAGCACACCGGAAAACATAAAGTTCGTGAACTGCCGCATCTGCGGCCACACATGCGCGAGGGTCGCTGCTTCGCCGCGCCACATGAAGAGATCGTTATTGCGCAACGAGTTCTGTGAATGCACGGCGAGCATGCAACCCAGTCGATTGGCTTCTTCATAAACCGGATGAAACTCGGGATGTCCCAACGGCCGGGGTAACCCGTCAGCGGGCAGGACGGCGCCGACCATACCGTATTCGTTGACGGCGCGGCGCAATTCGCTCACCGCCGCCGGCACATCTTGTAAAGGGAGAATCGCGACTCCTCTGAGCCGCGACTCGTGCCGCAAAAACCGATCGTAAAGATAATCGTTGTAGGCGCGGCTCAGGTCGACGGCAAACTCGGTCATGCCAACTTGGCCGATATGCATGAAACGGGTCGGATAGACCACCGCAGCTTCGATATTGCCTTGGTCGAGGGCTACCTGCCAATCGTGCAGCGTCGGAATGAGGAACGACGAACCGGTGCCGCCATGGCCGGCTTGCCGGTGCCATCCATGATGCGGCAGCAACGGAAAGTAGAGCACTGCTTCGCGCCGTTTTTTGTAGTGCTCCGGCAGATACTCGAAAACATCGCTTTCGATTTCACGGATGTGACCGTCCGCATCGATCATCTTCCATTCAGTCATCACATTGCCCTTTCATTGGCGAGTTTCGATCATTTCAGCACGAACAATTCAAATATTTACGCTCCTACTACAGAGAACGAAAACGGAGTTTCGCTTGCATGTTCCGATTCCAAGTACTTCGGCGAGTCCGTCATTCCCGCATGTTTTAGCGGGAATCCAGGCGAATTCGGACTGGACCCCCGATTAAGGCATTCGGGGATGACGATTTCAGGCATTTACTGCTATTGACCTGCGGCGTTCTTTGACAAACCCGAAGCGACGAGCGGGAACTTCGGACCATCTGCCCAAAATTCTTGGCGGCGCCTCGTGAACTTCGTGGTGCGCCGTCGTTCATCCGTCTGCAATCATCTCACCGAAGCGCGCGCAGAATTCTCCAATCGCGCCATGATGAACGAAATCGGCGATCTCATCGAGGGGACCAGGCTCGCGATTAATAATCGCGAGCGCCGCGCCGTTGCGCTGAGCCACGACGGGAAACGACGCCGCCGGCTGTACTTGCAACGAAGATCCCATGACGATGAAGATCTCCGCTTGCTCGGTCCATTCCTGCGCCTGGCGCATGGCTGTCTCCGGCATGGGCTGCCCGAAAGAGACCGTTGCCGATTTGAGGATACCGCCGCAAACATCACACTTGGGCGATGCAAAATCGCCAACGAGTTTTTGCATCACCTCGTCAGGATCGTATTCGCGCTCGCATTTGAGACAAAGCACTTTGCGATTGCTGCCGTGAAGTTCGACAATCTTCTCGTCGGGCACACCGGCTTTGCTATGCAAACCGTCCACGTTTTGCGTAATTAAGCCAATCAGTTTTCCTTTCGCGTCGAGAGCCTGAACGAAGTAGTGGCCGATGTTCGGCTTGGCTTTTTTGTACTGCTCCCAGCCATCGAGTCGTCGCTTCCACGCTTCGATCCGCGCCGCTTCACTGCTCAAGTACTCCTGGTAAGTCACTGGCCGATAGCGCGTCCAAATTCCGCCGGGACTTCTGAAATCCGGAATGCCTGACTCCGTGCTGATCCCAGCCCCTGTAAACACGACGACTCCGTCGGTACGGCGGATATTTTCGGCGAAATCATTCAAACTGAGCATGAGCAAATTTATAGAACAGCCAGCGCGGGCAACACAACCATGGGCTTATTTGTTTGCATTGACCGCGGGCAGCCGAAGTCCGGTCGAGAGAAGCCCCCCTGCAGCGATCAAAAATCCGGTCACTACGAATCCGCTCGCGAAGGAACCGGCATCGCCCATGGTGCCGATGAACGTCGGGACCGCGCCGCCACCGATGATGTAACCGACAGGAACGGAAAACGCTACGGCAAGATTGCGTGCGCTCGGCGGAGTGATCATCGCGATCGCCGCAAAGGCAGCCGGAAAGAACCACACCGCCACCAAGGGTTGGACCAGAACCGCGGCGCCCAATGCCGGACCGGACAGTATTCCCAGGAGCACAGTCGTAATACCGGTAAAAACCAAACTGATGATGATTGTCTCTTTGGCGCCCAGCTTGTCTGATGCCCAGCCGCCGAGCAATCCGAGCAGGGGGCCGTGCGAACGCGAAAATGCGACTAGGGTATTTGCCGTACTCTGGTCGAAGTTGCGCTCGCTCACGAGATAGAGCGGCAACATAGCATAGACTCCGATCGTGGAGCTGACACCGACACCGAAGAGAACCATTATCAGCCAAAACGCCGGCGTGCGCGCGAGCACTTCAAAAGCTTGGGAACCCGGCGATTCTCCAGGAAAGCCGCCGCCGCGACCAAACTGACTGAAACTTACGCTCGCCACGAGCGACAGCACGCCGAGCACTCCCAGGCCCGTGCGCCAATTTGACCAACGAAGAAAAATCTCGGCGAGAAAGGGAGTTGCAAAAAAAGCCAGATTGGGTGCCAGCTCGTGAATCGCGATCGCCTTACCCCAGTGCCGTTTGTCCACCAACGACGTAATGGTGGCGATGGCTGAAGGCAAATAAAAACCGGCGGCGAAACCCAGCACCATCAAGCCGCACTGGATCAACCAAAGAGTGGTCGCGGCGGCAATCGTCAACATTGCGAAGCTGACGCCCGCGAGAGAAGCAACAATCGCGAATCGGTGGCTCGAGCGCGACGTCAGCACGCCGGATGACAGCAGCCCGGCCAGATAGCCGCCGGAGCTCAAAAAGAAAAAGAATCCCGCCTGGCTGTGACTAATGGCCAATTCCTTTTCGATGGTGGGCAAAAGCGGCGATAGAATGATGCGCGAGGCGAAATTGAGGAAAAAAAGACCGGCGAGAAAAAAAACCGGCCTCACTTGGGCGCGAAAAGACTCATCGCCAGGTTGTGCGCGGTCGGAGCCTTCGTCGAGCAGACTTTTCTTGAGCGCAGCCTTTGAGGTATTGTCGCCCTGCATGGATGATCGTGGGTGCTTGCTGAGTTTTTACACACAACCAGAAACAAACCAAGCTTGAGCCTATGTTTGAATCCAGATTCGTGACGTTAATGGCGCCGCCGCTCAATGGCACTAGATTCGTGGCGCAAGCAGAGCAAGCGTTATCGCGCCGCGCCTTTTTACGTGCGCTAATGGCGACGTTTGCCGCCGCACAGCTAGATCCTTTATTTCGTGCCATCCTACACGACAGGACGCTCATGGCCGAAGCCGCGGAGCTTTCCGGCGACGCGATTACCATCGACCTGCATTGCCATCCCAATTCAAGCAGCGGCAAAAGATTGGCTGAGTTCGACTCCGATGTTCCTGATAACATGCGCGCGGGCGGCCTGGATGCAGGCGTCTTTGCCGTCCGTGGTGATCACGGTACGCTCCGCCGTAGTCCGAGGGGCCATTATACTGAGAGTCGTAAGCCTAGTGTCGGCGAGCTTTTTCAGAGTAGCCGGGATCAGCTGGACAAGGTGCTGAAAGCCTCCAAAGCGGGAAAGATCGGCTTGGCCACATCGCCGACAGATATCGTGGAAGCAAAGAAGCATCGCCAGCCCTGCGCCGTTCTGGCGATCGAAGGCAGCGATCCTCTCGAGGGCGATTTATCGCGAGTCAAATTTTTTTACGATCTCGGCGTGCGCAGGCTGCAGTTGATGCATTATCGAATCAACGAACTGGGCGACATCATGACCCAAGCGCCGCATCACAAGGGACTCACCACGTTCGGTCAGGACGTCGTAAAAGAAATGAACAAGCTTGGCATGGTCATCGACGTGGCGCACGCCTCGCCCGACACCATCGGCGGCGTTCTTGCGGCGAGTCAGCACCCGGTGATCTGTTCGCATACCGGCGCTTACGCTCTGAGATCCAATTCGCGCCATCTCGAGGACAAAGACATGACGGCGATCAGTAAAAAAAGCGGCGTCATCGGCGTCTGGCCCTTGCTGCGCAGGCGGGATGATTTTCAGACTTACATCCGCGAGCTTGACTATGTAAAGAACTTGGTCGGCGCGGATCACGTCGGCATCGGCACCGACCTTTTCGCCATTGCCAGCGAGACGGCGATTCCGACGCACAAAGAGTTCGCGCTGATTCCCGCGGCCTTATTGAGCCGTGGATATCGGGAAAGCGACGTTGAAAAGATTGTCGGCGGCAACTTTATGCGGGTCTTTCGCGAAGTGGTGCGCCGTACAGGATAAGACTTTTCGGATTACAATCTGAGTTGAAATGGGGTGAAAGCGCTTTGTGTAAGAATCTTCGGTTATCCTGAGCCGATAGGCGAAGGATCTCGTTTGCGAAACGAACCCGATGCGAGATGCGTCCCAGAGTTTATCCTGAAGCTAGCCGAAGGATTCAGCATGACACACCGCAATTTTGCTCATAACATCGAATTTATTGTGGGCGCTTCACAATCCAACACGTTGGGCGCTTGCCACTGCTGAGAAGAACGGAGGTTTGATGTCACTCAAAGTTTTACGTTTTGTGATTCTATCGTCGATGCTGCTTGTTTTACCGGCGGCCGTTCGTGCCGCTCAGACAATGATTCCCTTGCGACTTCTTTATCCGAGCTTTGCCGGCTCATGGGGCACCGCCTGGATTGCCAAGGAAGCAGGTTATTTTGCCAATGAAGGGCTGGACGTCGAGTTGATTCGCGTCGGCGGTAGCACGCGCATGGTGGCCGCGTTGCTCGGCGGCAGCGCGCCGATCATTCAGGCTGGAGCATCGGCAGCCTTGGCCGCCACTGCGGCCGGTAGCGATGTGGTCATTATCGGTTCGACCGGCACCGTTTCGCCTTTTCGTCTCATGGCGCGCCCCGAAATCAAACAGCCGTCTGACCTCAAGGGCAAACGCGCCGGGATTACCACTTTCGGCTCCACCTCCGATCAGGTCGTGCGCATGGCCCTGAAGCACTTCAATCTCGAACCCAGCAAGGATGTGGCGCTACTCTCTTTCGGAGCCCAGCCGGAGGTTTTCGCTGCGCTCCAAAGCGGCGCGGTACAAGCGGGCGCATTGAGCTTTCCCCTTTATGCCAAAGCCACCCAGCTCGGCATGCGCGAGCTGGTCAATTTCGCTGAGCTTGGAATTGAAGATATTAACGGGACAGTGATCACAACCCGTAACTACATCGCGCAACAGCGCGATATCGTTCTGCGCTTTCTTCGCGCCTTCACCCGCGGCATGCAGCGCTACCGAACCGACAAAGAATTCAGCAAAAAAGTATTGGCCAAATACGGCAAGATCCATGACGACGATATCGTCGAGGGCACTTGGCAGGACTATGCTCCGACGTTGCAAAAAACCCCGCGGCCCTCGCTCAAAGCGATTCAGTTTTTGCTCGATAATCAATTTCCCGGGAAAAAACCCGCGCCCAAGCCGGAGCAGTTTGTCGATTTGTCTCTGGTCGAACAGTTGGAAAAAAGCGGCTTCGATTCCATAACCAAGTAATGTTCGTCCATGCCCGGAGAAACACCATGATAAAACCCTCCATTAGATTTTTGCATTTGAGCCTCGCTTTGTTAGCTGTGTTGACTCTCGCCAGCGTGACTCGTGCGCAGCTACCGGCTCCGCTGGTTATCCAGGGCGGCATGCTGATCGACGGCACCGGCAGAGCGCCGCTCGATGATGCGGTCATTGTGGTCGAAGGCGAGCGCATTAAGTCCGTTGGCAAACGCGGCGAAATCGCCGTGCCTCGGAACGCTCGGGTGATCAACGTCAAAGGCAAAACCATCCTTCCCGGTCTGATCGACGGTCACTGCCATCTGCTCGACTTTATGGGCGAGATTTATCTTCACCTCGGGATTACCACTTGTCCCGACATCACGCAGAACGATGACGAATGGACGTTGGCGCAGCGTGATGGAACCAACCTCGGGAAAATCCGCGGACCGCGCATCTGGTCAACCGGCGCGCGCCTCGTGGGACCGCCTCCGGCTTGGGCGCTACGCGGCGAGCGTGGCTACTTGATCAAAACTCCGGAAGACGCCGTTGCCGCCGTGCGCAAAAAGAAAGCGGCGGGGATCGAGATCATCAAGTTCAACGAGTATGTGGCTCCGGAAGCGATTCGCGCAGGCGCCGAAGAAGCACACCGGCTCGGTTTGCCCGTAACGTGCCATTGCCTCGATGTGTTTCTTGCCGCTGAAGCAGGCTTCGCCGGGGTCGAACACCATTGGGCGCCGGGCATGACTTCCATTGCGGATGTCAAAAAGCGCTGGGACATCCACGAACAGCGCATGACCCGAAAGATCAATACGGCAGACCTATCCTATTATTATGAGCCGGAAAACTTCGACAGCATCGTCAAAGCCATGGTCGAGAAGAGCGTCAGTTGGGCGCCGACCATCGCCACCTGGTACCGGCCGCTGTCGCCGAGCGTCGGCCGCTTCAAGGAAAGAGAGCTCTCGATTCTCGACCGAAAGGAAGCCAAATATTTGCCGGGCGTGCTTCGGGAACAAGCTCTCGGACAATACGAGCGCTACTCGAAGTTTGCACCCGAACGTCTGAATAATGCGCGCGAAGGCTACAGAAAGATCGAAGACCTAATGCGCCGTTTCGTCAAAGCCGGCGGCATCATTCGCGCAGGCTCCGATCCCAACAACGGCCTGCCGGGTCTCGGCGTTCATCAGGAAATCACTATGTTCGTCGAAGCTGGCCTGACGCCGATGCAAGCGATCCAGTCGGCAACAATCAACGTCGCCAAAGCTTTCCACAAGGACAAAGACTTTGGCAGCATCGAAGCCGGCAAAGTCGCCGACATCATAGCTGTCGACGGCGACCCTCTGAAAGACACGTGGGCGACGCAAAATGTCGGGCTGGTCGTGCTCGGCGGCAAGCTTGTCGATAATGAGTTCCACGCGAATTTTAAAAACCCGATTCCGGCGATCCGCCCGTGGCGCGCCACGCCGCAGCAAATCGAGATTTCGCCGCGTGCCGTGACGCAGGGTTCGGCAGCAACGACGCTAAAGATTTCCACGAGGCGGGGCTTCGACCGTTTCCACAAAGCGACCCTCGCTGGCAAAGAATTGGAAACTCGGTTCGTCAATCCCGGCGAGCTGGAAGCGGTTGTGCCGCCTGAGTTGGCCAAGAAGGTCGGAACTTATCCGATCGTTGTCGTCGGCCAGGGCGATTCCGCATCCCACTCCGCGCCCGCTTATTTCATTGTCTCCTTCAAGAAGTAAGAATTTCAACAAGTGTACTCACCTAATCCAAAACATGAAATTTGTGTGCCAGCCATCTGACTTCGCAGTCCAATTCATGACGGTCACAGCCGAACAATCTCGATTTGCCACATCGCTTGATAGCGACGGGCTTACCGGAAGTTGTCTTATGAGGCGTGACAGCAGTCCGCGCAAGCTCTCGAAATGTGTACTCGTGACACTAATCGCAATTTGCTCATTACTATTGTTACACACCAATAACGTCGCCCAATCCGACCCGATTCGCGTGCTTTATTATCCGCCGTGGAACATCAGCAAACTGCCCATGTACCTGGCGCGCGACGCCGGTCTCTTCGACCACGCTGGCCTGACCGTCGCGTGGACTGATCCCGGATCCAATGAAAAGCTGCTCGCCGCATTGAAGAATGGCGAAGCCGATATCGCCGTAGTGAGCGCAAATCATGTGGTTCAAAACAACGCGACCGGCGGCCCCCGCATGACTTTGGTCGGTAACACTGGCTTCAACTACTCGGCGTTCGTCGCCGCTCCATCGATCAAAACAATCCGAGATCTGCTCGGCAAAAAAATCGGTACGGGAGAATCGGGAAGCACGCCCGATCAACTGACGCGTTTGGCTCTGCGGAAGCTCGGTATCGATCCCGAGAACGATGTCACGCTGGTTCCCCTGGCGGAAGGCAGAAACAGCGATAGAGTCAGACTTCTGCTGTCGGGAGACATCGCCGCAATGATGGTCACCGCTGAAACCCTATATACATTGGAAAAGAACGGTGCTCTCGCGCGTTTGCATCGGCTCAGTGATCACAAGGAGCTCAAGATCTACGCCGGCGGCGGGGCGGATTACGCTGTCGCCACCTCATTCTTGAAGAGCCGTAGAGAGGATGTTAAAAAATTTATGGCGGGAATTTGCCAAGGGATCGCTCTGGCGAGAAGCGACAAAGCGCAAGCGCTTCCTTTCATCGCCAAAAGCGGGCGCGGTCTTGATGCGGCAGCGGTCGAGTACCTTTACCGGCTCTACGTGAACGAAGTGATTCCGCTCAAACCGCACGTGAAAATTGAAGGTGTCGAGCTTGCGCTACAGATGGCCGCATCATCAGTTCCTGCCGCACAGGCAATCAAAGTAGAAGACTTGATCGACCGAGCGCTCGTGCCAGAGTTAGAGAAAGAAGGCCGCTGCAATTTCTAGCATGTGATCCGTAATTCCCTCATTTTGCATTGCAAGTCGAGCTAGGCGTGGAAGTTTTTTTCTTGTCCAACTAATTTAATTCCCCTCTTTGAAAAAAGATGGGCCAGGGGAGATTTTCGTCTTACTTCTTTGTGGCCCTGTCAAACAAATCCCCCTTTAATCCCCCTTTGGCAAAGGGGGATGACCTCAATCCACAAACCAAAATCCGTTGAACCAGCTATTCACTGATCCACGCAACCGCCAATCACTGCGCCAGCCGTTCGGCGAGCGCTTGAATTTGATCCATCGCGCCTTTCAACTCCGGCGCATAAACCCGCGGCACGCACTCACCGCAAATTTCTCTCGCCAGATTGCCGATCGCGCGCAAAGCCGCGTCGAGAGTCGCCGATTCGCCGTTCTCCTCCGGACAGGACTCGCTCAATTCGACCAGGCTCTGCAGGCAGATCAGCAAATTTGCCAGGATCGACTCCAGCGTCTCCTCATCGGGTTCTATATTCGATCGGTACAACAGATCATGAATCGTCTGCAGCTCACCGCGAAAAACCCTGACGGTGCTTTCCAGTCGCCGCAGGACTTGGTGCGGTAGCGCGCCCTGCTCGGTCTGGAGCTGTTGCACGGAACCAAGGTCGGAAAAAACCAAGTGCAGGTTGGTGCGCACGCGATCGAGGCGATCCTCAAACGTTGTCCGGTGAATCTCCGCAGTTAGTTCCTCTTGCCGCCGGGATACCAGTTTCGAGATGACACAGCCAAACACCAACAAACCGGCAATACCCTCTATCACGGCGAGAATCCGCAGCGGGCCGACCGGAATTACATCGCCATAGCCGATTGAAAGCGCCGTGACAAAGCTAAAGTAAATTGATGTGGCGAGTCCGCTGACATCCGGATGCACTACGGAGCTGCCCGCCTGAAGCCCCCAACCCATGCCGATGCCGGCAAGCCAGTAGATCACGCCAAAAATGAGAATCATGCCGAGCCAGAAGCCGACCAGCCGCTCTAATGGCCAGTTGGCTACCATCTCCAACCACGAGAGGCGACGCGCTAACCTTTGTTGATGAATGGAGAACGTTTCTGGCGTCGCGACTGGCGGCGTGTTGCACTCGATCGATCCACCACTCTCTTTCCAATCCGCTAACCCGCCAACGTAGTGACGGACGTTGGCGTATCCCAATTTTTTTAGCAGGCCGACCGCCTGCTCGCCGAGCGGTCAGGTCGGTCCACCGCAGTAAACCACGATTTCCTGCGTCAAATTGGAAATTGCCTGGCGCGCTTTCGTCTCAATCTCGCCTACGGGAAGACTGATCGCGCCGGGAATATGCGCCTCGGCGTAAGCTTCCTTCGGCAATACGTCGAGGATAATCAGCGAACGATCTCGGAGTCGCGCGCGGAGCTCGTCGCCCGAGATCGTCTGGTGTTCGATCGCAGTTTCCGCAGATAGCGGCTTCGTCATGCTAGTCTGTTCGTTCCGAGAATCGGTTTGATTCATTTGGATGCTTCAAGCCACAAGTAAGTTGCCACGGATCATGCGCTGCCCCAAACATCCGTCGCCACCTGCACAACCAGTTCCAATTTCGCGATCTCGTCATCGATCGTCAGCTTGTTTCCCAACACGGTGCTGGAAAAACCGCATTGCGGGCTGATACCGAGTTGTTGCAACGGCACCAACTTGCTTGCTTCGTCGATGCGCCTTTTTAAGTCGTCGGGATTCTCCAATGCGCCGCTTTTAGACGTCACCAGCCCAAGAATCAGCTTTTTGCCGCTGGGCATGTAGCGGAGCGGCGCAAAATTTCCCGCGCGGGGCGTATCGTATTCGAGAAAATAACCGTCTACCTTGAGTTCATTGAACAGCACTTCGGCAACCGGGTCGTAGCCGCCTTCTGCAACCCAGGCGCTGGCAAAGTTGCCGCGGCATAGATGCGTGCACACCGCCATTTCGGCCGGGCGATCTTTGATACACTCGTTGATCAGCCGCGCATAGAGAGCGGGCAGCTTGTCCGGATCTTCGCCGATTTTTGTCGCGCCTTCGCGCATCTTGGGATCGCAGAGATATGCAAAATTGACGTCGTCGATCTGCAGATATCTGCAGCCGACGGCTGCGAGAGCGGCAATTTCCTCGCGAAAAATGCGCGCCAGATCCGCAAAGAACTCTTCCATCTCCGGATATATTGTCCTGTCGACCCCGCCGCGGCCCGTGCGGAAATGCACCAGCGATGGTGATGGGATACACTGTTTGGGAGTTTTTTTGGTCACGGAGGCAAGAAAACGAAAATTCTCCGTCTCGATCCCGCGGGGATGCCCGAGCTTGCCGGAAACGACGAATTGGGTCGGCGAACGCTGCACGTCCGAGTCGGAGCTTTGAAAATGACGCGCAGACTCCGGCAGCAAGCCTTCGACGACTTTAATCCCATCGAATTGCTTCAGAAAGTCCGCATGCCAAAGGTTGCGCCGAAACTCGCCGTCGGTGATGCCCTGCATACCGACATCTTCTTGAATTCTGACAACATCGCGGATGCAGCGATCTTCGATTTCGCGCAGCTGCGCGGCGCCCATCTCGCCGTTTTGATATTTTTCCCGGGCTTGCCGAAGCTCAGGTGGGCGCAGCAAACTGCCGACATGATTCGCACGAAACGGCGCTTTCTTCACTGAATCCATTATCATCCCATCAATTTGAAGTCTCTCAGCTCGTCAGCTATTTACACGCTTATGCACGAAAGACTCACCGCGCGGAGGCGCAGAGCTCAGAGAAAGGTTTAAACAACGCTCTGTGTCGTCCGTGTCTCTGCGGTGAAACTTATCAAGTCCCCGCTCGTCCGTGATACGCGACTGAACCGTATTGGAGTTTTCCATGCGCACTGAGCTGATCAGCATCCGCACACCGACGCATCCTTTAGATGCTGCCTACTATACACCGGACGGTCCGAGCAAGGGCGCGGTAATGTACTGCCACGGCAACCAGATGAACTTTTACGTCTGTGCGGCCCGCTTTCTCGCGCCGCATATCACCGCTCTCGGCTACGATTTCATGCCCTTCAATCGGCGTGGTCACGACTCCGTCAGCACGTACAACAGCCGCGAATGTGTCGGCGGCGCTTATCAGACGGTTGCCGACGGAATTGAAGATAACGAGATTGCGGCGAACTATTTGGCCGCGAAAGGACACAAAGCGCCAATTGTCATCGGCCACAGTAATGGCGGCGTATTGGCCAGTGAACACGTCGCGCGCCATCCAGAGACGCGAGCCCTAATTCTCCTCTCTGCGCACGCCGGAGGTAATCGCCTGAGCAAGCCGCCTTCGGCGCGCAATTTTTCACTCGCCGGCGATACCGATGCGCTAACACGGGCGGCAGAAGCGTTGGTTTCGGCGGGAAAACCGCGCCAGCTCATGCTGATTCCGGCTTGGTGGTGGGTGATTTCGGCGCGCACATTTCTCGATCGGTTAACCAATGCGCCGGATCTGGTCGAGAACGCTAAGCGTATCAGATGCCCTGTGCTTTTTATCCGCGGCGACGAGGAGCCGAAAGAAAATTATCCGGCGGAGCGCTTCCAGGAAAACTGCTCCGGCCGCTGCGAAGTTGCGATTATTCCCAACTGCGACCATTTTTACGTCGGCGCCGAAGAGAACGTCGCGAAAATTGTTACCGCGTGGCTAAAGCGGACCGTGGAAGAATAGTTGATGACCCTTATCCGCGTCGAGAAATTCTAATGCCAAATGAGCAAGTGCCGAGCTCTCGGCGGTCTTAACCTGTGCTCCAACGCTGCGGCAAAACTGACAATCCCACGGCAGTGGTCATCAGTCCCATCGCTATCATCGCTTTTTGTATAAGCTATCGATGTAGCCGCTCTGCTCGAGTTCGCGAATAAAGCTCATATCAACAAAATCTTCGGGCTTAGCGGCTTTCGCTTTCGCATCGGTGTCCGC
>Ga0164302_10000185_pt1 | contig 15985 bp, 14 predicted proteins | sample Whisoiple_202_MG_FD_109714 | JGI IMG/M metagenome (GOLD analysis project Ga0164302, IMG submission 109714) | Soil microbial communities amended with pyrogenic organic matter from upstate New York, USA - Whitman soil sample_202_MG | ecosystem: Environmental > Terrestrial > Soil > Agricultural... | reverse complement strand
CGTGCGATCGATCGATTCCTCGCGGTGCTCGCGGCGACCGTGGGAGTAGAAGGTCAGGGCGATGATGACGCCGATGATCATCGCGTCGATGATAGCGACTGTCGAGAACGAGGTCGCCAGGAACCCACCTCTGCCGCCGAATCCTCGCTGCCAAATGAGCAGGAATGGCTGGCTGATTTGGTCCGGGTTTGCGTCAATGTACTCGCGATAAGACTTGGTTGCTTCATAGAGCGCGAACCAGGTCAGCGCGATCGGCAGCAGCACGAGTACGTTCCGGATGCGGTCGGCAACAGCGACGATCGTCGGCGCATAGCCGCCTTCACGGCGGACCGCGTAGAAGTGGGCGAGGTATTCACTATTGAAGGCCCGGCGCAGGTCGACATCGGCCCAGCGCAGCCGGCCCTCTTCCGTGCTGAGGGAAGAGGCAAGGTCCCGGAGGCGCTCGGTGCTGCGCGAGTCGATCTCCTCGAGCGACGCGGCCAATCCGTTGATCTCGTCGGCCAGGTCGCGGGTCGTCGCCGGACGCGGCCGGGATCGTGGCAAGGGCGCCGTGCCAAGGTCGCTGCCTGTCACTGAATCAATCGCGGAGTAGTTGTCGCCCTGTGTGCGGGGGAAGGGCTCGTTGCTCTTGCGAGCGCGAAACTGGACCATATGTCTCCTGGTCGATCTGCGATCGCTGTCCGCAGAAAACACGGACCTTTGACGCGTGTCGCCCGATCTGAAGCTCACTGTACCATTGCAAAAGGGCGTCTCGAAACCCGTACATGCCCATCGCTGAACAGAATCGGGACTATCTGCACCCATGACTCTACAGACGCTTTACGACGCCGCAATGTTACGCGGTCCCCGATCAGTACCCCTTCTTGGGCGGCTGGGCGGGGGCACCATCGCGACGATTTCGGACAGCCAACCATTTCGCGTGGTGGGCTCGCATGCCGTTGTTTATCAACTGCGGCAGCCGACCGGTAAGGTCGTGGCGCTGCGCTGCTGGCTGCAGGACGAGATCTCGGCCGAACTGATCGAGCGATACCGGGCACTCGGTCACCCGTCGACATTGCGCCGGCTGCACTCGGTCGATCGATCGCCGGTTATCGGGTCGATCAGCCTGCATGCCGACGGCATCGTGGTCGAAGCTGAGGATTTGCGCTCAGCCACGCGGCCGGTCGTAGTGCTCGACTGGCTGATGGGGCCGACGATCATGGCCGCGGTCGACCGCGCCTGTCGATCACAGGACACCGGTTATCTGTCGGCGCTGGCTCAGTTGTGGCGTGGCGCGGTTGCGACCGCCGGTCAGATTGGTTTCGTGCACGGTGATCTGACGGCAGACAACGCGATCGTCCGGCCGAAGGAAGGAATCGCCTTCGTCGACTACGACACTGCCTATTGGCCGGAGGCACCGTCAGTTCCGCATCTTGACCCGGCGATCGCCTATCGCCATCCGCGGGGCGTGACAAGTCGCCCGGAGCATGCTGATGAGTTTGCGGCGCTGGTGATGTACGTCTCCTTGCGGATCCTGGCAATCTGGCCCGAGCTCCGGGCCGATCACGGCCAGGCGGCGACGATGCGCGGCGCCGGTCTGCTCTTCCAACCGCGCGACCTTGCCCATCCCGATGGATCGCAGCTATTCGGCAAGCTGAGAGTCGTCAATGACCCGCAGGTTCAGGGCCTGGTCGGCATCCTGCGGGAGGCGTGCCTCGGTCACCCGGATGAGATCCCGACATTCGCCGAATCGTTGACGCTCGCGGCGAACGTGGCGGCGGCGCCGCTCACGCATCCGATCCATGGCCAGCGGAGTGGACGCGTTTCCTCGTTACTCTCAAGCACGATCACAGGAACGCGAGAGACTGCCGGCCGCGGAACAGACAGGCTGCGACCGAAGCCGATCGATCCCGTTGTGGAAGAGCTATGGCCGGAGCGGCAGCGTACCTGGCGACCAGAGCGCCTCACCGAGCTTGCCGATGCCATCGAGCAGCAGGACCTCAACAGGGCGGAGACGCTCTGGTCCGTGTTGCGGGATGAACCAGGCGCCGGCGCGTTCTTCCCGGCGATCGATGGGCTGCGGAAAGCGGAGGCGGGCCACCATGAGGTGACGGCCAACGAGATCCGGGCCAGGCACGTTGCCCAGCGCAAATCCGCGATCAGGCAGCGCTTTGCAAACGCGCTCGATCACGACGATCGGGCTGCGCTCGCGGACCTCGCTCTTTCAGGCGATATCGATGAAATCGAAGACTTGTCGGAGGCCAGTACGCGCCGAATTGTCGGGTCGCTTGCGATCGAGCATCTTGAGCGGGCCCTCGAAAGCGACGACGACAATTTGATCATGGAGGCCTACGATGCGCGACTCCTCGGCGATCAAGGCTTGCTGACGTCGGTCCAGCAGAACCGGGTCGACCTTGCGTTTGATCGTCACGCGTGGGTCAAGGATGTTCGCAGTGCGATTCGCAAACGCGATCTGGCGGCGATTGATCGCCTGTATGCCGCGATGCCGGTTGGCGCGCACCTTCGATTGACGGAGCGAGAGCGCGCCAGGATCGACCGCCTCCATGCCCAGGAGTCGGCACTGCGATCCCTTCGGGCGGCGATACGCGACGGTCGCGACGCCGACACGATCTCCGCTCTCAATGCGGTCGAGCGGAGCGGCGCGGTAGTCCCGCAGGATCTCGAATGGGCGAACGTCTCAGACGTGATCGATCGATACTCGCTTATGACGTCGGTGCGCCGGGCCGCCGAGCAGCACCCGCGTGATATCGCCCGGTTGGCGCGCCTCCTGCCACAACTGAAGGAAAGATCTGGTGGCGTCTTCCCTGAGGCAGTCGATGGGCTCGACTTCGCGAAACTCGAAATCGAAGTCAAGCAAAGTGCGCAGCTCGTGCGGATTCGCGAGGCGCTAGACACCAACGACGACCGTCAGATCGTCGCTGCGGCGCTGCCAGACATTTTTGGTGTCCTACCGATGCTCGAGCGCGGAGAGCAAGCCCGGATCGAGCGTGCGGTGGCAGCCGCGAATCGCGCCCTTCGCCGCTCGGGTCACCGCAGCAGTAGCGCCTCCAGCTCGGGCACCGTCGACACCGTGTAGTCAGGCTCGGCATCGTCCAGTTCGTGGTGATCAGGGTTGCCCCAGGTGACGCCGATCGTGGCGATACCGATGCGCTTCCCGGCCACGACATCGGCCGCGGCATCCCCGATCATGACCGCGTTTTCGGATTCAGTCCGGCCGAGGTCACGCAGGGCCAGGATCAACGCCTCGGGGTCTGGCTTCTGACGCCCGACATCGTCGCCGGCATAGACCGCTCCGAAGGCATCCGTCAGTCCGAGGCGGTCCAGGGTGATGAGGGCCGTCAGCCGGCTCTTGCCGGTGATGACACCGAGCCGCATTCCGGCGTCGAGGCAAGCTCGCACGAGTTGGGCTAGTCCTGGAAACGCCGAAACCAGATCGTCGTGGCGGTTCTCGTAGTATCGGTTGTAGCGCTCGATTGCCGCCTCGGCATCGGATTCCGCGACCTTGTTGCGGATGATTTCGTGGTCGGGCGGGCCGAACATGGCCCGGATCTCGCTTGGCGCGAAACCGGTTCCGAGCGCCGGGATGAAGGCGGCGTCGAACGCCTCGTAGATCAGCGGCAGCGTATCGGCGATAGTGCCGTCGAGGTCAAAGAGGGCGATGTCGAAAGCGCGGGACGGCATGTTTCTCCCAGCTGTTCATAATGTGCGACCGACTCGTTTGTTAGAGTATGCAGGAGTGCCGGGCCGCGCGGTCTCCTTCCGGCTTCGGTCGACCATGGCAATCTATGATGCGGACGAGTAGGCCCTCGTATGACCTTGACCGCTCCGAGAAGCAACCGGGTGGTCGCCGACCACTATGAAATAGAAGACCAGCCGATCGGAACGGGCGGGATGGCGCTGGTCTACCGGGGCCGAGACCTCCGTACCCGCCGGGACGTAGCGCTCAAGACCCTCAAGCCAGAGTGGGTTAACGACGCCCACGCCCGGGCCAGGTTTCGTCATGAAGCGCGGACCATGGCGTTCCTGTCGCACCCCAATGTCGCGCGGGTTTACGATCTTTTTGAACCGAACGATCAGGCGCAACCGTGGGTCGTGCTCGAGTTTGTCCCGGGACTTTCGCTGCGGCAGGAGATCGACCGTAACGGCCCGATCGATATCGACCGTCTCACGCACCTGCTCAAGCAGATCGCCGCTGCGCTCCATCACCTCCACCAGCGGGGCATGGTTCACCTCGACGTCAAACCGCAGAACATCCTGTTCGACGACCCGATGACGGTCAAGCTGATCGACTTCGGCATCGCCCAGGAGGCCGGCACGGTCCTGGAAGCGAGCAATGGGCAGGCGTTTGGCACTGTCTCATATGTCTCGCCGGAGCAGGCTTCGGGCGACGAAGTTGGTCCGGCAAGCGACATCTATTCCCTGGGGTGTGTCGTCTACGAGATGGTTACCGGGGAGACCATCTTCAAGTTTCGGGATGGGACCGATCCGCAAATCGTGCTTGCGGCGCACCTGACCGAGCACCCGATCCCGCCGACCCGGCGCCGGCCCGACCTGGACCTCCCGGAATGGATCGACGACATCGTTCTCGATGCGCTGGCCAGGGCCCCGGAGGATCGCTACCCGACGACGGTGGCCTTCGCGGAGGCGTTCGAAGGCGCGTTGAATGCCGCCACGCCGCCCGATTCAACCGTACCGCTGAGCCGACTCCCGCGATTCGATCCGCGACGCAACCCAACGGTCGTCCATACGCCCCCTCCGGTTGTCGGCGCGCGAATCAAGGGACCGCCGCTTGTCGCGCGGATTCGCACCGCGTTCCTGTGGAAGCTGGTCGGGATCGTGGCGGTCGGCAATCTGCTCCTGGCGGCGCTTTCGTTCTGGGATACGGGCGTCGTGCCGGGCCTTTACGATCCAGCGGTGGCAATTCACGCCGGGACGACAGTCACGGTTACCGCCGAATTGTTGAATGTCCGTGCCGAGCCCAGCGATTCCGGCGCCGTGCTCGATCAGGTTGGCAAGTCAGCTACGTTGCGCGTGACGGGGTTGCCGGATGGCGGCTGGTGGCCGATAACGTATGATCGTGGTGACCAACAGGTCGAGGGTTGGGTTTCAGGTGACCATGTTGCGGGCGTCCCCGAATCGGGGTACGAGCGGGTTCGGCAAGTATTCCGGGATCTGGCGCCGTAACCGGTGATCAGGCTGGCCAGGTAGCGAAGACTTCGTGGCAGGGGTGCAGGGAACACGTTGACGGACGAAAGTCACGATCGTTCAACGGCCGAGGATATTGCCTTTGCGTTGCGGGTTCGGCAAGGCGATCACGATGCCTTCCGCGCGCTGTACGAGCGATACGGAAACGCCGTCCTTGGCCTCGCCCAATCGGTCGTGCGCGACCGCTCCGCTGCGGAGGACATCACGCACGATGTTTTCCTGGGCTTCTGGCGCAATCCATATGCGTTCGAACCGAGCCGGGGCCTGTTCGTTGCCTGGATATTGAGAGTCACGCGCAACCGGTCGATCGATATACTCCGCAAGCGGCGGGACATGTCCTTCGGCAATACCCGGACTACCCAGGAGGGCGAGACGATCGATCCAACCCAGTGGCTGGCCGATCCCGATCCCGGGCCGGAGGCCGAGGCGGTCACGCATACGCTGGCTAATGACGTGAGAGCCGCTCTCCGCACGTTGTCCGATGACCATCGGCAATTGCTCGAACTCGCATATTTCGGCGGCCTCACCCAGCGCGAAATCGCAGAACGACTCCAACGACCGCTCGGAACCGTCAAAACCCAGATGCGCACAGCTCTGATCAAATTGAGCAAGCTGGCGTCCGTGCAAGCATTGGCACAATCCGTTGAAGAGGACCAAATCGTAGAAGAGGGGAGAGGTGACGCCGGGAGCTGGAACCTGACCTCTGCCAACCCTGCTGATATTTCTGGCCCGGAAACCTCGTGAGTACCAGAGCAACCATGAACTTTGATTCGACTAACAATCTTTGCCACGAAATCAGCGACCTCATCGAGGGGTATGCGATCGGGGCATTGGATGAGCGCGAGATGTTGCGCGTCGCGGAATCGTTGCCGAACTGCCCTGACCAGCAGGAGCAGCTCCGCGAATACGAGGAGACCGTGGGCCTGCTGGGCTTGACTGTTTCGCCGATTGCGCCGCCGACTGCCCTGTGGGACCGATTGAACCACTCCACGGTCGGCGATCCGTTGCCGGAGCCAATCCCGCTGCGTCCCCGCGCCGCCAGCAAACTTGCGGTGCCTCGCTGGATGGCGGCTGCCATGGCGGCGGCCATCGTGCTCCTGCTCATCTCGAGCCTGAGCCTGGGGGTTGCCCTGCGGCAGGAACGCAACGACAACTCATCGTCGATCGACTCCACCATGGCGACGTATCTCACGTCGGGAGGCCAGGTCGTGCCGCTCGCGTCGCTGCAAACACCCGAGCAGTTGGGATGGGCTGGGCGCGGTAGTCTGCTGATGGCGCCGAACATGCCGCCGATTCTGATCGTTGACAAGTGTGTCCCGAGCAGCAGCAATTATTCGTACGTTGTCTGGCTGAAACGTGGCGACCAGTTCACGCCGATGGGCAATATCCAGATCGGCAAGGATGGCCGCGGCATGATGACGCTCGAAGGCGTCGATTCGCTTGCCGGCTACGATGTCGTCGGCGTCTCCATCCACACCAGCAATGATGCGGGGAAGGAATGGACGTACGACGTCATGACTGGCGCCCCGCGACAAACGAACTAGGACAACTCACCATAAAACGCGGTATAATGCACGATGGCCGTGCCGGGGGTAAGGGGGGGACCCGAGCGGCTCGAGATATGGCAGTAGCGACCGAGGAATTCTTTGACAGATCGAAATGTTGCGTGTGCCGCGTGCCAGCGCGAGTTCGTTATCACCCCGACTGAACGTCTCTTTTACGCAGAACGCGGATACCAGGAACCGGCCTATTGCCCGGACTGCCGCGCCCGCCGGCGTGCAGAGCGCCACTCCGAATTAATGGCCTCAGCGGGCCAGACCCAAGCAAAAGTCAGCCTCGGCACCTACGGTGGATTTGCACCGCCGGCGCCGCGTGGCGCGGAGGCCGCGAGCCGCTTTACAGCTACCTGCACCTCATGCGGCGGCGAGGCAGTTGTCCCATTTCAGCCGCGACCAGGCCGGCCGATCTATTGCCGGCGATGCTTCGGGGAGCGACGGGGTCGGTAGTTTGACCCAGGTGACGGGATGGAAAAAGGCCGGGGAAGCTCTTCCCCGGCCTTTGTGCTTGTCCTGCCTGCGGATCAGTCGGTGATCTCGCCGCCGAATTCCTTTTCGGCAGCCGTCAGGGCCTCGTCGGCAACCGCGACCATGCGGTCGACTTCTTCCTTCGTGATCACCAATGGCGGCGCGAAATGCATCACGTCCCAGGTTCGGGTGATCACGCCGTTGGCCATGCTGACATCCTGGACCTTGCGAATGAAGCCGTGGTCACGGCCCCAGACTGTCTTGTCCTTCTTGCTCTTGACCAGGTCGAGCGCCCAGACCATGCCCACACCGCGGACATCGCCGACGGACGGATGAGACCGCAGTTCCTCGAGCCTCCTGCCGAGGTACGCGCCCGTTTCGGCGCCCTTCTCGACCAGATTCTCCTCGTCGAAGATTTCGAGGTTCTTGATCGCGGCCGCGGCGGCGACCGGGTGTCCGCCGAAGGTCAGCAGGTGCCCGAACGGAACTTCCTGCTTCTCCTTGAAGATCTCGAAAACCGAATCTCGGATGATCGCGGCCGAAATCGGCGCATAGCCGGACGAGAGGGCCTTGGCGACCGTCATGATGTCCGGGACGATCCCGTAGTGCTCGATTGCGAACATCTTGCCGGTGCGACCGAAGCCGTTGATGACCTCGTCCGCGATCAGCAGCACGCCGTGCTTGTCGCAGATCTCGCGCAGCATCTGCCAGTAGATCCTGGACGGCACATGGACGCCGGCCGCAGTAGAGATCGGCTCGCCGATCACCGCCGCGACGGTGTCCGGGCCCTGGAACATGATCTCCTGCTCGACGGCCTTGGCGGCCATGATGTCCGCCTGCTCACCCTCGACGCCAAAGTCGGAGCGGTACTTGTTCGGATGCGGGACGTGCGAGACGCCGTACATGAACGGGCCGAAGTGGTGCTCATTCTTGAGGGCGGTCAGGCTCATCGCGCCGTAGGTCATGCCGTGGTACGAGCCACGGCGGGCGATGATCTTGTAGCGGCGGGCGAATCCACGCATCGCCTGTACCTGCTTGGCGATTTTGATGGCCGATTCGACCGCCTCCGAGCCACCGGCGGCGAAAAAGACGCGGTTGAGGTCGCCCGGGGTCCGCTCAGCGATCATATCGGCGAGTTGAACGGCCGGTACCGTGGTGAAGTTCATCGAGGAGACGTAGGCGAGGCGAGCGGCCTGCTGCCCCATGGCCTCAGCGATCTCCTTGCGGCCGTGCCCGGCATTGACGACCCAGAGTCCGGCGATGCCGTCGAGGAACGCGTTGCCATCGACATCGTAGATGGTGCTGCCTTCACCGCGATCGAAGACGTGCAGTCCGTTGCGCTCGGCCAATTCGATCCACGGGACAGAATGGATCCAGACATGATCCATGGCCTCCTTGTTCAGGTAGGCGGGTGCGGTGGGATCGGCGACCGCGGGATTCGACTTAGACGACGCGACTGTGGTTGCCATGCAGAGTGCTCTCCTCGAGGCGTGCGCTGTCAATCCGACAAACTCCGGCGGATTGACGTGAAACTGCATGAGTATACCTGAGCCATTCCGAAACAGGTTTGACGCCCTCCGGCCGGAATGACAATATGACGCCCCAGTTGGTCGCGTGTAGCGGGAATGTTGAGGATGAATGGACATGGGGCCCGGCGACGGGCCACGGGGACGGCGAGCGCGGTCCAGATCACGTTCGATGGCGAGCCACTTACGGCCGTGGACACGGATACCGTTGCCAGCGCGTTGATCGCTGCCGGGCACCGCGTTTTCACGATTGACTCGCACGATGGCTCGCCGCGCGGCGGGTTCTGCTTCGTCGGTCGCTGCAGCGATTGCTTGATGGTGATCGACGGCCAGCCCGGCACGATGGCCTGCATCACGCCAGTTCGCGACGGGATGCGGGTCGAGACCCAGCACGGGCGCGGCCATTGGGGCCGCGAGGGACAGTCATGAACGTTGCCGTGATCGGCGCCGGGCCAGCCGGCATGATTGCCGCGGGGATGCTCGCCCGGCGAGGGCAATCCGTCACGCTGATCGATGAGCAGACCGGGTCTGGCGGACACCTCAGGTATGACCGATATCCTGTCGGGTCGGATCGACACGATTCGGATAGCTGGCTCACCGAGTTGCGCGGCGCGGTCGACTCGTCCAATGCCGTGGTGCTGCTGTCGGCCATCGTGTGGGCTGCCTTTCGGGTCGGCGACGGCTTCGAGCTGGCGGTCAACCACGCCGGAGCCGAGCGTACGATCGTCGCCGACCATCTCGTGGTCGCGACCGGCACAACAGACCTCGCGTTGATCGTTCCCGGGGCAACCCTGCCCGGCGTCATGACAAGTCGAGCCGCCCGGATCTTGCTCAATCGGCACGACGTGCTGCCCGGACAGCGCCTGGTCGTTGTCGGCGCCGGCGTAGAGGCCGAGCGATTGACGAGCGACCTTGCCTCGGCCGGCGCGGAGGTCTCGGCTGTCGCGACAGAGAAGATCGAGTCAATTGCCGGCAGTCGCGGGGTGGAGTCGGTGCATCTCACCGGCGATCGCACGGTCACGGCCGATTGCGTCGTCGTGGCGCGTGGCGAGGCGCCGGATCTGCAGCTGGCGGGCATGCTCGAGGCGCCGCGGACGTACGATTCGTCCGTCGAGGGCTGGCGGCTGGCGGTGGGCGCCGATTTGCCCGGACTCAGCGTGATCGGTGGCGCGCTTTTGGGAGCGGCTGGGCCGGCCCACGTCGTAAAGGCCACGATTGACACGGTGGAACGGATCGCGCCGGCTGGTCCCGAATCTGGCGAAATTGGTTTGGACATCACCGGCGCGATCATTCGCTGGGAGGCAGTGCAGGGATGAGCGACGGCGAGACCTATCTGTGCCGATGTGAGTGCATCTCGATTGAGCAAGTGGACGCGGCGATCGCCGAAGGTAACCTGACGATCAACGACATCAAGCGCCGCACGCGCGCCGGTATGGGCATTTGCCAGGGCATCTTCTGCCTCGGCCAAATGGCACAGCGGCTGGTTGCTGCTGGCGTAGAGCCTGAATCGATCGAGCCGATGACATCGCGGCCGCCGACCCGGCTGGTTCCAGTTGGACTCGCGGCAGCCCACGCTCCCGAGCAGGACGAGTGAGTCAAGAGCACGATTGGATGCGGCCGGCGCTCGAGGCGCTCTTTGACACGGTCCACCTCGAGGATGCTCGCGCGGCAGTCCTCAGTGATGAGCGCCGGTCCGCGCTTCGGGCGTCTCTGAACGAGGCGCTCGGCGACGGCCAGATTCCCGACGGCCAGTACGCGGATAACCTGTTTCAGGGCCTATTGGCGCTGCGAATGAAGTTCGAGCGAGCCGAGGCGATGCGTAAACTCGATCTGAACCTCTCGATGCGGTCACAGCGAGGCAGCAACAAATGACCCCGATGTCAGCGCGGCAGACGGCGATCAATACGGCCGTCATCCTGCTGGTGGTGTTCGTGGCCTGGCTTCTGGTGCAGGTGCGATCGACGATTGTGCTGCTCGTGATTGGGATCCTGTTCGCGGCGGCCATCGAACCGCTCGTGAATCGCCTTCGCCGGCGTGGGTTCAAGCGCGGGCAGGCAATCCTGACGATTTACGCGACGCTCCTGGCGACAGTCGCGCTCGCGCTCGTGCTGGCTGTCCCGACCATCGCGCGACAGTCGACCTCGCTGATCGACAACATCCCGGACATCCTGCAGTCGTCCCGCGAGCGCGCGAACGATATCAACAACGATGGAATCCGCAACGCCGTGCTTCGCGGGATCAATGAGGCGGATGATTTCTACACCGACACCAAGACCAACCCGGACACGGGCCTGGCCAGCGACGCGGCGATCGCCCTGGTAACGACGGTCGGCGGGGCCCTGGCATCGATCGTGACGGTGCTGGTGGTCGCGTTCTACTGGCTGACCGAGAAGTCAACCATCAAGCAGGTCACGCTCCGCAAGGTTTCGCCAAAGGAGCGGGACCGGGCCTTTACGATCTGGGAGGAGATCGAGCGGCGGATCGGCGGCTGGGCGCGTGGACAGATGAGCCTCTGTCTGATCATCGGGGTGATCTCGACGATCGGGTACTTCGCGCTCGGGCTGAATTACTGGTTCGCGCTGGGCATATGGGCGGGTATCACCGAGTTGATCCCGTTCATCGGGCCGATCCTGGGCGGTGCGGCGGCGTTCGCGGTGGCCCTGACCGATTCCTGGCAGAAGGCGCTCGTCGTTGTCGCTTTCGTCGTCGTGCTGCAGCAGTTCGAGAGCGCGGTGCTTGTGCCGCGGGTGATGCGCAGCTCCGTCGGCATGTCACCACTCACTGTTCTGCTGGCGGTGCTGGTCGGATCGACGCTGGGCGGACCGCTCGGCGCCGTGCTGGCGATTCCAGTCGGCGCCGCGGTCCAGGCGATCGTGCAGGAGTTCGTTCGGGATCAGGTCGAGCAATCCCAGGAGGAAGAGCAACCCATCCTGGTCGGATCGGACTAGCTGTCCTTCGCGTTCGCAATCTCGCGCAGGATCTCGTCCGCCGGCGGCGCCCCGGCTGCGCGGAAGATCACCTTGCCGTTCTTGCCGACGACAACCACAGTGCGCGAGATGCGGTCCTGGTCCTCTTTCAGTGCGTCGTAGGCGCGGGAAACGTTGAAGTTGCGGTCGACCAGCAGATCGAACGGGATGTCGAGCTGGTCGAGGAAGACCTGGTGGCTCTCCGCCTCGGCCTCATTGACGCCGAACGGCTCGGTATCCAGGGCACGGAACTCGTCCATGACCTGTCCGGCCTCGGTGAGCTGGGCCAGGCAGCCGCTGGTGCAATCCTGCGGATAGAAGAAGAGGACAGCCCGCTTCTTGCCGCGCAGATCGCTCAGCTTTAGCCCGGGCCCTGTCGTGCCGGTCATTTCGAAGTCGGGCGCGGCGTCCCCGACATTGGCTGCCTTCGCCTTCTTGAGCTTGCTCCACATGGCCATCGGCGGCCTCCTTCAGCGTTGATCCAGATTCGTTCCCGGGATTGTACGCCTCGCCGAAGCGACGCTATGGGACGGCGAGCATCCGATCGAGCGCGACCAGGGCATCGCGGCGGGTGTCCTCGTCGACCGTGACCTGGTTGACGACTTCGCCCTCGACGAGGTGCTCGAGCACCCAGAGGATGTAGGCCGGGTGGATCCTGTACATCGTCGAGCACGGGCAGATGACCGGGTCGAGGCAGAAGATCGTCTTGTCCGGCATCTCTTTTTGGAGCCGGTTGACGAGATTGATCTCGGTGCCGACGCCCCAGACAGTTCCCGATGGAGCCGCCGTGATGACGTCGATGATTCGTTCCGTCGAGCCGTTGTAGTCGGCTGCCTGCACGACCTCCATCCGGCATTCAGGGTGAACGATGATGTTGACGTCCGGGAAGGCCTCGCGAGCCTGCTCGATCTGCTCGACTGAAAAGCGGGCGTGGACCGAGCAGTACCCCTTCCAGAGAATGACCTTCGCGGCCTGGAGCGCCTCAGGCGTGTTACCACCCATCGGCAGGAACGGATCCCAGACGACCATCTCATCCGTTGGGATCCCCTTGGCGACGCCGGAGTTGCGACCGAGGTGCTCGTCCGGAAAGAAGAGGATCTTTTCGCCACGCGCGAAGGCCCAGTCGTAGACCCGGCTCGCGTTCGATGAGGTGCAGACGATGCCACCATTGCGGCCGCAGAAGGCCTTGATCGCTGCGGCGGAGTTCATATAGGTGACTGGCACGACCCCGGTGACGCCGAGGAATTCGAGGGTATCCCAGCAGGCCTGGACATCGCTGAGTTTGGCCATATCGGCCATCGAGCAACCGGCCTCGAGGTTCGGCAAGATCACCTTCTGACCCGGCTCGGAGAGAATATCGGCGCTCTCGGCCATGAAGTGGACACCGCAGAAAAGGGTGTACTGCGCGGTTCGGACAGTGGCCGCTTGCTGGGAGAGCTTGAATGAGTCGCCACGGAAATCGGCGAACTGGATGACTTCATCACGCTGGTAGTGATGACCAAGGATGACGAGGCGATCGCCAAGCTCGCGGCGCAGCGCCCAGATCCTGGCGTCGCGCTCATCGGCCGGCATCTTGAAGTATTCGCGTGAGATCTTCTGTTGGCGCAGGGGCGAAGCGCCGTATTTGCGAAGGGTCGGATAGGCGCCGACCGTCTCTTCAGGAACGCAATTGGCGGGATTGAGCTGAGGCTCGATGAACCACGATGACAGCGATTCTCCGAAAGCGAGCGGCGCGGCGGTCGGCCGCTCGATCGTAGCCGTTGACCGGGACTCGGTCATGCACGTTCTCCTCGCCCCACAGCCGGCGGGGCCCGGGCCTGAATGCGGTGCCCGGCGTCGCTTCGGGCGGCAATCAGCCTTTCTGATCCGGTCCTGAAGCATCAGCATCATATCGAGATATCTAGTAATTGTCAATATGACATTAAGTCCCGAACGACGCACGCACCGCCGTGAATCAATCCTTTGCAAAGGGTCACGTATTATTCCGGTCAGTGCATGCGAAAGGTGGAACCACGGTGCTGATGACAGAGCAAAAGGTATTAACCCGCGACCGCATTCCAGAGGCGGAGACGTGGGATCTGGACGGGATGTTTGCGGGTGTCGACTCGCTGCGAGAAGCCATTGACTCAGTCGACGGCTTGATCGGAGGCGTCATGGCCTTCCGGGGCCGCCTCGGGGAGTCCGCGGCCGTCCTGCGCGAGGCGCTGGATGCGGCCTACAAGTCGAGACTGATTCTCGAGAGAATCGCGGTCTACACGCGGCTCTCGTACGACGAGGACACGACCAACGCGCAGAATCAGGCACTGCTCGACGAGGCGAGCGCCATCGGTATTCGCGCCGGGCAGCAGTTGGCCTGGTTCGATCCAGAACTGCTTGCCATCCCTGAAGAGACACTGGACACCTACCTGGCCGATGAGACGCTTGCCCCGTATCGCCACGTTGTCGACGACGTGGTCAGAAACCGCGAGCACACCCGCACGCCGGAGATCGAAGAGCTGCTGGCAGCGTCGGGCGACCTGGCTCGCACGGCCCGCGACTCATTCGGTGCATTGGACAATGCGGACCTTACGTATGGGCAGGTACGGGACGAGGACGGCAACCCGGTCGAGCTGACCAAGGGGCGTTATCTCCTCTTGCAGGAGTCGCGGAACCGGGAGGTACGCAAGGAGGCATTCGATGTCTTCATGGCCGCCTACGAACGGCACAAGCACGTCCTGTCGTCGCTGCACGCTGGCTCCGTGCGGAAGGATGCCTTCTACGCCAAATCGCGCTCGTTCCCCTCAGCCCGAGCGATGGCGCTCAATGCCAACGCTATCGACGAGCAGGTCTACGACACGTTGATCGACGTGACCCGATCCCACCTCGGTATCGCAGGTCGCTACCTGGAGCTGCGACGGAAGCTGCTGGGCGTCGATCAGCTCGAGCTTTACGACACCTGGGTGCCGCTCTCGACCCTTCCGGTCGTCCACTACTCGTGGCAAGAGGCAATTGAGGTTGTCTGCAACGGTTTGGCCGCGCTCGGCGACGAGTACGTCTCGATCATGCGTGAGGGTTTGACCACCGGTCGCTGGGTCGATGTTCACGAGACAAAGGGTAAGCGGTCCGGCGCGTATTCCTGGGGCGCTTACGGGTCGCACCCGGTCATCCTGATGAACTGGAACGGGACGCTCTCGGACGTCTTCACGCTCGCGCACGAGGCCGGCCACGCTATGCATACCTACCTGGCGGACCGGGCGCAGACGTACCAGGATGCGCAATACCCGATCTTCCTGGCCGAGATCGCCTCGACCCTGAACGAGGTCCTGCTGACCTGGCACCTGCTGAGCAAGATCCCGGCTGAGAAGGCGATGGAGCGGTTCGCGATCCTGAACCGGTTCGCCGATCAGATTATGGGCACGCACATCAGGCAGACCATGTTCGCTGAATTCGAGCGAGAGACGCACCGGATCGTCGAGGCCCAGCAGCCCTTAACGCTCCAGCAACTCAACGCGCTCTACGGCGATCTCTACCGGACCTACTCGCCGGGCATGAACCTTGACGAGCGCGGCGAGATCAGCTGGTCCCGCGTGCCCCACTTCTACATGAGCTTCTACGTTTACCAGTACGCGACTGGTATCTCGGCCGGCATCTCGCTGGCGAAGCAGGTGCGGGACGAAGGAACGGCGGCGGTCGAGCTAGTCATGCAGCTCTTCGCGAGCGGCGGCAAGGACTACCCGTTACCGCTCCTGAAGGCAGCCGGCGTCGATTTGACCACGCCGGACCCGATCGAGGCATGCATGACCCTCTTCAATGAGACGGTGTCAGAGCTGGAGGCGATTGCCGCCTCAGGCGCCTTCGACGCGGTCTGAGCCGAGATGGATCGATACGCCGCAGAGAAGATCCGCTCGTTCGGGACCTCAGTCTTTGCCGAGATGAGCCGTCTCGCGGTCGAGCATCAGGCTGTCAATCTCGGGCAGGGCTTCCCCGATTTCGCCGGACCGGACTTCGTCAAGGAGGCGGCCAAGCGGGCGATCGACGCCGACCTCAACCAGTACGCCGTCTCACACGGGCATCCGCGGCTGCGCAAGGCGATCGCTGCCGAGTTCGGGCCGCGATTCGATCTCGACATCGATCCGGATGCCCATGTTACGGTCGCTTGCGGGGCGACCGAAATCATCTTCGACGCGATTCATGCATTCATCGGGCCGGGCGATGAACTTGTCGTCTTCGAGCCCTTCTACGACTCCTACCCAGCCTCGACGAAGATGGCCGGCGGCACATTCCG
>Ga0164302_10000183_pt1 | contig 16069 bp, 15 predicted proteins | sample Whisoiple_202_MG_FD_109714 | JGI IMG/M metagenome (GOLD analysis project Ga0164302, IMG submission 109714) | Soil microbial communities amended with pyrogenic organic matter from upstate New York, USA - Whitman soil sample_202_MG | ecosystem: Environmental > Terrestrial > Soil > Agricultural... | reverse complement strand
TCTCGCGGCGCTCGGACAGTGTCTCGAGCCGCTTGAGATGATGGGGTCACCACGGCGCGCCGCCACCCCGGCCGGCGACCTCCCCGAGCGGGTCGACGCCGAGACCGGCGTCCCGCGCTCGACCACGCCGCTCGCCTGGTCGCACGCCTTCGCGATCCTGGCGCTGCGGGAACTCTGGCCGAGCGGCTAACGCAGCGGCCTACAGCTCCCCTCGCATCAGCCCCATCAGCTCCAGGGACCCGGCCTTGTGCAGCGGTTCGTTGAGGTTGCCGCACTTCGGGCTCTGGACGCAGGAGGGGCAGCCGGCCTCGCAGGGGCACTCGGCGATCAGCCGCTCGGCGTCGCCGAGCAGGCGCTCGAACTGCTCGTAGCCGCGCTTGGTAATCCCGACCCCGCCGGGGTGGCCGTCGTAGATGAAGATCGTCGAGCGGCCGGTCTGGAAGTGGACGTTGGTCGAGAGGCCGCCGATGTCCCAGCGGTCGCACATCGCGATCAGCGGCAGGACCGCGATCTGGCTGTGCTCGGTCGCGTGCAGGGAGCCGAGCAGGGCGTCGGTCGGCAGCGCCCGCGCGAGACCGTCGGGCAGCACGTACCAGAGGGCCTGGGTGACGAAGTTCTGCTCGGGCAGCTCGAGGGCGACGATGTCGATCGGTTCCTGGTCGGAGACCGAGACCCGCTGGAAGGCGATCACCTGCTCGGTGACCGAGACCTCGCCGAAGTTCAGCTCCACACCGGCGACCTGGCGCTGCTCGTGGACGCGCTCGATGTAGATCTCGGTCTCCTTTTTCGGCCGCGTGTACCAGTCGCCGTCGAAAGCCGAGACGACCGCTCGCCGCTCCTCGATGTCGAGGCGGTCGACCTCGTAGGAGCGGCCGAGGTGCAGGTAGACGGCGCCGGGATGGACCGTGGTAAAGGCGCGCTCCGCCTCGACCAGGCCGAGCATCTCCCCCGAGGCCGCCTCGATCACCGCGACCGAGTCGGCCGAGGCCGAGCGCAGCGGGATCCGGTTGGCGACGAACTCGCTGCGCTGCGGCATCAGCTTGCCGCCGACGCCGCGCAGCTCCCCGGCCGCGACCAGCCGCTCGGCCCGCTGGCGCCACTCGGGCCCGAAGACCTCGTCGTCCTCGGCGGTGAGCGGCAGCTCGTAGGCGGCGGCGATCAGGTGGCGGGAGGCGATCTGGTCGTTGGCGTGGTCGAGGATCGCCGCCTCCACCGGCCGCCCGAGGAACTCCTCGGGGTGGCGGCAGAAAAACTGGTCGAGCGCGTCCTGGCCGGCGACGTAGACGGCGAGGCCGCGGCGCCGGCGCCCGGCCCGTCCCCACATCTGCCGCAGGCTGGCGACGGTGCCGGGGAAGGTGACGCAGATCGCCGCGTCGAGCTCGCCGACGTCGATCCCCAGCTCCAGCGCGTCGGTGGCGACGACCGCGAGCAGCTCGCCGGAGGAGAGCCGGGACTCGATCTCGCGGCGCTGCTGGGGCGTGTAGCCGCCGCGGTAGGGCGCGATCCGCTTCGCCAGCTCCGGCTTGCCGCGGCGCTCCAGGTTTTCGCGGGCGAAGCGCTGGATCAGCTCGATCCCGCGGCGGCTTTTGAGGAAGCAGATCGTGCGCACGTTGTGGGTGACCAGCTCGGCGAGCAGGTCAGCGGCCTCCGAGAGCGCCGAGCGCCGGGTGCCGCTCTTCTCGTCGATCAGCGGCGGGTTCCACATCGCGATCTCGCGGCCGGCGCGCGGCGCGCCGTCGTCGTCGACCAGCTCGAACGGGGTCCCGACCAGCCGCTCGGCCAGCTCGACCGGGTTGGCGATCGTCGCCGAGGCGAGGAGGAAGCGCGGCTCCGAGCCGTAGGCCCGGGCCAGCCGCCGCAGCCGCCGCAGGACGTTGGCGACGTGGGAGCCGAAGACGCCGCGGTAAGTGTGGGCCTCGTCGACGACTACCCAGCGCAGGTTGGCGAGGAAGTCACCCCAGCCTTTGTGGTTGGGTAGGACGGCGACGTGGAGCATGTCGGGGTTGGTGAGGACTAGGTTCGAGCGGCGGCGGAGCGCCGGGCGGTCGTCGCGCGGGGTGTCGCCGTCGTAGATCGCCTCGCGCAGGTTCGGCGGCCGCAGCTGGGCAAGCTTGCGCGCCTGGTCCTGGGCCAGCGCCTTGGTCGGATAGAGGTAGAGCGCCCGGTCTTTGGGACGCGCCGCGATCCCGTCGAGGACCGGCAGGTTGAAGGCGAGGCTCTTGCCCGAGGCGGTGCCGCTGGTGATCACCAGGTTCGAGTCGGCGGCGGTCTCATAGGCGCGCAGCTGGTGGGTGTAGAGGGAGTCGATCCCGACGCGCGCGAGCGCCTCGGCGAACCCGGGATCGAGCTCGGCCGGCAGCGGCGCCGGCCGCGAGCGGCGCTCCTCCTCGGAGGACTCGGCGACGATTCGGCCGTCCCGCCGCGCGGGATCGATGGCGATCGCCCACTCGGAGGCGAGAAGCGAGCCGCCGCGCGCCATCAGGCGGCGCCCTCGACCGGGCGGCAGATTTCGCCGGCGACCCGCATCGCCTGCAGCGAGGAACGGTCGTGGATGCGGACGACGTCGGCGCCCTCGCGGACGGCGAGGGTGACGGCGGCGACCGTCCCCCACTCGCGCTCGCGGGCGGGCAGGCGCCGCTCCCAGGAGCCGGCGAGGACGGCGCCGATGAAGTCCTTGCGCGAGAGGCTGACGTAGAGCGGCAGGCCGAGCGCGCGCAGCTCGCCGAGCCGCCGCAGGATCTCCAGGTCCTGCGCGGGGCTGAGGTCGAAGTCGAGTCCGGGGTCGATGGCAATCTGCTCCTCAGAGACACCAAGGGCGCGGGCGGCCTCGACTCTCCCCTCGAACCAGGCGTTCAGGTGGTCGACAACGTCGCCGTATTCGCGAAATGGGCGATCTACCCGCGGCGGCCCCTCGATGTGCATCAGCACGTAGCCGCAGCCGGTCTCGGCGACCAGCTCGAACATCTCCTCCGAGCCGCCGGAGATGTCGTTGACGACCTCCGCCCCCGCCGCGAGCGCCCTTCGCGCAACCTGCGGCGAAAACGTGTCCGCCGACACCGGCGGAACAACATCGTTTCCACCTTTGTGGTCCCTATAGGGGCTCAAAGGGTGGAAACGATCGGAGCGCAAGGTGGAGACGAGGCCTTCGAGGGCCGGGACGAGCGCCGCGGCCTCGGCCTCCGGGGGCACCGGCGGGCCGGCTTTGGCCGCTACCGCGCCGACGTCGAGCATCTCGAAGCCCACCTCGGCCAGCGCCAGGCCGTCGGCGACCGCCTGCTCGGGCGTGCCGCTGCGCGCTCCCTCGAACATCGAGTCGACGGTGACGTTGACGATCCCGGCGCCGATCGGCTGCGCCAGGTCGAGGGTGCGCTCGGCGAGCCTCCAGGCCATTGCCGCTACGGTAGCGACCGCGCCGATGCCGCTCCGCTGCGTCTACACCGATCTCGACGGGACCCTGCTCGGCAAGGGCAGCTCGCTCTTCCGCGACGCCGAGGGCGGCTTCTCGCTGGCGCAGGCCCGGGCGCTCGAGGCCTGCCACCGGGCCGGCGCCGAGGTCGTGATCATGTCCGGCCGCCGCGAGCCGCAGGTGCACGAGGCGGCGCGCCTGATGGGCCAGACCTCCTACATCTACGAGGCCGGCTGCGCTTTCGCGATCGAGGGCGAGACGACGCTGATGACCGGCCCGATGGCGCCGAACGAGGACGGGACGATCTACGAGCAGATCGAGCAGCGCGGCATCCCGAAGCTGCTCTTCGAGCACTTCGAGGGGCGGCTGGAGTACCACTCGCCCTGGCACCACGGCCGCGTCCTCTCCCACCTCTTCCGCGGCAAGGTCGACGTCGAGGCGGCCAACGCGCTCCTGGCGGAGCGCGGCGACGAGGACCTGCGGCTGCTCGACAACGGCGCGATCGGCCGCCCGATGCCGGCGGTAGAGGGGCGGACTCACGCCTACCACCTGGTCCCCAGGCAGGTGAGCAAGGCGGCGGCGGTCGCCGGCCACGCCCGCGCCCGCGGCTATGACCCGCGCGAGTGCATCGCCGTCGGCGACTCAATCGAGGACCTCGAGGTCGCCGCCGCGGTCGGCCGCTTCTTCCTCGTCGCCAACGGGCCCGAGCACGACGCCGGTTTGCGGGCGGCGCTGCCGAACTGGGAGAATGTGACCGTCACTGAAGGCAGCATGGGCGACGGCTTCTACGAGGCGGTCGTTTCCTCGCTGATGGAACGCCGGTCCTAAAAGGAGAGCTTGTGTCGTCTGAGAACGCGACCGTCGCGGAGCAGGAGTACCTGGAGATCATGTTCTGGCTGGAGGAGGCCGGGTTGCCGATTACCGGCGCCAACATCGCCCGCGCGATGCAGCTCTCGCCGCCGACCGTGCACGAGATGATCGGCCGGCTGATCGGCGACGGCTACGTCGAGCGCAACGAGGACAAGTCGCTCGGCTTCACCGAGTCCGGCCGCGACCACGCCAGCTACATCGTCCGCCGCCACCGGATGATCGAGCGCTTCCTCACCGACGTCCTCCACATCCCCTGGGACGAGGTCCACGAGGAGGCCGAGCGGATCGAGCACGCGATGAGCCCGGTGCTGGAGGAGCGGATGCGCGCCGCGATCGGAGACGCCACAACCTGCCCCCACGGCCACCCGATCGTCGAGGGCATCCGCGAGCAGGGCTCGCTGCTGGCCGACGTTGAGATCGGCGCCGACGTCGTCGTCCTGCGCTTCGAGAACGAGGCCGAGGAGCTGCTGCACTACCTGAAGGCCGCGGGCCTCGACCCGGGCCTGGAGGGCAAGGTCGAGACCTCCGACGAAGAGCGCGTCGTGATCGCCTCCGCCAGCGGCAAGCACGAGGTCAGCCGCAGCGTCGCCGAGACCGTCTCGGTCCGCGCCAACCCGGCACCGGCCCCGCGCGCGGCGATCCCGGAGCAGCTGGTGCTCTCCTCCGATCGCTACGGCCGCTAGCGCCTAGCTCGGGACCTTCATCTGCATGATCGGTTCGCCGGTCGGCTGATCGCTGCCGCCCTGCGGCTCTTCGGTGACCATCACCACGGCGACGCCGTTCATGTCGGCGATCCGCGTCTCCGCCTGACCGTTGCGGTCGGGGACGAACAGGGCCGGCACGGCTTCGACCTTGCCGTCGCGTTCGACCCAGGCCTCGAGCACCTTGTCCGGGGGGAGCTGGTGGACGCCGGCGAGCTGCAGGGTGCCGCTGTCGCCTTCCTGGACCATCTTCACCGAGAGGTCGCCTACCTGCCGTTCCAGCGTCGAGGCGCCGCCGCCATCCGAGCCCGAGCCGCCGTGGCCAACCTCGTAGCCGACGGCGCCGGCCACCAACAGGGCGAGAACGGCGAAGCCCATCGCCGGCTTCAGCAGCCAGCGGCGCGGGCGGGCGGGCGCCGAGCGCGCCTCGGCCTCGCGGACGTCGTCGCGCACCTCGGCCATCAGCGTCTGGCGTAGCCCCGGCGGCGGTTCCTGCCGCTCGACCGCCTCGGGCAGCGTCTGCAGCGCCGGCTCCAGCCAGCGCATCTCCTCGCGGCAGCGCTCGCAGCCTTCGAGGTGGCGCTCCATCTCCGAAGCCTCGTCGGCGTCGAGCGCGCCCAGCATGTAGACGGCAAGGTCCTCTTTCCAGCGGTTGTGATCGGAAGCGTTCATGCCAGTCCCTCCGCAAGCTCTCCCCTGATCTTCTCCAAACCGAGCCGCATCCTCCCCTTTACGGTGCCCATCGGCAGCCCGAGGATGCGGGCGATCTCCGAGTGGCTGAAGCCGCCGAAGTAGGCGAGCTCGATCACCTTCGACTGCTCGCCGGGCAGTTTGCCAAGCGCGCCGCGCACCTCGGCCGCGGTCTCGCGCTGCAGGGCTTCCTCCTCGGTCCGCTCCTCGGCGGGCCGGGCCTCCAGCACCGCGTCGTCGTCGAAGGTCAGTTTTGGCGCCTTGCCGGCGCGGCTGCGGAGGAAGTCGATCGCCCGGTTGCGGACGACGCTCAGCAGCCAGGAGCGGACGCTGCCGCGGGCTGCGTCGAAGCGGGCGCCGCTGCGCCAGACGGAGATGAAGGCCTCCTGGGTGACTTCCTCGGCGGCGGCGCGGTCCCCGACGATCCGGTAGGCAAGCGAGAAGGCGGCACCGCCGTGGCGGTCATAGAGGACCTCGAACGCCTCGGCGTCCTTGCGGCCGACGAGGGGCATCAGCTCCTCGTCGGCCAGTCGCTCCGCCTTCTCTCGCCGTACCGCCATCCAGCTACACGATGAACGGTTCGACGGCCTTCAAAACCTGCTTTTCGCTCAGCGGGCTGTCGAACGCGGCCGGAGCCGGTTCTTCCTTGTTCTGCAGGCGGATCGCCGCGGCGTGCCGGGCCTCGACCTGGACGATGCCGCCGGCCGCCGCCAGCACTTCTTTCGACTTGATCATCGGGCCGGCGCCGTTGTAGGCGCTGACGCCGGTGTCCTCGAAGGTCTGGGCGAGCTTGAGGAAGCCGGCGGTGTCGTTGTATTCGAAGTTGAACTTCGGCTCCGCGACCGGCTTGCCACCGAGTTTCTTGATCGTCGCCTCGAGCGCTTCGACATGCTGCTGCTCGTCGGAGGCGATGAGGTTGACGAGGCTCTTCAGTTCGCCGGTGGGCTTTGCCCGCTTCTTCGCTTCGGCGTAGAACGTCGACTCGAGGTACTCGAGGGTGAGGGCGAAGTTGAGGATCCCGACGTCGCCGGATTCCGACATCGCCAGGGCCTTGCGGACGAAGGGGCTGACCATGGCGCTGCCGTAGATCGCCCCGGCCGCGAGCGCGCCCTTGAGGATCACGTCGCTGCGGGAGAGGTCCCCGCCCTCGACGTCGACCTCGACGGCCGCGAGCTCGGGAGTCTTCAGCTGTTTGTTGTTCATCGCTCTTCTCCTTCTGTCTCGCGGGTTCAGCCGACCAGGAACGGTTCGACGGACTTGAGGACGGTCTGCACGTCTGCCGGCTTGGCGAAGGCGCCGTCCGGGGTGATCGACTCGCCCAGCAGGGTGTTGAGGGCGGCCGCGTGGCGTCCCTCGACGCTATGGATGGCGAGGGCGGAGGCCAGGACTTCCGGGCTCTGGATGTTCGGTGCCTGGCCGAGGTAGGCCGCGGCGCCGAGGTTCTCGACCGTGCCCGCCAGTTCCAGCACCGACTTGGCGTTCTTCAGCGGGAATTCGGCTTTCGGTTCCGGCGCCGGCTTGCCGCCGAGCTGCTTCACCGCAGCGGTCAGCGCTTCGACGTGTTCCTTCTCCTCCTGGCCGAACTTTTCGATCGTCTTCAGGTCGGCGCCCTTGAACAGGCCGCTCTTGACGACGTCGGCGTAGAAGGCGGTCTCCAGGTACTCGAGGGTGAGCGCGTAGTTGAGGATGCCGATGTCGCCCTTGCCAAATTCGGCGGTTTCGCTGGTGCCGCCGCCCGAGCTCATCGAGTCGGTCATGGTCGTGGTCGTGCCGCTGTCGTCACCGCAGGCGGCGAGGAAAGCCGCCACCGCGGTGGTGCTGCCGCCGACCGCGAGGAACCGTCGCCGCGAAACGGGGTCTTTGAGCTGCTTGATCTCAGCCATTGGGAGGGTGCCTCCTGGTCGTTTACTTGCCCCCACCTACGGGGGTTGTGCGCCAGGTGGATCAGAATCCGCCCAATGGCCCGAACTGCATCAACTTCTCTACCCAGCAGATGGACAAGTTGATGCAGTTCGGAACTGGGACCGCGGGATCGAGCCGGGCGCGCGGCGCGGCGCTGCTGGTGATCGCCTCGATCGTCTCCATCCAGTGCGGGGCCGCCCTGGCGACGACCCTCTTCGACGAGGTCGGCACCTCTGGGGCGGTCTTCCTTCGCGCCGCCTTCGGCGCCCTGGTGCTGGTGGCGGTGACGCGGGCCGCCTCGCTGCGCGTGCGCGAGTGGCCGCACCGCGACGTGCTGCTGCTCGGCGCCGCGGTCGCCGCGGTCAACCTCGTCTTCTACGCCGCGCTCGACCGCCTGCCGCTGGGGATCGCGGTCACGCTCGAGTTCGTCGGCCCGCTGGGGGTCGCGATCGTCGCCTCGCACCGGCGCCGCGACCTCGCCTGGGCGCTGCTCGCCGCGATCGGCATCGTCCTCCTCTCCGACGGCAGCGGGGGCGGCAGCGTCGACCCCCTCGGCGTCGCCCTGGCGCTGACCGCCGGCGCCTTCTGGGGCGCCTACATCGTGCTCAGCGACCGGGTCGGCGACCTCGCGCCGGGCGCCGACGGGGCGACGATGGCCGCGGTGATCTCGGCCGTGCTGGTGGCGCCGTTCGGGCTCGTGCAGGGCGGCGGCGAGATCTTCGTCCCCTCCCACCTGGCGATCGGCGCCGCGGTCGGCCTGCTCAGCACCGCCGTCCCCTATGTCTTCGAGATCGAGGCGCTGCGGCGGCTGCCGCGGGCGGTCTTCGGGGTGCTGATGAGCCTCGAGCCGGCGGTCGCGGCGGCGATCGGGTTCCTCGCCCTCTCTCAGGGCCTGGCGGCGCGGGAGATCGTCGCGATCGGGCTGGTGGTCATCGCCTCGGCCGGGGCGCTGCGGAGCGCCGCGATGCCGCTGCCGGACTAGGCGCGCAGGCGCTGGAGGGCCGAGGCGATCCGCGAGACGCCCTCGGCGGCGCGGTCGGCCGGGACCGGGGCGAAGGAGAGGCGGAGGCTGTTCTCGCCGCCGTCGATCATGAAGTCGGGGCCGGCGACGAAGGAGACGCCGTCCTCTTTGGCCGCAGCCAGGAGCGCGGCGCTGTCGGTGCCCTCGGCGAGGTCGAGCCAGAGGAAGTAGCCGCCCTCGGGGACGACGAACTCGGCCTCCGGGATCTGCTCGCGCAGCGCCGCGACCAAGGCGTCGCAGCGGGCCTTTAGCTCGCCCTTGACGAACGCGATGTTGCGGTCGAGCTCACCGCTGCGGCAGAGCTCCAGCACGATCGCCTCGGCCAGCATGTTCGGCGAGATGTAGGTCTCGTTGGCTTTTTTCGCCAGCTTCTTGATCTCGCCCTCGGGACCGGCGAGGTAGCCGACGCGGACGCCGGGGCTGACCGTCTTCGAGAACGAGGAGGCGTGGACGACCTTGCCGCCCGCGTCCATCGAGAGCATCGTCTCCAGCGGCTCGCCCTCGAAGGGCAGCTCGCGGTAGGGGTCGTCCTCGAAGATCCAGAACTCGTGCTCAGCAGCGAGCGCGACCAGGCGCCGGCGCTTCTCCTCCGAGAGCGTGCAGCCGGCGGGGTTGTGGGCGTTGGCGATGACGTGGGCGAGCTTGATCGGGCCCTCGGCGAGCGCCGCTTCCAGCTGCGCCACGTCGAGCCCGTCGGCCTCCAGGCGGACCGGCACCAGCTCGACGCCGAGCTGCTGCAGGAGGAGCAGGGTGCGGTCGTAGGTCGGCTGCTCGACGACGACCCGGTCGCCGGGGCCGAGCAGGTGCTGGAAGAGCATCGCCCCCGCCTCGAGCGAGCCGTTGGTGACCATCACCTGCGAGGCGTCGAGGTCCCCATGTCGCTCGGCGATCCACTTGCAGAGCCCGGGATGGCCGATTCCGACCCCGTAGGAGAGCGCCGTTTCCCAGTCCGATGCAAGCGCCCGCGAGGCCGCATCCCGCACCTGCTCGTGGGGAAGAATGTCGGCGCTCGGAGCGCCGCGCGCGAATGAAATCGTGTCGCCCGCCATCGGCCAACGACCCTAGCAACGCGCCACGCCCAGCGATCCCCGGCCGTTGCGCAATTTGACCCCGACCGCAGCGGCACTCGGGGGGCGAACGACAGGCGTGTCTGAGCTTGAGGGTCTATATGACCCCGCCAGCTCAGACACCCCCCGGGAGACGGGCGCGCGAGAGGGCGCTCTCAAGGCTGGCGACCCAGCAGCATGGCGTCGTTGCGCACTTCCAGTTGCTCGAGCTCGGCTTCGGGACACAGGCCGTGAAGACGCGACTCGCGAGCGGCCTGCTGCACCACCTCCACGGGGAGGTCTACGCCGTCGGGCACTTGCGCTTGGGGCAACGCGGGTGGTGGTGGGCTGGGGTTTTGGCCTATGGGCGGGGTGGGGTGCTCAGCCACCGAACCGCGGCGGTGCTTTGGGGGATTCAGCGACGGCGGCAGGGGCCGGTCGAAGTGACCGCGCCCGGCGGGCGCCAGGGGATCGAACGCCGCAGCGGGATCTGGGTCCATCGCTGCAGGCTTGGTCCCGAGGACGTGACCAGCCGAGACGGGTTTCCGGCCACCACCGTCGCCCGCACCCTCTTCGACCTCGCCGAAGTGGCGCCCTATGAGTCGCTGAAGGGCGCGGCGGAAGAGGCGGACCGGCTGAAACGGCTGCGCCTACGTGAGTTGGAGCAGGTCTGCGAGCGCGGATACGGTCGCCGGGCGCTGCGTCCGATCCGGCGGCTGATCGAGGAACTGCACGCGCCGGACGAAGGGCGCTCGCCGCTGGAGATCCGCTTCGCGGCCTTCGTACGGGAGTACGACCTTCCCTCCCCGGTCCAGAACGCCGACGTCCTCGGCCACGAGGTCGACGCCCTCTGGCCCGCCGCGAAGCTCGTCGTCGAGCTCGACAGCTGGGAACACCACGGCCACCGCGCCGCCTTCGAGGGCGACCGCATCCGCGACCCGAAGCTGCTGATCGCCGGCTACCGCACTGTCCGCGTCACCCACCGCAGGCTCGACCGCGAACCTGAGAAGCTCGCCTGGGAGATCCGTCAGCTGCTGGCGACCCCGCCGCCCGGCTGAGCGCTACAGCGAGCGCAACGTCTCGGCGGCGATTGCCGCCGTCTCGGTCGGGCTTTCGCCGACCCGCACGCCCTTGGCTTCGAGCGCGTCTTTCTTCGCCTGGGCGGTGCCCGAGGAGCCGGAGATGATCGCCCCGGCGTGGCCCATCTGCTTGCCGGGCGGGGCGGTGAAGCCGGCGATGTAGGCAACCACCGGCTTGGAGATGTCGGAGGCGATGAACTCGGCCGCCCGCTCCTCGGCGTCGCCGCCGATCTCGCCGACCATCACGATCAGCTCGGTGTCGGGGTCGGCCTCGTAGAGCTTGAGGATGTCGATGAAGTCCGAGCCGACGATCGGGTCGCCGCCGATCCCGACGATCGAGGAGTTGCCGGTCCCGGCCTGTTTCAGCTCGTTGCCGATCTGGTAGGTCAGCGTCCCGCTCTTGGAGACGACGCCGATCGGGCCCGGGTCGAAGAACTGGGCCGGGATGATCCCGACGTTGGCCTTGCCGGGCGAGAGCACGCCGGGGCAGTTGGGGCCGATCAGCCGGACGCCGGCCTCCTTCGCCTTCCAGTACGTGTTCAGCATGTCGAGGACGGGGATCCCCTCGGTGATCGCGATCACCGTCTCGACCCCGGACTCGATCGCCTCGTCGATCGCCGGCGCGGCGAAGCGGGCGGGGACGAAGATCATCGAGGTGTTGGCGCCGGCCTCGGTGACCGCCTCCTTGATCGTGTCGAAGACCGGCGTGCCCTCGACGTCCTGGCCGCCCTTGCCCGGCGTCACGCCGGCGACGAGGTCGGTCCCGTAGGCCTTGTTGCGCAGTCCGTGGAAGGAGCCCTCGCGGCCGGTCAGGCCGGAGACGGCGAGCTTCGTGCCCTCGTCGACGATGATGCTCACGAGGCACCCCCGGCGAGCTCGACGACGCGGCGGGCGGCGTCCAGCATCGTCTTCTCCTGGTGCAGATTGGGCAGGTTCGCCTCGGCGAGGATCTTCAGCCCCTCCTCGGAGTTGGTGCCGTCGAGGCGGACGACCAGCGGCATGCCGAGGTCGATCTGCTGCGAGGCGGTGACGATCCCGTTGGCGATCTCGTCGCAGCGGGTGATGCCGCCGAAGATGTTGAAGAGGATCGCGCTCACCTTGGCGTCGCTCTTGATCACTTCCAGCGCGTTGACAATCGCCTCGGCTTTGGAGCCGCCGCCGGCGTCGAGGAAGTTGGCCGGGGCGCCGCCCGCCTGGGCGACGACGTCGAGCGTCGACATGCAGAGGCCGGCGCCGTTGGCGAGGATGCCGACGTTGCCGTCGAGTTTGACGTAGGTGAGGCCCTTTTCCTTCGCCATCTGCTCCTGCGGGTCGTCGACGGTGTCGGCGATCTCGGCCAGGTCCTGGTGGCGGAAGAGCGAGTTGCCGTCGATCGTCACCTTCGAGTCCAGGGCGACGACGTCGCGGCCGGCGGTGACGATCAGCGGGTTGACCTCGATCAGGGTCGCGTCCTCCTCGCGCGCCACCTCGGCCAGTTTCACCAGCGCCTCGGCGGCTTCGTCGAGCGCGTCCTCGGCGAGGCCGGCGTCGGCGACGATCGCGCGCGCCGCGGCGGCGTCGAACTCGCGGGTCGGGTCGATGTGGCGCTTGACCAGGGCGTCGGGGTCCTCGGCGGCGACCGCCTCAATGTCCATCCCGCCCTTGGCGGAGACCATCGCCAGCAGCTTCTTCTCGCCGCGGTCGAGGATCACCGAGGCGTAGTACTCCTCGGCGATGTCCGAGCCGCCCTCGATCCAGACCTGGTCGACGCGGAAGGGGCCCTCGCCGTGGGGGCCGACGATGTCCATGCCGAGGATCGCGTCGGCGTGCTCGCGCGCCTCCTCGGCGTTCTGGGCGATCTTGATCCCGCCGGCCTTGCCGCGGCCGCCGATCAGGACCTGAGCCTTGACCGCGACGGGGTAGCCGATCCGCTCCGCCGCGGCGACCGCGTCGTCGACCGTGTCGGCGACCTCGCCGCTCGGCACGGCTAGGCCGTGCTTGGCGAACAGCTGCTTGCCCTGGTACTCGAGAAGGTCCATATCTGAGAGTGGCGCCGGGGGCGGCGCGCGCGGCAGACTACCCGAATGCCATAATGCCGCGCTCGCTCATGCCCCTGCCCAGCCTGAAAAACATCAAATGGGTGACCACCGACTGTTACGGCACCCTCATCGACTGGGAGAAGGGGATCGTCGAGGCCTGCAAGAAAGAGGCGGCCAAAGACGGGTTCAGCTTCGAAGAGGGGCCGTTCCTGGAGCGCTTCATGGAAGTGCAGGCGGAAATCATGGCCGGCTCCTACGAGCTCTACGCCGAGGTCCTGCGCCGCACGATCGTCAAAGTCGCCGGTGAGATCGGCTGGGAAGTGGAGCCCTCGCGGGCCCAGTTCCTGCCCAACAGCGTCGCCTACTGGCTGCCGTTCCGCGAGTCAAACGCGGCGATGGACCGGCTCGGCAAGAAGTACGACATCGGGATCATCAGCAACGTCGACGACAAACTGCTGGGGATCAGCCGCCGCCACCTGCGGACCGAACTCGACCTCGTGGTCACCGCCCAGCAGGTGCGCAGCTACAAGCCGGACCCCGTCCACTTCAAAGAGTGCGCGCGGCGGATCGGCGGCAAGAAAGGCTGGCTCCACATCGGCTGCAACTACACGACCGACATCGCGCCGGTGCTGAAAATGAACGTGCCGGTGATCTGGGTCAACCGCCACGGCGAGAAACTGGAAGGGCGCAAAGCCCCCAGCGCGACGGTTAAAAACTTTCGCGAAGCCGTGAAAAAGCTCGGCGCGTCCTGAGCGTCTTCTAGCTTTCAAGCCGCAACTCAGGCCTGAGGCGCCGGTTTCGGGGGTAATCACGCTCCTCGACTCGCTGATGAATACGTACGCTCGACAGACCAGATCGCCGCATGCCCGTGCCCGGGCCCGTTTCGGCATCGCCCTCGCCCTCTGCCTGCTGCTGGCGAGCCTGGTCGTTTCCGGCCTGCAGAGCGCCCGGGCGGCGGAACCCTCGGCGCTGCAGAAACCGAGCTTCGTCGTCATCCAGGTCGACGACGCGACGCTCGACCAGCTCTACGCGAGCCTCAACGTCGGCGGCGTCGAAGTGCAGGCGATGCCCTACACGCTCTCGCTGATCGCCGGCCGCGGCATCACCTTCAACCGCTACTACGTCCCCTATCCCCTCTGCTGCCCCTCGCGGGTCAGCCTGCTGACCGGGCGCTACGCCCACAACCACAACGTGCGCGGCAACGTGCCGCCCAACGGCGGCTACACCGGCTTCAAAGCGCGCGGCGCCTACACCCACAACCTCGCCACCTGGCTGCAGGGGGCCGGCTACCGGACGGTCCACATCGGCAAGTTCCTCAACGGCTATGGCGACGAACCGTTCGACGAAGGCAAAGACGTGCCGCCCGGCTGGAGCGCCTGGCACTCGGTCCTCAAGGCCGACACCAACCACTACTTCTACGGCTACACGCTGAACAACAACGGCGCCCTGGAAGGCCCTTACGGCGACCCCGGCAGTTGGGAAACGCGCGAATACGGCGAACGCGACGACTTCGGCTGCCCAAGTGCGCCGCTGAACGGCAAACCCTGCTTCTACGAGACGGACCGGTTCAACACGCTCGCCTGGGAAGAGCTGAATCAGACCTCGCCCGAACAGCCCTTCTACCTGCAGATGGACTACACCGCCCCGCACGGGGACTTCCGCCGCCCGGCCGGGCCGGAGCCGGCGACGCGCCACTACAACACCTTCGCCGGCGCGCCCTACCCGCACAGCCGCGCGCAGGGGTTCAACGAGGGCAACGTCAACGACAAGCCCCGCTTCATCCGCGAAGCGCCCTACCTCTCGCTCAACGACATCCACACCTACCGCGTCTACTACCAGAAGGCGCTGGAGTCGCTGCGCTCGGTCGACGAAGGCGTGAAAACGATCGTCGACACCCTTGGTGGCCTGCACCGCCTGCGCAACACCTACATCATCTTCACCTCCGACAACGGCTTCTTCTACGGCGAGCACCGGCTGACCGGCGGCAAGTTCATCGCCTACGAGCCCGCCACCCACCTGCCGCTCCTGATTCGCGGGCCGGGGATCAAAGCCGGCACCTCGACGGGCGAGCTGGCGGCCAACATCGACATCGCCCCGACGATCCTCGAACTGGCCGGGGTGCAGGCGGACAAATCGATCGACGGGCGCTCACTGGTGCCCTACATGCGCGACCCGGCGCTGCGTTCGCGGCGGCCGCTCCTCTTCGAGTCCTTCGTCGAGACCGCCGACGTCGAAGCCAACGGCGAACCGACCGCTCAGCGGGCCGTGAAAGAGCTGAAGCGCCACTCCCGGGCCCGCCGGAACGGCGCCAGCGCCTCGATCGTCGCGCCGCCGAAGGACTACGAGGGAATCCGCCTCGGTCCCTACAAGTACATCGAGTGGCCCGACGGCGAGAAAGAGCTCTACGACATCACCAAGGACCCCTACGAGCTCAACAACGTCGTCCGGGTCCGCAACCTCTCGCCGATCCGCGCCTTCCTCCACGCCCAGCTGATCCGCCTCGAGACCTGCGTCGGCCGCACCTGCCAGGAAGTCGCGCCGCAGTTCCCGCTGACCCGGGATCAGCAGCGCAAGGTCGACAAGCAGCGGCGCGAAGAAGAACGGCAGAAGGAAAAGGAACGCGAAGAAAAGCGGCACCACAAACGCAAAGGCTGAAGTACTTAGGCGTTTGTGAGGGGGGAGGGGGAGGACCCCTTCACTCAACTTGCTCGGGTCATCCGCAATAGTCGTCCGCTAACCGCTCGACCGAGAAGTACAAGCCGTTCAGGGGTCCTCCCCCTCCCCCTGCGAAGCGTTTGAGTGCTTCAGCCTTGGCGTTTCTGGCCGGGGGAGCTGGGGCTATTTGATGACGGCTAGGGTGTCGCCTGCCGAGACGGCGGTTCCCTCGGAGATGGGGAGGTCTTCTACTTTGCCCGCGCGGTGGGCGTTGATCTCGTTCTCCATCTTCATCGCCTCGATGACGCAGATCAGGTCGCCCTCGTTCACCTCGGCGCCTTGCTCGACGGCGACCTTAAAGACGGTTCCCTGTAGGGGGGCCACCAAGGCCTCGCTGGAGGCGCCGCCGCCACCGCCTGCCTTGCGCTCGCGCTTAGGCGGCTTCTTGCCGCCTGCGGCCGGGGCGGCGACGCCGCCTGCGGGGGCCTCGCCGATCACCTTGACGTCGAAGAGCTTGCCGGAGACCTCGACCTTGTAGTCGCGGGCGACGACCTCGCCGCCCTCCTCGGAAGGCTCGGGCGGCTTCGCGTCGGCGGGCGCCGTCGACTTCAGCCAATCGGTGTCCTCCATTAGGTCGCGGCAGGTCTCCCCCTTCGCCCACTGCTCGGTGGCGAGGATCGC
>Ga0164302_10000182_pt1 | contig 16164 bp, 11 predicted proteins | sample Whisoiple_202_MG_FD_109714 | JGI IMG/M metagenome (GOLD analysis project Ga0164302, IMG submission 109714) | Soil microbial communities amended with pyrogenic organic matter from upstate New York, USA - Whitman soil sample_202_MG | ecosystem: Environmental > Terrestrial > Soil > Agricultural... | reverse complement strand
GGCTGCGGCTCGCCCTGGCCGACGAGGTGCTCTGCGACGCGGCGGCGGGAGGGCCGCTGCGAGTGCTCGACGCCGGTTGCGGCGACGGGCTGCTGACGCTGTCCCTCGCCCACCGCCACGGCGACTGGGCGCTGCTGGGCGTCGATCAGCGCGCCGACCTGCTCGACGGCGCCCGCGAGCGGGCCGTTGGGCGCTCGCTCGGCAACGTCCGCTTCCAGCCCGCCGACCTCACGCAGCGGCTGCCCGAGGGGGGTTTCGACGCCGTCGTCGCGCTCGAGTGCCTGCACGAGATCCCCGACGACGCGGCGGCGCTGCGCAGCATGGCCGGGGCGCTGCGCCCGGGAGGGCTGCTGGCGCTGCAGGTACCGGAAAAGGACTGGGCCCCCGTGCTTCCCGGCAGCACCGGCATCTGGCGCGAGGAGGTGCGCCACGGCTACGGGCGGGAGGAGATTTCCGCCGACGTCCGCGCCGCCGGCCTCGAGCCGGTCGAGCTGCGGCCGACCTACCGCAGCCTCGCCGCGGCCGCGCAGGAGATCCGCGACCGGATCAAGGGTTCGCCGCTTCCGGTCCGCCTGCTCGCCTTCCCGTTCCTGGCGGCGGCGGTGCGGATCGAGCGGCTCGGCCTCACCTGGGGCAAGCCGAGCGCCACCCTCGTCCTGGCCCGCCGCCCGGCTCAATAGACGTACTTCCGCAGCGCCTCGTCCCATGCCTCGGCGGAGTCGTCGGCGGCGACGACCCCGTCCAGCGTCTGGTCCGCGGTCGCGTTGAACCGGGTCGCGTAGAAGTTGTGGTACACGAGGTCGCCGAAGACCGTGCCGACGTCGCCGGGTCCGCGCTGGCTGGTCACCTCGAAGAAGTGGACGTTCGGGGCCTCGGCAGTGGAGATCTCCTCGCCGACGTCGCCGGAGGCGTCGCGGCCCTCGGAGCGGGGAACGTAATGGGCGCGGAACGAGTGCCCGCGCTCGACGAAGCGCGCCTTGCGCATCGCCCAGCAGCAAGGGTGGACGTAGTTGCGGTTGAGCCGCGCACCGGAAACCTGCGCGCCTTCGGAGAGCGGCGCCAGCAGCCGTTCGAGCCAGTCGTCGTGAAGGGGGAAGGCGTCGACGTCGAGGCCGACGACGAACTCCGTCTCGGCCAGCAGCACGCCGAGGTCCATGGCCAGCTCGTGGCCGACGTTGGCGGGCAGTAGCAGCCCGTCGACGCCCGGGGTGGCGGCGATCCGCTCGCGCGAGCCGTCCTCGGAGCCGTTGTCGACGGCGATGATCCTGGTCCCGGCCGGGCTGCGGCGGCGGACGACGTCGACCAGCACCTCGAGGTGCTCCCAGGAGTTCCAGTTGACGGTGACGACCGTGGCCGCCCCGGGCTGCAGGCGGTCGAGGCGATGCCGGCTGCGCGCCCGCAGCGCCGGCACCAGCGCCCGCCAGCCGACGATCTGGGCAACCTTGGTGGCTGCGGCGCTGCGGCTGGGCGGAATCCGGTTCAGTCCGAGCATCGAGGCGCTCATTCTCGCGTCCGGGTCAGTCGAAGAATCCGCCGGCGCAGGCGGTGGGGCCAGCCGGCGGTGGCGATCTTCAGGCGCAGCTTGGCCGGCGTGTCGCTGGCGAGGACCTCCACGCGAGGTAGCGAGAGGGGGTCGCAACCGCGCTCGACCACGCCGGGAGCGACCGTGAAGGCGGCCCAGTAGCCGCTGGCGGCCATCGCCTCGGCGATCTCCCGGTTCCACTCGCCGTGTGGGTAGGAGAAGGCCCGCGGCCGCGGCAGCCCGAGCCCTTCCAGCACCGTCGCCGAGTCGCGAATTTCCGCCGCGGCCTCCTCCGGCGGGAGCTTCGTCAGCTGGCGGTGGCGCATCCCGTGCGAGCCGACCTCGATCCCGGCGGCGGCCAGCGCCCGCAGCCCCTCGGCGTCGAGCAGCCGCAGTTCCCTGGCGCCGAGCGGCCGGTCCCACTCGTTCCCGGCGCCGGTGAGGCCCGCGACCGCGAAGGCCACCGCGGGGATCCCGCGCTCGGCCAGAACCGGGGCGCCGTCGCTGAGCAGATCGACGTAGCAGTCGTCGAAGGTGAGGAGCAGCGCTCGCTTCGGCAGTCGCCCGCGCCCGTCGAGAGCGGCGAGGACAGCGTCGAGGCCGACAAACTGCCAGCCGCGCCCCCGCAGCGCGTCGAGGTGCTCGGCGAGCCGCTCGGGCGGCACCCCGTACTCGGCGAGGACCGGGTCGGAGCCGAGGTCGGAGACGGCGTGGAAGGCGAGGACGATGGCGCTGCCGGTCGCGGAGGCCTGCCGCGCCAGGCGCGCGCCGCGCCGGTGCTCGACAGTCCGCAGCCCGAAGAAGAGCCGCCGCGTCCACTGGTCGCGGCGACCGGCGCGGACGAGGGCGACGGCGAGCCTGCGCAGGGGCCAGGAGACCCAGTCCGGGGCCTTGACCAGCGGCCCGAGCAGCCAGCGGCTGCGACGGGTGTGGAAGGCCGGTGCGCCGGCGAGGCGGCTCGCCTGCTCGGGGTGCTTGAGGACGAGCTCCTCCTCGGAGCGGCCGGTCTCGCGCGCCCGCCGCAGGTAGGCCGCCGGATCGACGTCGTAGTACTGGTAGCTGATCGCCTCGGGATCGAAGACGACCCGCAGGCCGGCTTTGACCACCCGGTAGCCGAAGTCGATGTCCTCGCCGCCGAAGAGCCCCTCGCGGGTGAACGAGGTGTCGAAGCCGCCCAGCCGCTCGAAGGACTCGCGCGAGATCGAGATCTGGCCGGTGAGGAGGTCGTCCAGCCCCGGCTCCGCCCCCGGCTCGAGCAGGCGCTCGCGCCGGGACTGCGCCCAGAATCCGACGCCCCAGCTGAGCAGGCCGGGGGGCGAGTCGGGGTGCAGGGGCATGTCGCCGACGACCAGGTCGGCGCCTTCGCGGTGGCAGCGGTCGTGCTCGGCCAGCAGCGACGGCGCCGCTTCCATGTCGTCGTCGAGAAAGAGCAGGACCTCGCCCCGGGCGGCCCGGGCGCCGACGTTCCGCGCCTGCGCCGCGCCCTGGTTCTCCTGCTCGATCACCGCCAGCGGGAACGTGGTCTCCAGCGCCCGCAGCGCCGCCGCGCTGCCGTCGTCGGAGCCGTCGTCGACGACGATCGCCTCGAAGTCCCCGAAGGTCTGGTTCGCCAGCGCCGCGACGTGCCGGAGCACCCGCTCGCGTCGCCGGTAGGTGGGGATGACGACGCTGACTCTCACGTCGCCGTCGGCAGTCGCTCTTCCGCCGGCCGCTCCTCGTGGACCAGCCGCCGCGCCAGCGGCGGGGCCAGGAAGCCGAGGGCCGCTCCCAACCGCACCCGCGGCTCGAGCCGCGGCGCGACTGCCAGGCGCGGCAGCCCGGAGCGGCCGCCGTCGCCGTAAACGGCCGCCTGGGTCTCGGCGTCGACGGCACGCGAGCGGTGCATCCGGATCGCCCGTTCCAGCTCCGGCCGCTCCCCCTCGCGCAGGCTCGGATTGGCGCCTGCCTTTTCCAGCAGCCGCGCCCGCTCCCAGAGGCTTGGCGCGCGGCTGGCGGAGAGGCTCCCCTGGTGCAGTACGTAGTCGTAGTAGGGCTTATCGACGAAGCCGGCACCGGCGCCGTCGAGGATGCAGCGCAGCCAGCAGTCCCAGTCGTAGGCGATCCGCATCTGCTCGTCGAAGCCGCCGATCGCCTCCAGGCGGCTCAGCCTTATCGCCGGCCAGCCGCCGACGAAGCAGGTCCAGAAGATCGCCGTGCGCTGGTTCTCCCAGGCGAAGGGCGTGAAGGTGGCGAAGGTACCGACCGGCTCTCCGTTGGCAAGCAGGCGGGCGTCGGTGGTGAGGAGGTCGAGCTCCGGACGCTCTTCCGCCAGCGCTGCGATCGCCTCGAGTCGACGCGGGTGGTAGGCGTCATCGGCGTCGAGCACCGCCATGAAGTCCGAACGGGCGGCTGCGGCGCCGCTGTTGCGGGCGGCAGCGCCGCCGCCGTTCTCGCGGCGGACGAGCTCGATCCGGTCCATGTAGGGCGCGAGCGCGCCGGCGAGGTCGTCGCGCGAGCCGTCGTCGACGACGATCAGCTCCTCCGCCGGCCGCGTCTGCGCCAACGCCGACTCGACCGCGGCGGCGATCGTTCCGGCGGCTTCGTAGGCGGTGATGACGATCGCGAAGCTCGGCCCGCTCATGCCGGCAGCCGCCAGGAGTGGGCGAGGACGACGTCGCCTTCGGCCTCGGCTGCCATCGGGCGGTCGCCGACCGTCCCCGGCTCGACATCGAAGAGGGCGGCCGCCTGCAGCCCGTCTTGGATGTGCCGCTTGGCTTTGACGATGACGTCGATCCGGTAACGCCCGGGCAGCAGCGGCAGGGACTCGATGCGGCACTCCAGCCGCGTCCCCGGCTCGTTCTCGCGCACGTCCACCGGCGCGTTCATCTCGCTGTCGAAGGTGCAGACCGGCTGGCCGAGGCTGTTGACGATGGTCAGCTGGCACTCCATCGTCGGCAGGGGCTCGGTGACGTCGACGGCGATCGTCGCCGGGCGACCGGCGACGACGACGTTGGGGTGGCCGCCGCTCGCGTCGTGGATCTCCAGCCGCCGGACAAGGGTCTCGTCGTAGCCGCGGCTGTCGCGGTCGGTCCGCTCCAAGAGGTCGTCGGAGGCGGCGCTCTCCAGCGTCCGCAGGTAGCTGTCGATCGCTTCGAGGATCGGCGCGTCGGCCTTCACCTCGCCGCGTTCAAGCAGAATGCCGCGGGTGCAGAGCGCCTGGATGATCGCCAGGTTGTGGGAGACGAAGACGACGGTGCGGCCCTCTTTGGCGACTTCGTTCATCTTCCCCAGCGACTTGCGCTGGAAGGAGGCGTCGCCGACGGCGAGCACCTCGTCGACGAGCAGGATCTCGGGCTCGAGGTGGGCGGCGACGGCGAAGGCGAGCCGCACCGACATCCCGCTCGAGTAGCGCTTGACCGGGGTGTCGAGGAAGCGCTCCATCTCGGCGAATTCGACGATTTCGTCGAAGCGGGTGCGGATCTCCGCCCGCCGCATGCCGAGGATCGCGCCGTTGAGGAAGATGTTCTCGCGCCCGGTCAGCTCCGGGTGGAAGCCGGTGCCGACCTCGAGCAGGGAGCCGACCCGGCCGGTGACGTCGGCGTAGCCGGTCGAGGGCTCGGTGATCCGCGAGAGGATCTTCAGCAGGGTGCTCTTGCCGGCGCCGTTGTGGCCGATCAGGCCGACGACTTCGCCGCTGTGGATCGTCAGCGAGAGGTCTTTGAGCGCCCAGAGCAGATCGCTGCTCTTCTTCTCCCGGCGCCCCCGCCCGAAGGGCCGCTGTGCTTTCTCGACGATCGCCTCGCGCAGGGTGCCGTAGCCGGCGCCTTTCACCCCGAGGGTGTAGCTCTTGCCGAGCTGACTGGTCTCGATTGCGACGTCGGTCATCAGACGAAGTCGGCGAAGGCGCGCTCGGTGCGGTCGAAGTAGGCGAGGCCGGCGAAGAGGAACACAACCGCGGCGAGGGCCGAGATCCCGATCAGGTCCCAGGGCGCGTTGCCCGTCCCCAGCGTCGCCCAGCGGAACCCTTCGACCACCCCGACCATCGGGTTGATCGCTGAGAGCGTCCGCCAGGGCTCGTCGATCTGGCTGCTGGGATAGACGACGGGGGTGATGAAGAGCCACATCTGGATCGCGAAGGGGACGACGTAGCGGACGTCGCGGTAGCGGACGTTGATCGCCGAGAGCGCCGCCGTGGTGCCCAGCGCCGCCGCCGCCGCAATCACGACCAGCAGCGGCACGGTGAGGATCGCCACCGATGGCACGAAGCCCCAGGCGAAGACGATGATCATCAGGATCACGAAGGAGATCGCGAGGTCGACGAAGCCGGCGACGATCACCCCGGCCGGCATGAAGATCCGCGGGAAATAGATTTTCGAGACCAGGGCGGAGTTGCTGACGAGGCTGTCGGAGCCGAGCAGCAGGGCGGTGGAGAAGAAGGTCCAGGGGACCAGGGCGGCGAGGCTGAAGAGGGGGTAGGGGAGGCCGTTGGACGAGAGGCCGGCGACGTTGCCAAAAATCAGCGAGAAGACGACCATGAAGCCGATCGGCTGGAGGACCGCCCAGGCCCCGCCCAGAGCGGTCTGGCGGTAGCGGACGGTGATGTCACGCAGGGCGATCTGCCCGGCCAGGTCGCGGTAGCGCCACAGCTCCCGCGGCGCCAGGACGCGGCTGAAGCCGCGGGTCGGCTGCAGGCGCAGCGTCTCGGGCTGCGGTGCGGGCGCGGCGGGGCCGCGCTCGTCGGGCGCAAGGGTCTCCATGGTGCTCACCATGAAAACGCATCGGCAGGCGGCTGCCGCCTCGCAACCCCCGCAGCGAAGATTGCTTGCGCCTCCCGCTTTCCACCGCGCCGTCCGTCAGACTGCTGCGCGGGATGGCCACCCCCTTCTTCAGCGTCGTGGTGACGACTTACAACCGCGAGCAGATCGTGCGCCGCGCGGTGGACAGCTGCCTGGCCCAGACCTTCGAGGACCTCGAGGTCGTCGTCGTCGACGATGCCTCCAGCGACGGGACCGTCGCCGCCCTGGAGTCCTACGAGGACCCGCGGCTGCGGGTCGTCGTCCACGATCGCAACCGGGGGATCAACCCGGCTCGCCACACCGGGACCGTCGCCGCCCGCGGCGAGTGGGTCGTCGTCGTCGACAGCGATTGGGAGCTGATGCCCGAGGCGCTGGAGCGGCTGCGGGCGGCGATCGAGGGGCTGCCCGAGACCACGCGCGTGGTCCGCTTCCGGCTGCTCTGGGACGACGGCTCGGTGACGCCGCGGTTCGTCCCGGCCGAGCCCTTCGGCTATGAGGGCCGGATCCGCTGGGCCGAGGAGGAGGGCGGCGAAGACGCCGGCCGCTGCATCAAGGCCGCGGTCTTCGAGCAGACCCCTTACATCGCCGACCGCCGCGGGGCGATGGAGTGGCTGTACGAGCTGGACCTGGCCAAGGCCGAGACGACCCTCGCCCTCGACGAGGTGCTGGGGATCGAGCACAGCGACGCGCCGAACAGCTGGCTGCGCAGCGTCAAGGCCTCCGAACTGCTGCCCCGCCTGCGCACCGAGGCCCCGGACATGCTGTGGATGGCCGAGACCGTGCTCGCCCGCCACGGCGAGGCGCTGCACCGCTGGGGGCCGCGCCAGTACGCGGACCTGCTGCGGATCGCGGCGATGCAGTCCTTCCTGCTCGGCCGCCGCCGCGACGGCGTCCGCTACGGGTTGCGGGCGCTGCGGACGCGGCCGCTCTCGCCGATCGCCTGGGTCACCCTCATCCTCGGGGTGCTGGGCCCGAGTGCGGTCGGGCGCGGGACCCTGGTCCTGCGGCGGCTGCAGTCGCTGCGGGCCTGAGCCGCGCTCAGGAAGCCGGTGCCGACGAGCGACCCGCCAGCCGCTCGGGCAGTACCAGCGGGCGGAGGATCGTCGCCAGCATCGCCAGGGCGAGGAGGAACTGGGCGCCGGTCCAGGTCCAGCCGACGGCGACGACCCCGATGTCGGGGATCAGCAGGGCGCTGAGGCCGAGGACGATCGCGAACTGGATCCCCTGGACGACGACGACGAAGCCGCCGCGGTGCTCGATCCGCGCCACGCCGATGCCAAGGGCGACGATCACGTTCGGGATCGCCCCGACCGCCAGCAGCCGCAGCAGGTTGGTGCCGGCGTCGGCGTACTCCTGGCCGAAGACCAGCAGCGCCAGCGGCGCGATCAGCGCCGTCAGCGCCGCCATCGGGGCGACCAGCCGCATCGAGTGCGCCAGCGCCTGGCGCGAGAGCCGCCGCAGCCGCGGCATGTCTAGCGCCGCCTCGACGGTCAGCGAGGTGGTGACGTTGAGGGCGACCAGCTGCAGCGAGAGGCAGATCATCCAGGGGATGAAGAAGTAGGCCGCGTCGGCCGCGCCCGCCTGGTTGGCGACGAGGATCGGCAGGTACATGTTCCCGACCAGGGCGAAAAGGTTGCCGCCGTAGTTGCCCGCCGCCATCCGGATCACCTTGTCGCGCTCCAGCGACCCGACCGAGCGGTCGTTGGGAATCAGGCGGCGGAAGATCAGCCAGTTAATGACGAGGATCGCCGGCAGCAGCGGCACGTTCCAGGCGACGAACGGCCCCGCGGTCGGCAGCAGCGCCGCCAGCGCGACCAGGAGAACCAGCTTCGTCGCCGCGTAGAGCGAGTTCTCCAGCGGGATCCAGCGCGCCGTCTGCAACCCGGTGAGGACGCTGTCCTGAAGGGTGAAGATCGTCGTCGCCGCCGTCGCCAGGGTGAACCCGATCAGCCAGTCGGGCTGCTGGAGGAAGTCGAGGGTGGGGGACCAGAGGTTGCTGGTCGCCGCCACCAGGGCGCCGGCCAGGAGCGAGAGCCCCGCGGTCAGCGCGTAGCTGCCGAAAATGAGGCGGCGCAGGGCGGTGCCGGCGATCGGCAGGTAGCGGACCAGGACCGCCGAGAGCCCGAGCGAGCAGACGCCGGAGACAAGGGTCATCGCCGAGATCGCGGCGGCGTTCTGGCCGATCTCGTGGGCCGAGTAGGAGCGGGTCGCGAGCGCCCAGAAGGCGACCCCGAGCAGGCTCGTGATCCCGGTCCCGATGATCAGGTAGTAGCCGGTGCGGTAGAGACGGTCGTCGAGGTGGCCGCGCAGCCGCCTCAGACCGCGGGATGCGGTCTGAGTCGAGCTCTCCACGCTTACCCGGCCCCGGGCCCGGAGACCCGCCAGAGCACCTGGTCGCGGCCCGCCGCCGCCCAGAGGGGCCGCGCCTGCACGCCCTGGCGCCGCGGCCAGTCCTCGCCGGCGAGGACGAAGCGGGAATCGGGTTTTTCTCGGCTGGCTTCGAACAAGGTCACTTTGGTGTTCGGCAGGAACCACTGCAGGCTGTAGAGCCCGATCGTGTCGTAGGAGTCGAGGTCATAGGCGATCGTCTTCGCTCCGGCGTCTTCGGCGACGGCCTGCGGGCTGGTCCATCCCGCCGGGTAGACAGCACGCTCGGAGCTGCGAACGGGGTTCCAGGCTCCATAGGCGGCCACGGCGAGAAACAAGGCTACAGCCGCCGCCCCCGTCACTTTGGGGCCGAAGGCGCTCGCGCGGGTCAGCAGCCAGACGCCGCCGAGGGCGACCAGCGCCGCTCCGATCAGGATCGCCGGTCCCAGTTCCACGGTGATGAACGGCAGCGCCGAGACGTTCCAGCGATTCGCCGCGTCCGGGTCCGACGCCGTCGCCCGGATCAGGACCACAAGCGCGGTCAGCGCCCCGAACCCCGCCAGCGGCCAGGTCAGCCGCCGCAGAGACACCCGGGAGATGGCGGCGAGGCCGAAGGCGATCAGGGCCGGAGCCACCACCTCCGCGTAGCGGCCGTAGATCAGCATGTCGGGGCGGGTCCGTTCCGGAAAGGCGGCGGCGGAGATCGCCAGCAGCAGCACGGTGAGGGCAAGGAGGACACCGAGCAGCGGCGTGCGGCGGCGGGCGAAGTCGGCGACGGCAAAGGCGGCGAGGCCGAAGGTGGCGACCAGCAGGTACCAGGTCTGCCCGACCAGGTTCGCCAGCACCGTGCGCAGGCCGCCGAACTGGACCAGGGCGTCCATCCGTTCGCTCAGTTCGTCGGGCGCCGAGCCGGCGTAGTTGTCGTCGATCAGGAAGCCGTCGCGCAGGTGGACGCCGTAGAAGGCGACGGCGATCGTCGCGACCCCGAGGAGGAGGGCCGCCGGCCGCAGACGGCGCCGCGCGGTCAGCCAGACCATCCCCGCCAGCGCCACCGCGACGGCGACGATCATCCGGTTGTGGACCGCCCACAGGGCCCCGGTCGCGGCGCCGAGGCCGGCGGCCCAGGCGAGGTCGCCACGGCCGCCCTCGCGCTCGGAGAGCAGGCCGGCGAAGGCGATCAGCCAGACGCAGACGAGCGGGAAGAGCGCGTTCTCGGACATCGCCACCTGGGAGAGCACGGTCAGGGCCGGGTAGACGGCTCCCGCCAGCGCTGCCCAGATCGCCAGCTCGGGCCGCACCCCGGCGAAGCGGGTCAGCAGCAGATAGAGGAGCGGGAAGACCGAGGCCGCCAGCGCCGCATTGAGGACGAGGACGAGGTGGTAGAGGAAGGTCGGATCCGATCCGAGCTCCAACAGCGGGGCGATCAGCAGCGAGTAGCCGCCGCGGTAGAAGGGGGCCTGTTCAAGCTGCCCGGCAAGGCCGCCGTCGATCACCCGCGCATTGGTCAGGTAGCCGATCTCGTCGGCGACCAGGACCGGGCCCGTCCGCAGCAGCGAGAGGACGAAGCGGAACAGGAACAGCGCGACCGTGCCGGCGATCAGCAACCGGCTCCACCGGGGGGACTGGTTCATTTCCCCTTACGAACGGGACAGGGGTACCCGTGTCAGGGCAAAGATGCAGCTAAGCCGCGGTTTTCAGATGCCGCGAGATGGCCAGCTCGTAGGCCTCCTCGAAGCGTGGCAGGATCGCCGCCGGGCTGAAGCTCGCCGCCCGCGCGGCCGCGGCGGCGCCGAGCCGTTCGCGCAGCCCTGGGTCGCCGATCAGCCGCTGCATCGCCTCGACCAGCGCAAGGCGGTCGTCCGGCGGCACCAGCAGCCCGGTCTCGCCGTCGAGGACGATGTCCCGCAGGCCGCCGATGTCGGAGGCGACGACCGCCTTGCCGGCCGCCGAGGCCTCCAGCGCGACGATCCCGAACGGCTCCGGCCAGAGCGACGGGGCGACGGTGAAGAGCGAGCGCCGCAGCGCCTCGATCGCCAGCTCGTGCGGCCAGGCGCCGGTGACGTGGACGTTCGGCCGTTCCTTCAGCTCGTCGATGTAACAGCGGCCGACGAGGACCAGCGGCGGCGGGTTCTCGAGCCGGCGGTAGGCCTCGGCCAGGTGCCAGGCGCCCTTGTCGACGGTGGCGTCGCCGAAGAAGAGGATGTACGGCTCGTCGGGCAGCTCGGCCAGGCGCGGGTCGTCGAGCGGCGGCGGGGGAAGCTCGCCGATGAAGTTCGGGATCACCCGCGAGACCTCGTCCTCGCCGATCCGGCAGAGCTCCTCCACCGTCGAGCTGACCGGGAGGAAGACGTCGATCTTGTGCCGCAGCCGCGGGCCGATCCAGCGGACGCCGCAGGAGGCGACCAGGCCCTTGGAGGCGCCGTAGTGCTCGCTGGCGCAGAGCTGGCACTTGACCGGCGCCGGCCCCGAGCAGACCTCGTCTTGGCGGCGCAGGCGCTTGGTCGCGCAGACGAGGCCGTAGTCGTGGAGCGAGAGGGCGAGGGCGCTGTGGGCCTCGCGCGCCAGCGGCAGGTAGGAGTAGACGATCCAGTTGTGGGCGTGGACTACCTGCGGCCGCTCCCGCCGCAGCACCCGCCGCAGGTCGAGGACGGTCTCGGGGTCCGGAGCGGGGGGCGCGTGGCGGCGCTCTGTGTCCTGGTTGACGCGGGTGACCCGGTAGCTGGTGCTGCGCAGGGTGTGGACCCGGGCGCCCGCCACCTCGCCCACCGTCACGTCGCCTGGCTGCTGCAAGGTGGCGATCGAGACGTCGTGTCCGCGGGCGACCAGCTCGCGGCTGAGGTCCTCGACGATGCGCTCTTCGCCGCCGACGATCGGCGCGAACGACTGGGCCAGCATCATGACTCGCACGCGCAAAGCCTCGCACGAGGAGGGGCGGTGGGCCTGCCAGAATCCCGCCGGTGCAAAGCGACCCCCGCGCTGAGCGCGCCGCCACCCCGCCGACGATCTCGGTCGTGATCTGCGCCTACACCCTCGATCGCCTCGACGTGATGGGCGAAGCGATCGCCTCTTTGCGGGCGCAGACGCTGGCGCCGCACGAGGTGATCCTGGTGGTCGACCACGCGCCAGAGCTGCTGGAGGAGGCGCGCCGCCGCTGGCCGGAGCTGAAGATCGTAGCCAACCGCGAGCAGCAGGGCCTCTCCGGCGCCCGCAACACCGGGGTCGCCGAGGCGAGCGGTGAGGTCGTCGCCTTCCTCGACGACGACGCGATGGCCGCGCCCGAGTGGCTGGCCCACCTGTCGGATGCCTACGCCGACCCCGGCGTCCTCGGCGCCGGGGGCGCCGTCCACCCACGCTGGCTCGAGCAGAGGCCGGGCTGGTTCCCGCCGGAGTTCGACTGGGTCGTCGGCTGCACCCACTCCGGCATGCCGCAGCGGGCCGAGCCGGTCCGCAACCTGGTCGGCGCCAATATGTCCTTCCGCCGCGACCCGCTGGTCGAGGTCGGCGGCTTCAGCCACGACCTGGGACGGGTCGGGACGCTGCCGGTCGGCTGCGAGGAGACCGACCTCAGCATCCGCGTCCACCAGCGTTGGCCCGAGGCCGAGATCCGCTACGACCCCGCCGCCGAGGTCGAGCACGTCGTCCCCGGCACCCGCGGGGAGCTTCGCTACTTCTTCGACCGCTGCCGCGCCGAGGGCCGCTCGAAGGCGGTCCTGGCCGGGATGGTGGGCAGCGAGGACGGGCTCTCCTCGGAGCGCTCCTACGTTCGCCGCACGCTGCCGGCAGGCGTCATGCACGGCCTGCGCGACGCGGCCCGCGGCGACGCCGGCGGCTTCGGCCGGGCGGCGATGATCTTCCTCGGCCTCGCCGCCACCAGCGTTGACTACCTCAAGGTCCGCACCGGGCTTGCCAAGCCCGACCGCACCGAGGACGCCCACCCGAGCGCCAACGGCGGCGCCCCGCGGGTGCTGATGGTGACCCCGCGCAGCCCCCTGGAGCAGGGTGGGGTGGAGCGCCACGTGATGGAGGTCAGCAAGCGGATGGCCGCCGTCGGCGCCCGGGTCGAGGTCCTCTGCGCCGACCCGGACCTGAAGCGGGCGACCGAGGAGACCCGCGACGGGGTCCGGATCCGGACCTTCCGCGCTTGGCCGCGCGGCCGCGACTGGTTCCTGGCGCCGGGGATCTGGCGCGCGATGGGGCGGGAGCAGTGGGACCTCGTCCACCTGCAGAGCTACCACACGCTGGTCGCCCCGCTGGCGATGCTGCGGGCGCTGACGCTCCGCATCCCCTACGTGGTCACCTTCCACGGCGGCGGTCACTCCTCGGAGCTGCGCAACCGCGCCCGCAAGGCGCAGATGCGACTGCTGCGGCCGCTTTTGCGGCGGGCGGCACGGCTGGTGGCGATCGCCCGCTTCGAGATCGAGGACTACGGGGCTGCGCTCGGCGTCCCGCGCGAGCGCTGGGTTTTCATCCCCAACGGCACCGACCTCAGCTTTTCCGACGCCGACCTGGCGACCGCCGAGCCGGAGACCGTGACCCTGGCATCGATCGGGCGCCTCGAGCGCTACAAGGGTCACCACCGCGTCCTCGAGGCCTTCCCGCACGTGCTCGAGCGCGAGCCGGAGGCGCGGCTGCTGATCGTCGGCAAGGGCCCCTATGAAGACGAGCTGCGTCGCCAGGCGGACGCGCTGGGCCTTGCCGACCGGGTCGAGATCACCAGCGTCCCCTCCGGCGACCCGCAGGGGATGGCGACGCTGCTCGGAGGTGTCTCCCTGGTCGTCTTGATGAGCGAGTTCGAGTCCCACCCGCTGGTGGCGCTGGAGGCGGCCGCGGCGCGCCGCCGCCTGCTGGTCGCCGAAGCGGGCGGGCTGAAGGAGATCGCCGAGGACGGGTTCGGCCGCGGCATCCCGCTCGATTCGACTCCCGAGCAGGTCGCGTCCGCGGCGCTGGAGGAGCTCGCCAAGCCGCTGCCCGACCGCTCGCCGAGCCTCAGCTCCTGGGACGAGTGCGCCGCCGCGCTCCTCGATCTCTATGGCTCACTACTTAAAACTGGGGTCGAGGCTGGGGGAATGAACGTCCAGCGATGATGCTCCCGCTCTAGGGGGGTGAGGCGGGGCCCGATGACAGGCGGGCAATGATCCCCCGCCACCACACCCTCAGCGTCCTCGCCCTTCTCTTCGCCATCGTCGCCATCTCGGCGCCCGGGGCCGGCGCCGCCGAAGGCATCGGCCCGGCTAAGAAGCTCGGCGGCGGGACCGGGACGACCACCACGACCGCCACCGCCGCTCCCCGGACTAAGACCGACGTCGCCAAGGAAACGCTGACGATCGCGACCAAGTCGCCGCTCGACGGCACGACCCTCTCCGGCTCCGTGGTCTGGGAGGTCTCGGTCCTCGCCGGGGCGCCGAGCAAGGTCGAATTCGCGATCGACGGAAGCGTCCAGGGAGCCGACGCCAGCGCCCCGTTCGCGGTCAACCTCGACACCACCAAGCTCTCCAACGGTTCCCATACCCTCAGCGCCACCGCCTACGGCGCCCGCGGCGTCAAGGCAACTACCAAGGTGACGGTGAAAGTCTCCAACGCGGCCTCGACCCCGGCTCCCGATCCGGAACCGACCCCCGAGCCGACTCCGGAACCCGCCCCGCCGGCCCCCGCCCCCACCGGCGGCTCGATCCTCTGGGGCGCGACGATCGGCTCGCACCTGACCGGCAACCAGGCCCCCTGGGATATGTCGGCGGTGACCAAGTTCGAGGAAAACGCCCGTAAGAAGGCCTCGATGGTCCAGTTCTTCCAGCCCTTCGCCAACTGCAACCCGGGCTGCTCCTTCTACAAGTTCCCCACCAACCCGATGGAAAGCATTCGCCAGCACGGCTCGATCCCGGTGCTGAGCTGGAGCTCGCAGTCGATCCCCTCGACCAAGGTGGAGCCGGACTTCCAGCTCTCCGACGTGATCTCGGGCCGCTACGACACCTACATCCGCGAATTCGCGACCCAGGCCAAGGGCTGGAACCACCCGTACTTCCTCCGCTTCAACTGGGAGATGAACGGGTCCTGGTTCCCCTGGCACGAGGGCGTCAACGGCAACCAGCCGGGCGAATCCGCCAAGGCCTGGCGCCACGTCCACGACATCTTCACCGCGGTCGGCTCCGACAACGCGACCTGGGTCTGGTGCCCGAACGTCGAGTACAGCGGCAGCACCTCGCTGGCCTCGCTTTACCCCGGCGACGCCTACGTCGACTGGACCTGCCTCGACGGCTACAACTGGGGCACGAACCCGGCGAAGCCCGACAAGTGGAAGAGCTTCGACACGGTCTACAAGCCGACCTACCAGAAGATCGTCGAAACGATCGCCCCCTCGAAGCCGATGATGATCGGCGAGGTCGCCTCGACCGAGTACGGCGGCTCCAAGGCGGCCTGGATCAAGGAAATGCTGGCCAAAGTCCCGACCGACTACAAGAAGATCCGCGCCCTGCTCTGGTTCGACAAATTCGACAGCAGCATGGACTGGCCGGTGGAGACCTCGTCCAGCGCCACGGCGGCCTTCGCCGAAGGCCTGCAGAGCGGCGCCTACCTGGGCAACACCTTCGCCGGCCTCGGCGCCACGGCGATTCAGCCCCAGAGCTGAGCTGAAACCGAAATTTCGCGCTCCACAGCGCAATTGGACATCTGTCCAGGTCGTGGCCGGTTCCCTGGAACAGACGGCCAGGGCGTCGATGGCCTTGTATGGCCAAAGGCTTCTCGACCCGCTTCGCCGCCCACCTCGTCTGGGTGGCCGTCGCCTTCCTGCTGCTCGGCGCCGGGACCGCTCTTGCGGCCTCGGGTGGCGGCGAGCTCGGCGGCCAGGGCGGTAAGCACGCCCGGGTCAGCAAGGCCCGCGCGCTGGGCGGCAACGGTCGCTGCATCCAGCGCCGCACTGCCAGGCGGGCGAAGGCCTCCCGCGTTCGCGCTCGCTGCGCCCGCAAGGTCGCCAGCGGGCCCGCGCAGCCCCTCTACTGGGGCGCGACGATCGGCTCGCACCTGACCGGCGACCAGGCGCCCTGGGACATGAACGCCGTCTCCAGCTTCGAACAGGGCGCCGGGAAGTCAGCTTCGATGGTCCAGTTCTTCCAGCCCTTCGCCCAGTGCGGCGGCTCCGGCTGCGACTTCTACTCGTTCCCGACCACGCCGATGGACGACATCCGCGGGCACGGCTCGATCCCCGTCCTCAGCTGGAGCTCGCAGGCGATCCCCTCGACCCTGAACCAGCCCGACTTCCAGCTCTCCGACGTGATCTCGGGGCGCTACGACGAATACATCGCCGAATTCGCCGCCGAAGCCCGCGACTGGGGCCACCCCTTCTTCCTCCGCTTCAACTGGGAGATCAACGGGACCTGGTTCTCCTGGTCGGAGGGCGTCAACGGCAACCGGGCCGGCGAGTACGTCGCCGCCTGGCGCCACGTCCACGACCTCTTCGCCTCGGTCGGGGCGACCAACGTCAGCTGGGTCTGGTGCCCGTTTGTCGAT
>Ga0164302_10000181_pt1 | contig 16185 bp, 14 predicted proteins | sample Whisoiple_202_MG_FD_109714 | JGI IMG/M metagenome (GOLD analysis project Ga0164302, IMG submission 109714) | Soil microbial communities amended with pyrogenic organic matter from upstate New York, USA - Whitman soil sample_202_MG | ecosystem: Environmental > Terrestrial > Soil > Agricultural... | reverse complement strand
GAGCGATCAAGGCGCGCCACCCACACGCCGCCATAAGGGTCGATTCGGAGGCTGATGCGGAGCTTCTCGCGAAGTATGACGTAAGAGACGGCAAAATCTTTGTGCTCGTGGAAGGCTCGTGACCCGCAAGAAGTGTCCCACGTGGTAAACGGCCTTAGCCCTAAGGATACGCCCGTGGGGAGCCCGCCGACAATGTGCGGATTTCGTCGGCCAGTGGCGCGAAGATAGTTGGCTGCGAGCTTGTCATATCGGGTCGCGACACGTCGGCATGACGGTGCCTGCAGCGCTGACGGTGTGTCCCGTGCGCAACACCCCGGACAAATTCGCGCCCCGCCCCGTCCCGGTAGCCCAGCACATCCTTGACTGTGTGGTGGCGTGGCAAACTGCCGTCCGGGTGCTCGGCTCGGCTGGTCGGCGACCCGCCCTCCGACGTCCGCTCCTCAACTGGCCAAGGAGATGTCCTGATATGTCCATAGAAGCGCATGTTGAAGCACTGCAAAGACGGCATCGCGCACTGGAAACGGAAATAGCCGAAGCCCACGCTCATCCATCGATCGACGATCTTGAGATCGTCTCGTTGAAACGGCGCAAGCTGCTTGTGAAGGACGAACTCGCCCGCCTCAAGAACTAGCCGCGGGCCAAGTTCCTGATCTCACCAACTCGCTGCGGCCGCTCCGGCGGCCCCAGCACCTATCTCGTCGGGTCAGTGCACCTGCACGCCGGCGGACTTGACGATCGGACCGTACCTTTCGAAGTCCTGATGGATGCGAGCTTTGAATTCGTCGAGCGACGTGATGTAGGGCTCGCCCGAGCCGGTATTGGCCAGCTTGTCCGCGAACTCCTTGCTCTCGAGGATCGCACTCACCTCTTTGCGCAGCTTGTCGATGATATCCTGCGGCAGGCCGGCGGGACCGAATAGTCCCTGCCAGATCGTGGCTTCGTAATTCGGATAGAGTTCCGAGATGCTGGTCAAGTCGCTCAGTTCCGTCGACCTTTTGCGGCTCGACACTGCGAGACCGCGCAATTGACCCGACTTGACCATTGGGAACACCGATCCACCGCCGAACATTCCGGCCACATCGCCCGCCAGCACCGCGATGCCGGCCGGCCCGCCACCGCGGTACGGGACATGCGTGAGCTTGATGCCGGCCTCCTGCTTCAGCATCTCCATGGCGAGGTGATGCAGGCTGCCGTTGCCGATCGAAGCGTAGAACAGCGGCGGATCGCTGCGGTTCGCGAGTGCGACGAATTCCTTGAGGTCGTTCGCGGGGACCTTGGGATTGATCGCCAGCACCAGCGCGTTCGACTGCACCGTAGCAATGGGGATGATGTCCTTCAGGGGATCGAACGACATCTTGCTGAACAGATGCGGATTGACGGTGAACAGGTTGTCGGGGCCGATCAGCAGGCTGTAGCCGTCCGGCGCCGCGCGGGCGATCAGTTCGCCGGCGATATTGCCGCCGGAGCCGGGCTTGTTTTCGACCACAACCGGTTGGCCGAGCCGGGCGGACAGGGGCTGCGCCACGAGACGCGCGACGATGTCGGCGGCGCCCCCGGGCGGGAATGCCACGTAGAGCCGGATCGGCCGCGTGGGATAGTTTTCGGCAGCGGCTGGCGGCCCCAGCAGCGCGGCTGCGACGACGACAAGCAACCGCGTGAGATGACGCATGCGAGAATTCTCCCTGCTTGCCTTCAGCGCCTGTTTGGGCGGAGACATTAATTCGAACTTCAGCCGTTGGCATCAATCATATTGTCACGTGCCTGCTGCGGCTTGCTCATGCGGCTTTCGCAACGAGTATGCCGACGTTTGCGTGTGGCTTTGCATTTGACGTTCCTGTGAAGTACCCGCGGCACATCCAGATAGGAACGTCAAATGCGCCACACGAGATCGCAGCGCAGCAATGCTATTGTCGGCTCGCGTGGCGACTAAAGCGGTTCCCGTTCGAATGGATGCAAGATGGTGGGGCGCGGTCTCTCCTCCGTCATTGCCGGGCTTGACACCGCAAGTTCGGGTTCACCCGACTTGCGGCTCGCAATAACGCGGAACTCGGGCAGGCCCGAGTTCTGATGCAATCCATCTTCTTTGCAAAACGCTCTTGCGAAGCGGATGGACCGCCGAACTCGGGTTTACCCGAGTTCGGATTTCACTCATGCGCAAGTCGGATAAATCCGACTTGCGTGGTCAGGCCCGCGGGTGACGACAGAGAATGGGGTAAGCGCTGAGCCAATACGAACGGGAATCGCTCAAGGTGTGTACTCATAAATCGCGATTGTCCGGCAATCACTGGCTGATTGTCCGCATTGCCCCCGAAAGCGGCCTTATAGCGGACATCGGTGGATGGTCTCAGATGTGCTAATTGCGGTCATTGCGTTGCGTCGCCGACTGTTGCACGGATGAGCGAACCAGCGGGGGGACTCTGCGATGGTCGTAAGCCGCAGCAGGACCGATTTTGTGCACCTAAGTGAGGTCTGGGAAGCCGAGGCCGAACGATGGATTCAATGGGTGCGCACTCCCGGACACGACAGCTACTGGCAGTTCCACCGAGACCAGTTTCTCCGCCTGCTGCCTCCGCCGGGACGACAGACGGTAGACATCGGATGCGGCGAGGGACGCCTCGCGCGTGATTTGAAGGACCTTGGTCATCGCGTAGTTGCTATCGACAGTTCACCTTCTCTCGTCGCCGCGGCTCGCGAGTTCGATCCATCGATGGACATTCGTTGGCTGATGCTGCCGCTCTTCCGCTGGAGGACGCGAGCGTAGATCTGGCTGTCGCCTTTATGTCGCTTCAAGATGTCGACGAGATGCCTGCTGTGATTCGAGAAGTGGCGCGTGTTCTGGAATCTGGCGGTAGATTGTGCTTGGCGATCATTCACCCGCTCAACTCGGCTGGGCGCTTTGAACAATCAGCTCCCGACGCGCGCTTCATCATTAATGGGGATTATCTTGGTGCCTTCCATTACGCTGATACGGTGGAGCGCGACGGACTGATGATGACGTTCCATAGTCAGCACCGGCCTGTCGAGGCCTATTTCATAGCCCTGGAGAACGCGGGATTATTGGTCGAGGCGCTCCGCGAGCCGAGCGTTCCGGAACACGCCATCGTTTCAGAAGCTGGACGTCGCTGGCAGCGCCTGCCCCTCTTCTTGCACCTGCGGGTTCTTCGCCCATAAGAATTTCGTAGGTGCTTATGGAACGTTCCGGTTTACCCGCCGAAGGCGGACGTCCGATCTGCGCGTTAATGAGTACACGCCCCAGTCTACGTCTCGTTCGAGATCACAGAGGGAAGATGTTATGGCGCGCGTGAGTTCCGGCGGAGTACCCAACGGGCTGTCTTGGATCAGCTCTCCCTCCTGAGCATGTTCATGGCGGGCGTCTTACACAGCGACTCGGTTCGCTGTTGCGATGCCGGCGTGTCCGTGCAAGGGCCGGTGATCAGGTTTGCGGGCAGTCCGATGTCGCGGAGCATTTGCGTCCCGCCGAATGCCCCGAGAGGATCTGCCGCAGCGAGCACGACCGTCGCGCGCGAACGCCGCCGTTTGAGACGCTCCAAGAAGACCGGAATATTTGCGGCGAGCATGTCGCCGCCACATTCGATGACGACCGCATCAGCAGGCATCGTGAGGCAGGTATCGAGTGCCCTGTCGAATATCCGTTGCATGTCTTTGCGCTCTGACGGATAGGTGGTGGGCAGCCCAAAGTCCACGCAATCGAAAACCTGTGCAGCCCCGTAATCCTGATAGTTCGCGATCTCGGCAAACGATGAGGTGCCGGTGGCCTTCAGCACGATTACGGTCGTATGCCCCTTGGCAAGGAACGTACGTAGCAGTCCGAGACCGGCAGTCGTCTTGCCGACCTCAGGTCCGGTTCCAACGATCAGCGAAAGCGGTGCGCCATGATCCTTGAAACGGGCGACTGGGGGTACGGCGAATTCCTGCAGCGTGAGCGTTCGGCCGGCAGCATCAATGACTGTGCCAAGGTATGTGACTTCGCCGAGGAATCTCCTTGCGAGCGGCGTGTTGGTAATCAATTCGCCGACCACACCGCCTTCGGAAATCACCCAGTATGTCGTGCCTGGAATCAGGCCGCCCTTAGGCACACCTCCCACCAGCACGATGTTCGACTCCCGAGCTCCCGGTGTCCCGAGGAAGACATCACCCGCAACCACTGTCTGCATGCGTCCCGAAACGGACTCGACAAGGATGGGCGGTGATTTCGCAGCCAACTGAAATGCGCAAACGTTCCCCTCCAGCCCTGGAGCGTTGACGTAATGTAACGGACGCCCCAATGAGACGCGTCGTAGCACCGACGTCGTCTTCACATTGGCGGGAACGTTCCCGCCAGGCATTGTACCGCCATCGCTATTGTGCTCGCCGCGGCGAATGCTTTTTTTACGTGTTGTCTTCATTACGGTGGCAGGCGCCCTGGCGGCGACTTTTGGCTCGTTTGTATGTGATCTACCTCACTTCCGGAAAGACATAAATATTTCCACCGACACGCTTCCCTCACGCGAAAAAAGCCTAACTTGGAAGCGCTGAGGAGCGCAAGGGCCGTAGATTGGAGGTACAAACTATCTGTTAGAATGTGGCCGTTGCGGCAGTTGTTAAGTGCGTGGTCAAGACTCCGTTCAAGTTATTTGTCGCGATGCCGCCTGGTGATTTTACGCTGTAGTCTTTTTAGAATGAAGGCCAATGCGCAAAGAGCCTCGCCGGGGTTCGAAAAGTAAGAGGGCGATCGTATGATATGCCCCCATTGTGGCGCGGTGGTCGCGGCCAACAAGAGGTTTTGCGGAGACTGCGGCGCCCCGCTGCCGTGGCAGTGCGGCGCCTGCGGCGGCGAGAATCTGCCCGACAAGCTATTCTGTGTCGGTTGCGGCGCTGCGCGCGGACTTATGGCGCGCACTCCACCAATCTCTGCCGGCGTGTCCGCAGTCGAGCGCCGGCTGCTGAGCGTGATGTTCGTCGACCTGGTCGGGTCGACGGCCATCGCCCAACGTCTCGATCTGGACAACCTGCGAGAAACCATCAACGCCTTTCATGCCCACGTCACGAGCATGGTTGCCTGTTTCGACGGCTTCATCGCCCGCCACATGGGTGATGGCGTTCTGGTCTATTTCGGCTATCCGCACGCCGATGAAGCCGACGCCGAGCGGGCAATCCGCGCCGGCTTGACGATCATTGATGCGGTCCAGCGACTGAACACGCCGGCGGGTCCCCCGGGCACGCTCCGGGTTCGGGTCGGCATCGCCACCGGACTCGTGGTCGTGGGCGACCTGATCGGTTTCGGATCTGCGCCCAACCTTGCCGCTGGCCTGCAGTCCGCAGCCGAGCCCGACACGGTGGTGATGTGCGATGCCACACGCCTCCTCGTTGGCAGTCTATTTGAACGTCGCGAGCTCACTTTGCCCGACCTGAAAGGATGTCGCGGGGTCGAGCGCGCATGGGTAGTGCTGGGCGAAAGCGTCATCGACAGCCGCCATGACGCGCTGCGCCGCGGTCAGGTGACACTGGTCAACCGCACGGAAGAGCTTGAATTGTTGCTGCGGCGCTGGGAGCAGGCCAGGGGCGGCGGAGGGCGCGTCGTGCTACTGACCGGTGAACCGGGCATTGGAAAATCTCGCCTGGTCGCGGCGCTTGAACAGTATGCGGCCACCGGCCGGCATCTCTGTCTCCGCTTTCTTTGCTCACCCCACCACCTTGATACGCCGCTCTACCCCATCATCCAGCATACCGAGCGAGCGGCAAAGTTTCAGCGCGGAGACTCTCCAGCGGTGAAATGGAACAAGCTTGGCGGCATGCTTCCCAATGATGCTTCTTCGGAAGACAAGGCCCTGCTGGCTGAGCTGCTTTCGATCCAACACCCCGATGCCGATTTCCTCAAGACGATGACGCCGCAACATCGCAAGTCGATGGCTTTTGCGACAATCCTCCGTCAGCTCGATGAGTCAGCGCGAAAACAGCCGATCCTCGCGATCCTGGAGGATATACATTGGGCGGACCCGACTACGCTTGGGTTACTCGATCACGTGGTCGAGGCCATCCAACGGCTTCCCGTGCTCCTCGTCATCACGGCTCGCCCCGAGGTGAATGTCCCCTGGGCATCTCGTCCGCATGTCACCGTCAAATTACTGAGTGGGCTGGACGATGAGCTTGCGGCCACGCTGATCAAGCAGACTGCCAGCGGGCGGGAGCTACCGCGCGACGTGATCGAGCGGATCATTGCACATGCCGACAGCGTACCGCTATTTATCGAGGAGCTGACCAAGACGGTTCTTGGCAGGCTCCAAGACGAGCATGCATCGATTGCGTCGCTTTCGGCCGATGTCGTTCCTCCCTCGCTTTATTCCTCGCTCATGGCAAGACTCGACCGACTGCGTGTCGGTAAGGACGTCGCAAGCACCGGAGCGGTCATCGGCCGAGAGTTCTCATTCGAGCTCATACAGGCCGTATCGGGGCTGCCGGCCAAACGTTTGGAGGAGGTGCTCACCGAGCTTGCACGAGCTGAAATCGTTGTTCCGCATGGTGAGCCTCCGTCCGCCAGCTACACCTTCAGGCATGCGCTCGTGCAGGAGGCCGCTTATGCCTCCTTGCTGCGCGAGCAGCGCCGCGCGATCCACCGGCGCCTCGCCGAGGTGCTGGAAGAAGACGCCTCGGGCGAAGCGCCAGAGCCGCAAGTCATCGCCTGGCACTTTGCGGAGGGCGGCATGCCCGACAAATCGCTCGAGTATTATCGAAAGGCCGCCGAACACGCCACCGGCCGGTTCGCGCTGGCCGAGATGGTTCACCATCTTCGCAACGCCCTGCGCCAAATGGCGCATGTTCCGGATTCAGCAGAGCGGCAGCGTCGTGAGCTCGCGTTACAACTGCAACTCGGCCGCGCGGTGATCGATCACGAAGGCGCCGACTCGGATTCCGTGCGCGCGACGTTCGAGCGTGCACGTGAGCTTTGCTTGACGCTTAATGAAGTGGAAATGCTGCCGCGGGTCTACGACGGGCTCTTGGTGAATTACTACTTCATCCGTTCTCAGCCCGAAAAGATCATTCAATACACGCGCGACATGGTTCCATTTCACCAGCGGATCGGTGACCGCCAAGCGCTGTTCATGCAAAGGAGGGCAGAATCCCTGGCGAACTTCCTGTTTGGCAATTTCGAGGCCGCGCGCGACGCGATGGAAAGTCTCGATCCGGAACGCGACGGACCGAATGTCATGATGAGTACTCGGGATCCGAAGGTCGCTATTTCTGTGCTGCTCGGCATATGCCTCACGATTCTCGGCAAGGTTGATTCAGGCGCCGCTACGAGTCGCTCCGCCGTCGAGCGCGCCGAGAGCTTAGGTCATGCGGTCAGCCTCAATCTCGGCCTGCGCCGGGCCTGCGCTCAGGCGATGGTGCAAAAGGATGCTCGGAGGGTTGCTGAATTGGCCGACCGATTGATCGCGCTTCGTGCTGAATACGAAACGTACAAGGGCAGTTGGGAGGGCACATTCTTTCATGATTGGGCGCAGATGTGCGCCCGCCCCGATCCGGTGCTGTTTGACCGTATGCAGGTTTTTCTTCACCGCCTCGATGCTACCAAGAACTGGGCGGTGTTGCCCCTGTACCTGGCCTCCACAGCCGAGTTGTGCGGCCAATCGGGCGACGTTGCCACGGCCGCTGTAATGCTCGAGCGGGCGGCCGAAATCGTCAATCTGACCGGCTCCCGATGGTGCGAAGCGGAGATTATCCGTTTACACGCCCGTTACGGCGCGCGTGATGCCGAGCACGCGGTCGCATTGCTGCGCTCCAGCCTGGCCATTGCCCGCGAACAGGGCGCCAAACTCTGGGAATTGCGGACGGCAATGGATATGGCAAAGCTATTGCGAGACCATGGGGATCCCAGTGCCGCACGAACGGTGCTGGCTCCCGTTTACGGCTGGTTTACCGAAGGCTTGGAGACGGCAGACCTTGCGGGGGCACGGGCATTGCTTGATGAAATTGCGCAGACGTGATGCTTCCTTCGACAGGATGGGCCCGAATTGTGCCCACCAGGCTCTGGTGGCGATTTACCTTTGGTGTTTTGGACTCGAGCTTCAAGCATTGGCGTTCGCGCCGCGTAGGTCGGTATCGCACCGGACTGTTGGACCGCTTCAAGAGTCCTCCAGATGGTTGCGAAGCTTGTGTGACGCCGATCGGCGGGCCTTGTCCAAGGTCCGGTCGAGGTGGAGGATACGGCATCGAAGGTCTGTATGGGGCAGAGTCTGCCAGGATGCCGGGCATCCCACGCGCGCTGCGCGCCGATGGAAAGCGCTCTTATGACTAGGGGCCGATTATCGAGACGCGACGTGCTCAAGGCCGCTGGAGCGAATGCCGCAACCGTTTTTGCGGCACCGGTATGTGCCCAAGTAGCCGAGCCATCTGAAATCACGTCCGCATTGGTCGCGGTGGCCAAGAAGGAGGGCAAGGTCGCTTTCTACACCTCGATGGATCTGCCGGTTGCTGAGCGCGTCGGCCGAGTTTTCGAAGCCAAATTCCCCGGCATCACTGTGCGCGTCGAGCGCTCGGGCGCCGAGCGCCTGTTCCAGCGCATTCAGCAGGAATACAACAGCGGCATCTATGCGGTTGATATAGTCAATACAGCAGACGCTGCCCATTGCATCGTGTGGAAGCGAAACGGCTGGCTCGTTCCGTATCTGCCGGAGGAGGTCGCGCGCAACTATCCGAAGGAATATTACGATGCGGACGGCTTTTTCGTTACGACACGCGTGTGGCTGTCCTCGCTCGGCTATAACACGACATTGGTAAAGCCGGAGGAGGCACCCAGGAGCTTCGCGGACCTGCTTGACCCAAAGTGGGCGGGGAAGATGGTTAAGGCGCATCCCTCCTACAGCGGCACCATCATGACGGCTACGTTCCAGATTGTGCGCGAGTTCGGCTGGGGGTATCTTGAGAAACTCGCCAAGCAGCGAGTGATGCAGGTTCAATCCTCGACCGATACTCCGAAGAAGATCGCTCTCGGCGAGCGCGCCGTGATGGCCGATGGCAATGAGTACAATCTCATCCAACTCAAGGAGCGGGGGCAGCCTGTAGAAATCATATATCCGACCGAAGGTACTCCCCTGATCACGGGACCGAGCGCGCTGTTCAAGGCGGCGCCGAATCCCAACGCGGCGCGCCTTTTCCAGAACTGGCTGAACTCCCGTGAATCCCAGCAGCTGCTGGTCGACTTCGCGCGCACCCATTCCGTGCACGCGCTGGTCCAGCAAAAGCCCGGCGGCAAAGCGCTCAAGGAAATCAAAACACTTAAGGACGATCCTCTTGGCGTCGAAAAGAGCGCTGACGAGATCAAGGCACGGTACGCGAAAATATTTGGAGTATGAGACATTCATTGCAGATGGAACCGAGTGACGGATGCGTGCATAAGCCAACGCCACAAGCGCGGAAGCGAACCGTTTTCATCTTCCAGCTGAGAAACAAAGTTAGGCCCAGGTAAAAAGTTAGGCTAGCTAACATGTTGAAGTTCGCGGTGCCCCTCTCTGCCCTCGCTGGCATCTTTGTCGGTGCGTTGAATCCCGCGGTCAGGGCCGCGGATTATCCGACCCGTCCAATCCAGCTCATAGTTGGGTTTTCGGCCGGAGGAGGCGTTGATCTCGCGGCGCGAATGCTTGGCGAATGGTTGTCACAGCGTCTGGGCCAAAAAGTTGTCATCGAGAATCGGACCGGCACGGGCGGAAACCTCGCCGCGCAAGCGGTCATCAATTCCCCGCCCGATGGCCATACTCTTTTGTTCGCGGCCCCAAGCAACGTCATCGCCGGGTCGCTATACAAGAAGCTGTCATTCGACTTCCTGCGCGATACCGTGCCGATCGCGGGCGTGATGCGGCTTGCCAACCTCATGACGGTCCCCAACTCTTTGCCAGTTCGCAGCGTCCGAGACTTCATCGACTACGCAAACGCCAATCGCGGAAAAGTATCGATGGCCTCGACCGGTCATGGGACTTCGGTGCACCTGTCGGGTGAACTGTTCAAGGCGATGACCAAGATCGAAATGGTGCACGTGCCTTACCGCGGTGCCGCCAGTGCTTACCCGGATCTTATGGCGGGCAATGTCCACGTGATATTCGGCAACCTGACGGGCGCGATCGGTTTCGTGAAGGCTGGCCAGCTGCGGGCGCTGGGTGTGACTTCGCTGAAGCGGTGGGGAGGGTTGGAAGATATTCCAACGATCGCCGAAACCGTGCCCGGGTATGAGGCGGACGTCTGGTACGGCATTGTAGCGCCGAGGGGCACGCCACCGGAGATCGCCTCCGTGTTGAGCAAAGCCATCAATTCCGCGCTAGCCGATCCTCAGCTGGCCGCCCGGTTTGTCAGCGCAGGTGGGGTGCCCATGCCAATGAGCTCTGCCGAGTTCGGACAATGGATGGCCGACGAACACACGAAATGGCGCAAAGTCGTGGAATTCGCAGGAATATCGCTCGATTAGATCGTCTCAAATCGAAGTGACGACGAGGCATTGCTCAGTGCGATCGGACACCACGATCGGTACTTGTGGGCCCGTTTGCCGCGCCGAAAGTTATGGATAATATGCCATAAGAGTTCCTGCTTGCCAGCGAGTCTTGTAAGCTGGCCGACATTGATGGAGGGCCGAATGGGTGGGATTGGCATTTCGGTGGACTCACAGGAAACCGAGAGTTCACCGTCGACACCACGAGTCAGTCTCCCACCGGAGGTTGTCGAGCACATCGCCAGCAAGCTCGGCATCATGACAGCCGAAACCAAGCAGGCATTGTCGGAGATTAGCCTGCTTGAAGGCGTGGCAGTCACCATCACACGCAAGAAGAATAACGACCAACTCACGATCAAGAAGCAGCCGGGTGGTTCGCCGTATGATGTGACGTACAAAGGCAGCACCACGAAGATCGATATTTGACGGTCTGCTGCGGCCCTGCGGGGCGATCATGGCAACGATCAACTTGCCGTGTGCCGTTCAACATTCGCACACCTGTCGGCATTTCGCCTCCGTAGGGGGCCCTGCATTGTCCAGATTGTCGTGTTGACCCCGCGATCGCCGTCCTTCTGACCGCACTCCGCCAGGGACGAATGTAGCGTCCGATAGCAACGCGGTGCTGGCGCTCTGATCATGGCATCTGCGCAAGTAGTCTGGCGGCGTGATTCTTCAGGTCCTGGTTGTCGTGGAGCACATCGTTGCGCGTCATGGCGTAGGCTCGATTGCGCACGACGCCGGCATCTTCGATTTCCTTGCCGGCCCCACGGCCCACCCGTTTGTTCCGGCGAAAAGCAACCAGAAAATCCGCGCCATTCGCCATGTTCGCCAAGGGCTCAAAGGGTGAGGCTTGATGGTCATCTGTGAAATATTTGCTGAGTTGACTCATTTGCCGGTAGTTGGCACCGCCACCGCCTGTAGTCTCATCCACCCCGAGAATCGTGCCGCCGTGATCCTGGAAGCCGGCAGCGAAGAATTCCCCCGCGCTCCAGGTCATCCCGTTTGTCACGACGATGACAGGGCGTGGAAATACAATGCGGTCGTCGGAGTTACATTGCGCTTTAGTTGTGTACTCGAAAGCGTCCGAAAACGTCGCGCCGGTGTCCAACGCCCGCTTGATCGACTCACTCCATTTATGCAATCCCTCCGGGGGCGGCCCTAGTTCGCTGACAGACGTAGGCAGATTGCAGAATCTCAGCGTCGTGTTCGTCGCCCGGAAATACAGAGTGGAGGGCGCGATCGGCCCGGGTGGAGCGACCCATTGCAATATGCGCTCGCTCGTCCGGATGCTTCCGCCCGCATTGTCGCGGACGTCGACGATCAATCCTTTGGTGTTGCTGTATTTCGCCATATGTTTTTTAAACTCGTCGACCCACTTATCCCCGTCCAAAGGGGAAACGTTTTCGAACGAGTAGAGCCGAATATATCCGAATACGTCGCCCCCAGGCGTCGTGTGAAATTTAGAATCGATGGGGGCGCTGCAGACGTCGTACTTCGCAAACAGGAATTTGCGGAAGTCGCCCATCTGTTGCATCTCGTCGCAATTGCTGTTGCAGGAATCGGGCAGCGATATGACCTGCCAGGCAATCTCGATATCGAGTTCCTGGCCGTCATCCGCTCGATAGCGGACCTGCACCGACTCCTCTTCGGGTACCGGATGGAGTTGTAAGACGCGTTGTGTCAAACGCGCCAAGCCGATGCACCCCCTTGCGCTAGGGGTGGCGCCGTCTCCGCCCGCACGATCCGCCGCGCCCTCGATCGGAGTGCCGTTCCAGCGGATGACCTCGACACCGGGGCGGAATGTTTGGTGCGTAAACCCAGGGACGATGCGACTTACGATGTATTTGCGCCGATCGTTCTCGATACACGCCTCAATCCTGAATGGAAGGAAGGCGTGGGCGCTAAGATACGGCCTCGGCGGCTTATAGCGCGTATGCTGGTCGCGAAGCTCGGTGAAGATCGCCATCATTCTGGCGTGGAAGCGCAGATCGTCGTTGAGTCCGCCAGCTACTTCGCGGAGGTCCCGCAGGCGTTCTACTGGACGCGCACCGTATAACTGTCTCTTTTGTGGAAGGTGGCAGTAAAACTCGTCGAGCAGCGTGATTCCTTGTTCGACAATCAACTTGCGCTGGCCGCTGGTCAGCTGGTTCTGGCGTGCTTCTTGCAGAAACTCCTTGAGGGATCGAAGACAGTCCGCCTTGGCAACCAGCCGGTGAATCCCGGAAATAGGCGCGAGGACTGTTGCCGCGCTTGCGGTCGCCCCGGCAAGCAGGGCACGGCGGGTGAGATGGTGCATCGACCCCTCCTGGTGGGTACCTCATGGCCTTTGTCGGGTGACAATCAAAATTGCGGCTCATGGGACCCGTCAACGGAATGATCCGTGCGTATGGGCCCTTCGAGTTTTTCACGGCGTCATATTCGTCACAAGTGATTTTCTATTTGGGGTTCGGCCAAGCAAAGCCCACGGCACGTGAGGGAGAAGGCGCCATGCGAATTGCTCGTCGGAAATTCCGACATCTGGCAGCGGGGCATTTACAATCCCGGCATGCTGTCAAATCGCCAGGGCGCAGGCCTATCCGTCACGTCCAGTGCGCTTGACGGTCGGCTTTGCCGCCGGCGGCACGGCCGGCGTGCTTGGGCGCCTGATAGGCAATGGCTATCGGAGCGCGGCCAGCAATTCGTCATCGAGAACCGGCCGGGCGCCGGCACCAATATCGCCACCGAGGCGGTTGTGCGTGCGGCGCCAGACGGTTACACGCTTCTCGTGGCCGGCCCGTCAGGCGCGATCAACGCGATGCTTTACGACGAGCTCAATTTCAATTTCATCCGCGACATCGCGCCGGTCGCAACCATCACCCGCTAGCCCCAAGTCAATGGTGGTGAATCCATCGTTTCCGGGCCAAAACCGTCCTCGAGTTCATTGCGTACGCCAAGGCTAAGCCATGACACGGCGCGCCGTCGTCAATGCATGCCAGCACGGTCCTTCGGCGTCTGGTGCAGAGAGAACATGAAATCACCGTGCGATCTGGCCTGGCGGCCGGAAGGCTGGTGTGGTCTCGCCGGCCATGGTGCGGAACGTTATGGAGTAGCGTGGCGAGTCGACGGGTGGGATGCTGTGCTCCCAGATGCTGCGGGATTCGCCGGCCATCATGTAGAGAGAACGCGGTTCGGCTTCGAGCGTGAACCGCTGCCAGGTACGTCCGGTCTTGCGTCGAAAGCGAAATTTGCAGGCCGACGCAAGCGACAGTCCAAAGACTTGGTCGAAGTGCGGCTTGTCGCGGTGCCAGCCGATCCCGGTTCCTTGTTCATATTGCGTGAATAGCACTTGCCGGATGGAAGCAGCCGGGAGGCCCGCAAAGGCTTGCACCTTCACGATCAAGGGCGCGATCCAGGCGGGCAGGTCTTCCGCTTGTTCAAGCTTGTGCTGGTTATAGTCGTAGCGCCACCCGAAGGAGGCGACGCGGCGCTTGCCTTCAAAGGCGCCGAATTGGAACGGCGCGAGCGGCAGCGCGCGGATTTGGGCGATGAGCTCGTGCTCGCTCTGGGCGGTGATGAAGCTCGGTTGGTAGCGCAGGCCTCGGGGGGCGGCAGCGCCGTCAGAGAAGAGGGCGAGCTGTTCGGACACGAATCAATTCGCGCAATGCCGTGTCGAAGCTATCGGCTGCCGCAAGCGGGAAATGACACAGCCGTTAATTCTTGGGTGCAATTGCATCGATGCTGTCATTGCCCTGGTCCCGCGGCGGGTTGCCGGGCGTAGAGCCACCACTCGTGGAGTTCGTTGTTGTGTGTCCTCGCTGGTCCGTGGTGACGGACGCTCCCTTCGGCGGATCATAATCGAACTGACCGGGCGCCCGGGACGTTGGGCCGGCGCCGGATGTTGCCGGATCATCCCTCGGCGTCGGTTGCGGCGGCCCGCTCTCCTGCGCCTGTGACATCGTGCCCGCCGCGCACATCAAAATGGCAATGACTGCACATGGCCAGGTTTTAGAGTCCATGATGATCTCTCCGGTTAGAGGCTCGGCTCTGCGATCGACAGCGACCGCAACGACTACACCGCCCAATAAATGGGGGCGGCCGCATCTACGAAACGCGCGGCGGCCCCGATCAGTTGCGCTGGCCGGTCGTTCCACGTCCCGGCCAACCGGCAGGGCTGCGCACCGATGATCGCCTCGCGCCCTTGGCCGAAATCCCGGCTGCGGAAGGTGGGAGGGAGCCTGAAATGGGCGCTTTCGAAAGTCGAATAGAATTGCTCGCCCCCGACGTTTTCATAGGCCCCGCGAACCGCCGGCGCGGTGCAGATTCCACATATTGCTGGTGGCACCCTGTTGGCAGCTAGGGGCGACGCCAGCGGCTTTGGCGTGGCGCTTGGCCGCGAGTAAGCGCAAGGCTCCACTGCGTTCTCGCTGTGGGCTGAACTGGAACCTCCGGGGCGCTTCCCCATTGGTCATTCGGCGGGCGGAGGTAAATGTTGCAACGGGCTTGGTTGCTTGCGATTGGGCGTCGGCTCAGGGCGGACTATGATGCTACCGCGGAGCCTATCCCTGCGCGTCTTGCTGAACTCGTCAAGCAACTGGAGAGGTCCGCCAAAACAAGCAACGATGACGATAAAATTGCGCCTGCGCGAACCAGGAATGATGATTTTTGATGGTGGCGGCGGGGGAATGGGTTCGAACCACCGTCTCGTGCTGTTCACACACGCGCTCTGCCAATTGAGCTACCCTGCCGTCGACCGCTCTGTGGCCAGCCGCAATAGTGGAACGCCCGGCGGGCCGTCACTTGCATATGCGCCGATGCGGCGCAAGCAAATCACCACAAGACAGCAACGGCCGAGTCGGCATACGGTTTCGTCCAAAGAAGCTCACTGGGGGTATTGAGGATCGCTCCGTCATGAGTAGTGCGCGGATGCTGTCGTCGTTCGCGCGCGCGACGAGCCGCCAACCAGGGCGGCCATCGGAGAACAAGATCTGGATTAGGGGCTTCTGCCGCCATGGTGGCTAAGCCCGTGCGCGCGCCATTATAAATGACGCGACGCCGAAGAAGGTCGCAGCGGTCAACTGAGGCGTACTTACTCGGTTGTTTTCTGACGCTCGGGAAATCGCGCGATAAGGCGGTCTCTCTCCCAAACCTCGCCATCCTGGAGGTCTACAAGTCGCCGCGCTTGTTTGACTGCTTGTCTCTCGTCGGCACATTCGATGCGTTGGACGCCTGAAAAGTGTCCATCATCGCGAAAGGTATTAAGAGACGATATTGGTGCATGCGCTTCACTCCGTGCAATGCAGAGGCGGGAGCGCTATTGCGGCCTCCACGACCAACTCTAACTGGCGCTACCCAATGCCATTGATGTGGAACGGACAATGTGCGGCCGGCATTCTTTTGCATGTGGCCCAGCGAGGTGGGCGATGGACGCAAACTCAGGCGAGCCCTGGTCCGAGATGGACACTGGGCTGCCCGGCCCAGCAACGCACAAGGATTCGTAAGCTTCCTGTCCCACGGCAACTTTTTTGACGAACGAGTGGACCCCTCGAAGCGGCGCTGTCGGGACCGTCGGGCTCGGGGGAGCGCCGGAACTGCCAAGGGGTCCGCGCCAGGAACGTTCCAGGCAGGCTAGCGTTCAATCACGTTGGGTTTCAGACAGAAGGTTCCGGGAATGGAACGGCAACGCCTTTGCTCAGATCGCAGGTCCATGCGCCCCGTGGGGCTGCAACAGT
>Ga0164302_10000180_pt1 | contig 16246 bp, 13 predicted proteins | sample Whisoiple_202_MG_FD_109714 | JGI IMG/M metagenome (GOLD analysis project Ga0164302, IMG submission 109714) | Soil microbial communities amended with pyrogenic organic matter from upstate New York, USA - Whitman soil sample_202_MG | ecosystem: Environmental > Terrestrial > Soil > Agricultural... | reverse complement strand
CGGTTTAAAAATGTCGTCGTCGACCCGGTCATGGTGGCGACTTCCGGAGACTTGCTGATTAAGAAAAATGCTGTCGCCACTCTTCGCACCCTTCTGGTTCCGCTCGCGACCGTGCTGACGCCCAATTTGCCGGAAGCGGAAGAGCTGACCGGAATGAACCTGCGCACTCCTCATGATCTTGAAGAAGCGGCGCGCCGAATCATCGTGATGGGAGCAAGGACCGTCGTGATCAAAGGCGGCCATCGCAAGGGAGCCGCGCTGGATCTCTTTTTCGACGGGAAGAATTTCCGGGTGCTGCGGGCGGTGCGCATCCACAGCAGAAATACCCATGGCACCGGCTGCACGTTTTCTGCCGCTATCGCCGCTTATCTGGCCCGTGGTGAAGTGCTCGAAAGAGCGGTATCGCTGGCCAAAGAATATATTACGGGAGCGATTCGCGCCGGCTTTGTCATTGGCGCCGGACACAGTCCGGTACACCATTTTTACCGGCTCTGGAGCGGGAAAAAATAGCATTCCACGTGACCCGCTGCGGAAGCCGTCCGGTCAGCTTGAACTTTGTCAAAACCGAGCAGCTTATTTCAAGCCCTCTTCCATTTCGGCAACAATTGCACGCGCCGCCATGACCGGATTTTGTGCTTCGAGAATCGGCCGGCCCACGACAATATAATCGACGCCCGCGCGCACGGCATCGGCGGGCGTCATTACGCGCTGTTGATCATTACGTTGGCTCTCGGCGGGTCTGATGCCGGGGGTGACGATCACAAAACGTTGACCGCAGGCATGGCGAATGTCGGCCACTTCGTGAGGAGAAGCAACCACTCCATCCATTCCCGCCTCTTTCGTCAGAAGCGCCAATCGAACTACCTGGTCGGCGATCTTGTGTTCGACCCCAAGCCGCTGCAAATCCTCTTGTCCGAGGCTCGTCAGGACCGTGACCCCGAGCATGATCGGCCGGCGAAGCTTTTGTTGTCGACTCACCCGCTCAACTTCCTTCACCGTGAGCCGCATCATCTCGAGGCTGCCCGAAGCGTGCACGTTGAACATCTTCACACCGAGTCGGGTCGCTTCAATCGCAGCTTTGGCGACAGTGTTGGGAATATCGTGAAATTTTAAATCGAGAAAGATCTCGCCGCCGAGGTCTTGAATCAGACGCACGGCTTGCGGACCGGCGTGCGTGAACAGTTGTTTGCCGATCTTGAACATGCCGACTTCCTGGGCGAGCGATCGCACCAGTTCGGTCGCCAGGTCGAGATCATCGAGGTCGAGGGCGACAATTAAGCGCTCGCGCATGGATCCACGTCGACGAACCAGCTCGAGCTTCGACGACATTTTAGGCCTGCATAGCTTGGGAAATGATCGAGTTGGTCTTTTTTATCACTTCGCCGAGAGCCACCTCCTCGGTTTGACCCTCGCGCCGCCGCCGCAGCTCGACGCGGCCTTTTTCCAAGGCCTTCGGCCCAATGGTCACACGCAATGGAATTCCTACCAGGTCGGCGTCTTTGAATTTCACCCCTGGTCGTTCATTCCGATCGTCGAGCAGAACGTCGACGCCGATTTCCTGTAAGTCGGCATAGAGGCTATCGGCCGCGTCGCGGATACGGCTTTCTTTATAATTAATTGGCAAGAGCAGAACGTGAAACGGCGCGATCGAAAACGGCCAGATGATCCCGTTCGCGTCATGGTTCTGCTCGATGGCAGCGGCAACCAGCCGGCTGATTCCGATCCCGTAGCAACCCATCTCGATGGGCCGTTCGCGACCTTCGGCATCGAGATAAGTCGCGCCCATGGCGACGCTGTATTTGGTGCCGAGATAAAAAACTTGACCGACTTCGATGCCGCGATGCGTTTCGAGGATTCCCGCCTCGCAACGCGGACATGGGTCGCCGGCCCCGGCTAGTCTGAGATCTACGAAAGCCGATGGCGTGAAATCTCTTTCCTGATCGACATGAATGAAGTGGGCATTGGCCTCATTCGCGCCGACGACTGCCGCGCGCATGCCATGGACCGATGAATCCGCTATCATGTGGAGCTTGAGGCCGATCGGGCCGAGAAATCCCGGCACCAACCCCGTGGCCGACGCCACCGCAGCTTCATCGGCTAAACTGATTTCTTGCGCCCCTAACACCGTTTTCAGCTTGAGCTCATTGACCTCGTAATCGCCGCGCAGCAGTACGGCAACCAGTTCTCCGCCGTCGGTTTTGTATACCAGGGTTTTGATAAACCTGTCAGGCGGAATTTTCAGGAATTGCGACACCTCCGCAACAGACTTCTTTCCCGGTGTCGATAGTTTTTCCAATTTCGGCTCGTCCTCGCCAATGTCGCGTCCCGACGGCCGGCTTGTTCTGACTTCGGCCTTCTCGACATTGGCGGCATATTCGCAGGTATTGCAACTGACGATGGCATCTTCGCCCGACTCGGCGAGTACCTGAAACTCGTGCGAGAGGCTGCCGCCGATTGCGCCCGTATCAGCTTCGACGGGCCGATAGCGCAAGCCACAACGGCTAAAAATCCGCTTGTACGTCTGAAACATGTTTTCGTATTCCCGACGGCAGTCTGCGACGTCCGGATGAAAACTGTAAGCGTCTTTCATGATGAACTCACGGCCACGCATCAAGCCGAAACGCGGCCGCGGTTCATCACGAAACTTGGTTTGGATCTGGTAAAGATTGAACGGCAATTCCCTGTAGGACCGCACCGAGCGGCGTACCAGATCGGTAACGATTTCTTCATGCGTCGGACCGAGGCAGAAATCGCGGTCGTTGCGGTCTTTGAAACGAATGAGCTCTTTGCCGTACTTTTCCCACCGACCGCTCTCCTGCCAAAGCTCGGCGGGTGATGAGATCGGCATTAAGAGCTCCTGCGCTCCCGCTCGGTTCATCTCTTCGCGGACGATCTGCTCAATTTTACGAATGACTCGCAGCGCAAGTGGGAAATAATCATAGACTCCGCGGCTGATCTGGCGGATAAAGCCCGCGCGCACCAGGAGCTTATGGCTGATCACCTCGGCATCCGCCGGATCTTCCTTGAGCGTAGGTATGAGCGTTTTGCTCCAACGCATACTTTTACCCACTAACTCGCGACTCGCCACGAAGCGCCCGAAGGTCACGACGATTTGCTATAGAGAAAACTTTCAACGTGCGCTTCTTGGCCTTCGCGTTGGGTGGCTCGTCACAATTTCAATTTGCGACACCGGGGCGTGACTAATGATTTTTTTGAGGAGAAAAGATCAGACCGTGGTGGCGGCCGCGGTCTGTTCCGCTTTTTTTTCGGCGGCGAATTTTTCGACTTCTTCCATCAGAGCGTCGACGATTTGCGCTTCAGGGACCTTGCGAATGACTTCGCCCTTCTTGAAGATCAAACCTATCCCCTTACCCCCGGCTACGCCCAAATCGGCCGCCCGCGCCTCGCCCGGCCCATTCACTTCACAGCCCATCACCGCCACATGGATATCTAGATTACTGTAGGGGAGCATCTTTTCTTCCACCGCTTTTGCCAATGCCACCAGATTGACATCCGCCCGGCCGCACGATGGGCAGGCAACAAACGTGAGTCCTTCATCCTTAAGCTTGAGCGCTTTTAGAATTTCCCGCCCGACTCGCACTTCTTCCACAGGATCAGCGGCCAGCGAAACCCGGATCGTGTCACCAATACCTTCAGCCAGCAGCGTTCCCAAACCGATCGCGGATTTAATCGTGCCGATACCCGGAGTTCCGGCCTCCGTTACGCCAAGATGAAACGGATAATCCACTTGATCGGCAAGCAATCGGTAGGCTTCTATCATCATCAGCGGGTCGGAAGCTTTAAGCGAGATCTTGATTTCGTTGTAGCCGAGATCTTCGAGAATTCGAATGTGACGGAGCCCACTTTCGACCATTCCTTCGGCGCTGGGGCCGTTGTAGCGTTGCAGCAGATCCTTTTCCAGTGAGCCGGCATTGACGCCGATACGAATGGGTATTCTGCGCGCAGAGGCAGCTTTGACAACCTCTTCGACATACTTGCGGGCGCCGATATTACCGGGATTGAGCCGCAAGCCGTCAACCCCTTGCTCAATGGCAATCAGCGCGAGTTTATAATTGAAATGAATGTCGGCGACCAGTGGAATGCGAATTCTTCTCTTGATCCCACCGAGCTGTTCTGCCGCTTCACGCACCGGCACCGCGCAGCGGACAATCTCACAACCCGCCGCCTCGAGATCCCAAATTTGTTGGACCGTCGCGCGCACATCGCGAGTGTCTGTCTTGGTCATCGACTGGACGCTGATGGGAGCATCACCGCCGATCTTCACCTTGCCGAGCTGAATTTGTCTGGTTTTTCGCCGTTGAATCACGGTTCTACTATAGAGAACCGACGCCGGGGGGTCAACAAATGGACCGCGGCGAACAGTTACTGAGAGTCTTCGTCTTCTGCGGAGATCGGTTCTTCCCCGTTCTTGGTTTGCGCTTGTTCGGGCTGCTTTTGCTGCTGCGGCGAAGCCGCCGTATCTCTTTTCTTGCGGTCTCCCTCGGGGATGATCAGCAGCCGGCGATACGAACCCTGGCCGAGACTTTTAGTCGAGACCCAGGGATCGTCTTGCAGCGCGGCGTGGATAATGCGACGGTCGGCCGCGCTCAGGGCCTCGACGGTTACCGTTTTACGTTGCCGTTTAGCCTTCTCACCCAATCGCAGAGCCATATCCTCGAGCATTTTGCGGCGTCGCTCGCGGTATTTCTCGATGTCGACGACGATATGCGGTCCTTCGGCAGCGTAATGTTCACCGGCAATGCGAGTAACAATATATTGTAATGCTTCCAGGGTCTGTCCTTTCCGGCCAATGAGTAATCCGCTGTTATCAGCATGGATTTGCAGTGTCGTTTCATCGCCGGAGGTTTTTATCTCAAGCGTCGCCTTCACGCCCATAAGGCGTAAAATTTCTCGCAACGCCGTTTCCGCCTTCTGAGCCAGCGCAGCTGCTTCCACGCTGAAAACCGCCGGCTCTGCGGCGACCGCTTCCGGCTCTGACGTCTGCCCGAGCGGCGACTTTCTCAATTGAGCGCGGATTCGCGCTTTTTGCGACCCGAAACCCAGAATTCCCTTGCGGCCTTCGGCGATGATATCAACGGTGATTTTATCGCGGCCGACGCCAGCAGCTTGAGCGCGTTTTCGATGGCGTCGTCTATGTTCTCGCCTTCGGTTTCCACGAAATCCATAAAGACTGCCTCTCAACAAGCCGACGTTACTTGACACTCCGATTGATCCAATACTGCTGGCCGATGGTAAGCAGATTGTTGACCAGCCAGTAAACCGTCAATCCCGCCGGGAACGACACGAACATGAAGGTGAACATCAAAGGCATCAACATCATCATTTTTCTTTGATTGGGATCTCCGGCCGTTGGTGTCATCCACTGCTGCATGAACATGCTCGCGCCCATCAGAATGGTCAATACCGGAATCCCGCCGGGCAAGAATGATGGCCACCAACTCGGGACTGAGAAAGCCAGCGACTGCCAGTCGGGCCGCGAAAGATCTTTGATCCACAGAAAGGGTGCGTGACGAAGTTCAATCGGGGTCCCCAGACAATTGTACAGACCGTAAAATACTGGAAGCTGTAGCACCATGGGCAGGCATCCGCCAAGCGGATTCACCCCGTTGCGGCGATAGAGCTCCATTATTTCCTTATTGAGTTTTTCCTTGTCTTCGCTGTACCGCTCCTTCAACCGCTCCATCTGCGGCTGAAGCTTTTGCATCTGTTTCATCGAAACGTAACTTTTATGCGTCAGAGGCGCCATCAGGACTTTGATCAGCACCGTCAAAATGATGATGTCGAAGCCGTAGCTCGCGGTAAACCGATGGAAAAAATGCAGGATGTACAGCAAAGGAATCGAGATAAACCAGAAAATGCCGAAATCGATCGACCGCTCGATGCCTTTACCTACAGCTTTTAAGGTGTCGATTTCCTTGGGGCCGATAAACACCGTATAGTGCTGGTTTGCGGCTTGACCTCCGACTGCGCCGATCAGGGCCGCACCCATCTGGCGCACCGAGACCTTGTGCTGCGCCCCGTTTTCGGGAAGCAGGGCAAACAAAAAATAGGTGTGTCCAAATCCCGCCCAGGAGACGTCCCCGGTAAATTCATGGCCCTTGGCCGCTTCCGCGGGTGGTTCTCGCCTGATCTTATTGTCGACGAGCGCGATAAATCCCTCGAAAGGTGCATCATGATTGGGCGCCGAATGGTCGCTTTGATCGGCCAGCAGGATTTCCGGGCTCGGCGTGGCTCCGTCTGCGGCTTTGACCGAAACCTCCATCTGAATCGGGTATGTGGCGCCGGAAAAGGTAAAAGACTTGGTGATTACTGCACCGTTCTTGGTCTGTCCTCGAAAAACCACGGTTCCCTTGGAATCGCCTGCCAAATTCAGATCGTCACCTTGCACTGAATAGATCACGTCGCTGTCGTCCACCGGGGATGCCGCCTGCCAGCGAACCCCGAGGGGCAGCGGTACACCGGGGACATTGCGGATCATTTCATAAGGCGGGCTCTTCTCATCCACGGAGCTCCGATACTTCTTGAATTTGAAGCTCTTAAGTCGAGCACCTGCGATAGTAAACACCGCGCGGTAATTCTCTGTCTCGACACTGATTTCTTTGGCTGAAGCGGCGGCTACAGCAGCCTCTGACGTCGGGGGAGCGACACTCGGCGGGATGGGTGTACTGTTTTCTCGCGGTTCGGCGGTCTCGGGTTTGTTTTTTTCGACTTCGGGGGCGGACACCGTCGGCGGCGGGCCGTAAAAATACGTCACCACCTGTTGGTAAACCACCAGCACGAGAATCGAGAGACCGATGCCGATAAGCGCGCGCTTGTCCATGGAAATAGAAACTACTTTACGGGGTCATAGCCGCCCGGATGCCACGGGTGGCAACGAGCGATGCGATTGATTCCGTAGGCGACTCCCTTGATGATTCCGTACCTTTGAATGGCTTGTTCCGTGTATACCGAGCAACTGGGGTAAAATCGGCACGCCCGCGGCAAAAATGGCGAGATAAGTTTTCGATATACGAAAGTCAGCGAACAAAAGACCGCGCGGCTCATCTCATGAAATTCAGCAATTGGCGTTTCCGCTGAGCTGCGAAAACTATTTCGAGTTCAACGCGAACGCCATTGCCTTCAAGCTCGGCGGCGCCCCTGCGCGCAATGACGAGAATATCGCTTTCCATCGGCAGTTCGGCGCGATGACGCCGAAAATACTCTCGGATCGAGCGCTTGATCCGATTTCGGGTCACCGCATTTCCGACTTTGCCGCTGACCGTAATCCCTAAGCGATTCTCCTGCTGTCGTTTCGCCCAGACGACGACAACGAAATTTGCCGATTGCAGCTTGACGCCACGGCGGGAGAGATTTACGAACTCAGCTCGTTTTCGCAGGCGTGCCGTTTTCGGGAACCGCTGCGACGCTCTCAGCGACTCCACTCGGACTTACGTCCGCGCCCGTTTTGGCGGCACAGTGACGGTCAATCGTTTGCGTCCTTTGGCCCGGCGCCGTTTGATGACATTGCGACCGCCGGGTGTTTCCATGCGCGCGAGAAAACCGTGCGTCCGTTTTCTCCTGATATTACTCGGCTGGTACGTTCGCTTCATATAATTAGTGCTCCCTTGGCTGCTTAAACAGCCAAATGTTTATATGAACCACACCCACCGAGCGTTGTCAATTTTAGTCCGCCTCGGCTTTGAGCGAGCGCAACATGAGATCCCGTACGGCGCTGGCTGGCTCTTTTCCGCCATAGAGCACCTGGGCCATTTGCTCCACGATCGGCATATCCACCTGCAACCGCTCCGCCAAAATGCGTACGGTGCGGGTGTTGCGCACGCCCTCGGCAATGGTGCGCGTTGCAGCGGTTATCTCGTGTAACCCCTTGCCGCGCGCGATCTGCAGGCCGACAGCTCGATTGCGGCTCAGGTCGCCGGCGCAAGTGAGAATCAAATCGCCAAGACCTGGTAATCCCGCAAGCGTTAACGGGTCCGCTCCCATTCGCACTGCCAATCGAGTCATCTCGGCAAGCCCACGGGTGATCAGCGCGGCACGCGCGTTCTGCCCCAAACTCAAGCCGTCGCTGATCCCGGCGGCAATGGCGATGACGTTTTTTATTACACCGCCCATCTGCACGCCGATAACATCCGCCGAGGTGTAGACGCGGAAATATTGCGTGCTGAACAGTTCTTGAACGGACTTGGCAACCTCCAAATCGTAAGCCGCGACGGTGACGGCCGCGGGGAGTTCTCGGGCAACTTCAACCGCAAAGGTTGGACCCGAGAGGAATGCGAAATAGGGTTGCGCTGCCGAACCGAATAGATCCAGCAGCAACGCGCTCATCGTTTTCGCTGTCTCCTCTTCGAGTCCTTTAGTACCGCAGAGAATCATCGTTCGGTCGTCAAGTTTTGCCGCGGCATCGGTTAAAACTTCGCGGACGACGTGCGATGGCAACGCGATCACGATCAGGCGCTTTCCCGATAGGGTTTCGCTAATGGATTGTGTGGCTTTGATCGTCGGAGGAAGCGCGATCGTCGGAAGATAAGCGCGATTTTTTCGCTTTTCGGCTATGTCGCGAAAAGTCTCCGCACCGTGGCACCAGAGAGTAATCTCTTGACCTTTGTCGGCAAGAACCTTGGCCAACGCGGTTCCCCACGCACCGGCGCCCACCACTCCAATTTCACTGGCCATAGTCGATTTTGCCTGCCGGTATCAGCGGAGCAGCTAATCGCCGCAATTGTGCGCTCACAGGAAGGATCATTCACCGTCCTTTTCCTCTTCGTCCTCCTCTTCCTTTTCGGCCAGACGCGCGAGCGAAACCACTCGCTCTCCCTCGTCAAGATCAATCAAGCGCACGCCTTGTGTATTCCGGCCGATGACCCGAATGTCGTTGATGCGCAATCGAATGATCTTACCCGTGTTGGTAATGAGCATCAGCTGGTCGTCTGCACCGACGAGTTGCACGCCGATGACGCGGCCGGTCTTCTCCGTCGTCTTCATGGTGATAATGCCTTTGCCGCCGCGCGATTGCAGACGGTACTCGTCCATCTCCGTCCGTTTGCCGAAACCGCCTTCCGCCACCGTCAGAATATCTGCGCCGAGACTCAAGATTTCCATGCTGACGACTTTGTCATTCGGGTCGAGCTTCATACCCACGACGCCGAAGGTGCCGCGCCCGGTGGCACGCACTTGTTCTTCCTTAAACCGAATCGACTGACCGTCAGCGGTAGAGAGAATCAGTTCCTGCTGGCCGTCGGTGAGGCGCACGCCAATGACCTCATCTCCTTGTTCGAGGCCGATGGCTCGAATGCCGGACGGCCGGGGATTGGCGTAGGCCATGAGCTCGGTCTTTTTAATGAGGCCGGTTTTTGTCGCAAAAACAATATATCGTCCTTCCTGAAACTCCCGTACGGGTAGAAACGCCGAAACCCTCTCTCCCGACTCCAAATTGAGCAGGTTGACAATCGGCTTGCCTCTCGCGGCTCGGCTCGCTTGTGGCAGCTCGTGCACTTTGATCCAGTAAACCTTGCCAATCGTGGTAAAAAACAGAATGTAGGCATGCATCGAGGCGATGAACATGTATTCGACGAAATCTTCTTCTCGAGTCGTCGTGCCGATTTTGCCCTTGCCGCCCCGCCGCTGCGCCCGGTAAAGGGTTACAGGATTCCTTTTGATATAACCCTCGTGTGAAATGGTGACCGCCATGTCTTCATCAACGATCAGATCTTCGATGGAGATTTCTTCGGTCCGATCGACAATCTTCGTGCGCCGCTCGTCACCGTAATTCTTTTTGATCTCTTTCAGTTCCTCGACAATGATTTTGTAGATTTCCTTCTCGTCGGCGAGAATCCCGCGCAATTTCGCGATCAGTTCAACCGTTTCGCGGTGCTCCTCCATGATTTTGTCGCGCTCCAACCCGGTCAGCCGCTGCAGACGCAGATCGAGAATCGCCTGCGCCTGAATTTCGCTCAAAGCGAAGTGGGTCATCAACCCCTCTTTTGCGGTTTTCGGGTCGGCGGCGCTGCGAATCAACGCAATCACCGCGTCGAGATTGTCGAGGGCAATCCGATAACCTTCCAAAATGTGCAGTCGCTCTTCGGCCTTGCGCAAATCATACGCCGTGCGTCGGGTGACGACTTCCTTGCGATGATCGACGAACGCCTTGAGAGCCTCTTTGAGATTGAGCAGCCTGGGCTTGCCGTCGACGATGGCGAGCATGTTTACGCCAAACGATTCCTGCAGTGCTGTATGCTTATACAGCTGGTTGATCACGATCTCCGCAACCGCATCGCGCTTGAGCTCGACAACGATGCGCATCCCATCGCGGTCCGATTCATCCCGCAGATCACCGACGCCGTCGATTCTCTTGTCATTGACAAGCTCAGCAATCTGCTCGATGAGGCGCTTTTTATTGACCATGTATGGAATTTCGCTGATGATGATCTGCTCTTTGCCGGTACGTTTGACGGTCTCGGTAAAAGCCTTGCCGCGCATCTGGATGATGCCCTTGCCTTCATTATACGCTTGGGCGATAGGCTCGATGCCATGAATGAAACCAGCCGTGGGAAAGTCCGGGCCCGGAATGTGCTTCATCAACTCCTTGATCGTGAGGGTCGGGTTATCGATCAATGCGACCAGGCCATCGATGACTTCGCTTAAATTGTGCGGCGGGATATTGGTTGCCATGCCCACCGCAATGCCCGCCGACCCATTGATCAAAAGATTCGGAATGCGCGACGGCAAAACCGCTGGCTCACGCAATGAATCGTCGTAATTGGCGATGCAATCGACGGTTTCTTTTTCAATATCGGCGAGCATTTCCTCGGCCAGAGGCGTCATGCGGATTTCCGTGTAGCGCATCGCCGCCGGATTGTCGCCGTCAATGGAGCCGAAATTTCCCTGGCCGTCGACCAATGGGTAACGCAGGTTAAAATCCTGGGCCATGCGGACGATCGTGTCATAGATCGCCGAGTCCCCATGGGGGTGATATTTACCCATAATATCGCCCACCAGACGGGCGGACTTCTTATAGGCTTTATCGGAGGTATTGCCGGCATCGTACATGGCGTATAGCACTCGACGGTGCACCGGCTTGAGGCCGTCACGCACATCAGGCAGAGCGCGGCTGATGATCACGCTCATGGCATAAGCCATGAACGACTCGCGCATTTCCTCTTCGATATAAACGGGAACCTTTTGTGGTTTGCTGGTCGCTTCCATGAAATAGCCGCCTGTCAGGAACGTCTTAGAAGTTCAACGACTGAACGGTTTGAATTATTTGAACGGCTTGAATGTTAGCTAGATGTCGAGATTTTTCACCGTGAGCGCATTATCTTCGATGAACCGGCGTCGCGGCTCGACTTCATCCCCCATCAAAGTCGAGAAAATTTCGTCGGCCTCGACGGCATCTTCGATACGCACCTGTAGGAGCACTCGTGTCTCCGGGTTCATCGTAGTTTCCCATAGTTGACCCGGGTTCATTTCCCCAAGACCTTTGTAGCGCTGGATCGCAAGCCCCTTTTTGCCGCCTTCCATAAAATAGCGGAGCACTTCGGAGAGCGAACTCAACTGGGCCTTTTGCTCGCCGTTTTCAATCGCGTAGGGCGGCATGCCGATGCCGCTCAGCTCGGTGAAAAGTTTTTTGACTTCTTTGAACTCCGGACTGGTGAGAAACTCCCGATCGATGACGGTTTGCGATCCGCTACCGTTGGCGCGAACCGTAACGATGAGCTTAAAACAATTATGTTCGACGTCCGGTTCGAAAGCGCAGGAGAGCGGCGCTTGCTCCGGACTCACCAGGCTCACATAGGCGGCCAGGCGAGCTTCGAATTGCTTAAGCGTTTGTTCGTGCTTTAACGTCTCTTCGTTAAAATCCGCTTCCAACAACAACGCATCGACAACCGTGCGGTTTTTCTTTTTACGCGCGAGCAAGCTCATGAGTTTATCCCAGCGAATAATTTTCTTGACGTAAGCCTGCAGCGGCTGGCCCACAAGCCCGTTGCCGTCCTGGGTTGCGCGTAAGCGAATATCTTCCGTACCGAGCTCGATGAGATAGTCTTCGAGCATCTGTTCGTCTTTCAAATATTTTTCCTGTTTGCCCCGTTTGACCTTGTAGAGCGGCGGCTGGGCGATATACAGAAACCCCTTCTCCACCAGGTCGGGCATTTGTCGATAAAAAAACGTCAGCAGTAATGTGCGAATGTGCGAACCATCGACGTCGGCATCTGTCATGATAATGATCGAATGGTAACGCAGCTTCGCGGGGTCGTAATCCTCTTTCACTCCGGTGCCGAGAGCCGTGATCATGAGGCGTATTTCTTGGGAAGAAAGCATTTTGTCGAAGCGCGCTTTTTCCACGTTGAGGATTTTGCCCTTGAGCGGAAGGATCGCTTGATTGCGCCGGTCGCGGCCCTGCTTGGCAGAGCCGCCGGCGGAATCGCCCTCGACGAGATAGAGTTCGCTGAGCGCGGGGTCCCGCTCCTGGCAATCGGCGAGTTTGCCGGGGAGCGAGCCCGAGTCCAAGGCACCCTTACGCCGTGCTAAGTCTTTCGCCTTGCGGGTCGCTTCGCGAACGCGCGCCGCCTCCACTCCCTTGGCGACGATCTTTTTGGCGTCGCTCGGGTTTTCCGTCAGATAACTGGCGAATTTTTCGTTCAGCAGCGCTTCGACAATGCCTTTGACCTCGCTATTGCCAAGTTTCGTTTTTGTTTGTCCCTCGAATTGCGGCTCGGGTACTTTAACGCTGATAACCGCGGTAAGCCCTTCGCGAACATCTTCCCCCTGTAGATTTTCCTCGTCCTTTTTTAGCAGTCCGCTGCTCATGGCATAGTTGTTGATCGTGCGTGTTAAAGCAGAGCGAAAACCGATCAGGTGGGTGCCGCCTTCGATGGTATTGATGTTATTGGCAAAGGAAAAGACGCTCTCGGTGTAGCCGTCGTTCCATTGCATAGCGATCTCGACTTCGACAGCATCTTTTTCCCCCTCGAAGTGAACTACCTTGGGATGGACTGCCGTCTTGGCACGATTGAGGTGCTCGACAAAAGAGGACAAGCCGCCTTTGTAAAAAAACTCGTGCTTTTTTTGGCTCCGTTCGTCTTCGATGGTGATTTTGACGCCGCGATTTAGAAACGCCAACTCACGCAGCCGCTGCGAAAGAATATCGAAACTAAAATCCGTCGTTTCAAAAATTTGGCTGTCGGGCTTGAAAGTTACCCGCGTCCCGCGTTCTTTGGACTTGCCGACTTCCTTGAGGCTTTCCACCGGCTCGCCCCTTCGATAACTTTGCTGATAAACTTTTCCATCGCGCTTTATTTCAATTTCCAGCGTTTCGGATAAAGCGTTAACGACGGAAACGCCAACGCCATGTAATCCGCCGGACACCTTATACGATGCTTTATCGAACTTACCGCCCGCGTGTAGCTTGGTTAAGACAACCTCGGCAGCGGAAATTTTCTCGGTCGAATGAATATCGACCGGAATGCCGCGACCGTTATCGACGACAGTGACACTGTTATCGATATGAATGGTGACTTCTATCGTGTCGCAATGGCCGGCAAGCGCTTCATCGATGGAATTATCTACAACTTCGTAGACTAGGTGATGCAAACCCCTCTCGGCCGTGTCGCCGATATACATTCCTGGACGTTTTCTAACCGCTTCCAACCCTTCCAGAACTTTTATGTTGTCGGCGTTGTAATCGGAATCTTGAGGAATTTTTGCGTCAGCCATTTTCACCCGGAAAAATTGTAAATTTTGCTGAAATCTTATGGGGTTATATCAAATTACTAGCACCGATCATTGTACCGAAAAGCCGCCCAAAAGTAAAGCCTTAACTACGTCGTAACCTTTTGATTTTTCGTGGCTTTTTTTGCGCTTGAACGGTCATCTCTGAAGCCCGCCTTCAGGCGTTTGACACCTGGCGTTCAGTAGGGGAAAAATCCTTCGTGCAAAGATTCGCCTCGGCAGCCAAATATTTGACGATTTGGGGCCGGTTTACCGCCGCCCAGCCCTCTTTCGGAGCTATTGGCGCTGCGTCGGTTTACTTCCCTGTCATTGGTTTTACGTTGGGTCTTGTTCTAGCGTTTTCCAATTATGCTCTGGCGCCCTACCTTCCCACGGAGATTCTTAGCATCACGCTCATCATGGTCGTCATCATTTTGACCGGCGGATTGCACCTTGAAGCCCTTTATCTGACGTTCGCTGCAAGAGATCCAAAAATCAGCTCGCTCGATCATCGAGGAAACGGTGCGATTGGCACGATCGCTCTCGTTATGGTGCTTCTCTTCAAGGCCGCCGCTCTCGACAGCATCGATCAGAAGGTCACTCTCAGCTTATTGCTAGCTCCGGTTCTGGCACGTTGGACGTTATTGGTTTTTATTTTTGGCTACCAGGCGCGCTGCGAAGAAATGGCCAAAGCTATTGCTCAACAAATGAAGCTCTGGCATTTGCTCCTCGCCACCGCTGGAACTTTGGGTCTTACGAGTTACTGGCTCGGCCGGAGAGGACTCTGGATTGCGCTGGTGCTGTCACTGCTGTCCTTGTTGACAAGAAATCTCTTTTATCGGCTCCGAGGAATGATCACTTCCGAACAGTTCGGCGCGATCATCGAACTCGCAGAAACCCTTTCACTGACTCTACTAGCATCGATTTAGCTCGCGGCACCGCTGTTGGATGGAATTCATAAAACCACTATCCCCGGTTCTTTCAGTGTTTTTGCTGATCGCCAGCGGATTTGTCTTTGCCCACTGGAAAAAAATCAATCTCGCTTCAGTGACCGAGATAATCGTTTATCTGGGCACGCCGTCTCTCGTGTTCAGCGCGCTCGCAGGTAAAGCGCTCGTTGCCGAAGACATCCTATTATTGTTCGTCGGCAGCGCACTCATCTTCAGCGTCGTCGGAATCTTGATTGTTGTTTATTCTGTCGTATTTGGGTTTCACTCGCGCGGTTTTGCGCTACCGATCCTTTTCATGAACGCGGGAAACATGGGCATTCCGTTGGCGTTATTTGCGTTCGGTCCTGCCGGCATGCAGCGTGCGACATTACTTTACGTCCTCACCGCATTCCTGCAGTACTCGCTCGGCATTTATATCCTGAACGGGCGCGCCAATTGGACCGAAATTTTTCGCCTGCCGTTGATCTATGCATCGATGGGAGGCGTTTACTTCAATCTGACGCAGATTCGTATTCCTGAAGCGCTGGCGCAGCCGATTAACATGCTCGGGCAGGCGACCATCCCATGGATGCTGATTAGCCTCGGGTACCGGCTTCATGAAGTTCGTTCACTCCAATGGGGTCATGCATTGGGGGGCGCGCTGCTGCGCATTCTCGGCGGTTTTGCCGCAGCCAGTGCGGCGGTCCTGGTGATTGGCGCTCAGGGCATCAATCGCCAGGTTTTGCTTCTTTACGGCGCCTTGCCTGCGGCCGTGGTGAATTTCATTCTCACCGAGAAATATAGCCAGGACCCAGCATTAGCCGCCTCCGTCGTCGTCATCAGCACTTTTTTATCCGTCTTTACCATCCCTGTGGTTTTATGGCTGGTCCTATAAAGAGCCGCTGTCTCCAAATATGACTTTGAGTGACAACCGACTCTTGACAGTAGTGATGTCACGTTATACGGTCCGCCTACATTGATTCACAACTCTGGGTTCAAAGGGAAGTCCGGTGCGATTCCGGCGCGGTCCCGCCACTGTGAAGGCCACGAAAGCCGCAGACAGCCACTGTCCTGATGCTTAGAAGGATGGGAAGGCGCGGCGAGTAGAAATACGCCTGAGCCAGGAAACCTTACCAGAGTTTTTGACCGGCCTCTCCGGAGAAGAGAGAAAGGTGCCCATTCTTTTCCCGGCATTTTTGAGGCCGTCGGTTCAAGCTATGAGACTGGCCTCATTTTTTTTACTATCCGTTTTGCTCCATGCGCTGGCCTTGGCCTGCCCAATTTCCTTTGCGAAACCGCAGCAGCTCGATCTCATTCAAGTCAGCATTTTACCGGCCGACTACGAGTCCACTGATGCCGGAGGCGGAGCGCACTCTAGCGAGAATTTGCCCGGTTTGCCCGCTGCAAAATCATCCGTGCGCAGATCTGCGGCTCGCGCCAATACGGTTTTTCCGATCCAGAAGATTGACGTCGCACCGCAAAAATCACCAATGCCTATTGCACCCGAGGGGCTTGAGATCCAGAGCTCGGCGCTGATCTTTGTCCCATCTCGGCCAGGCGAAAATCAGAGTAAGGCCTCTAGGGAAAATTTTTAT
>Ga0164302_10000179_pt1 | contig 16305 bp, 15 predicted proteins | sample Whisoiple_202_MG_FD_109714 | JGI IMG/M metagenome (GOLD analysis project Ga0164302, IMG submission 109714) | Soil microbial communities amended with pyrogenic organic matter from upstate New York, USA - Whitman soil sample_202_MG | ecosystem: Environmental > Terrestrial > Soil > Agricultural... | reverse complement strand
GGCGGTGTAGTTAGGTTCGGTTGGGGGAGCCGAGGTCGTCGAGGTAGAGGCCGGCGCGGCGCCGCAGCAGCAGCGCGTGGTGGCGGGCGACCGTGACGTCGTCGAGGAAGACGCCGGCGTCGGGGCTGCGCCCGATGCTGACCCGGTCCTCGCCGATGCTGAAGCTCTCCCCCGCGCGGCCGCCGCCGGATCGAGTCCCACCGGCTCGCCGACGGCGACGAGATCCAAGTCGGCAAGTACAAGCTGAGCTATCTGGAGCGCTGAGATGGCCTTGTCCGAGCAGACGGGCCGCACCGCCGAACCTCCGAGCCGGCCGCGCAAGGCGCTGACGATCGGCGCCGTCTGCAAAATCCTGCAGAGCGAATTCGACGACGTCTCGATCTCGAAGATCCGCTACCTCGAGGACCAGAAGCTGCTGACGCCGCGGCGGACCTCGGGCGGCTACCGCCTCTATAGCCAGGCCGACGTCGAACGGCTGCGCACGATCCTGCGCCTGCAGCGCGACGAGTTCCTGCCGCTGCGGGTGATCCGCCAGGAGCTGGCCGCCGGCGGCGACGTCGTCCTTGCCGAGGGCGAGCGCAAGCCTGCCGCGGGTGGGGTGCGGCGGGCGATCCTGGTCGACACCTCGCGCGCCTACCTCTCGGTCGAGGAGATCGTCGAGGAGACCGGCGCCCGCGAGGAGCTGGTCCGCGAGCTGGAGAATTTCGGAATCGTGCAGCCGGAGAAACGCGAGGGCAAGACCGTCTACGACGAGACCGACCGCGAGATCGTCCGCGCCGCCAACGAGCTCTCGCGGGTGGGGGTCGGCGCCCGCAACCTGCGCGTCTTCCGCTCCTCGGCCGACCGTGAGGCGCAGCTGCTGGAAGCCCTGCTCGGACCCTCGCTCCGCTCGCGCAACCCCGAGCGCCGCAAGGAGGCGCTGGAAAGCCTGGAAAGCTTGGCAGCGACGGTCTCCCACCTCAAGCACCTGCTGCTGGTGCGCGACCTCCGTCGCCTCGCCGGCGAATAGCCCCGCTCCGTGGCTCGCGTGACCCGCACGCGCACCGTCGAGGCGCCCGTGGGCGACGTCTGGAAGCTGGTCTCCGATCCATACAACCTGCCGCGCTGGTGGCCGCGCACGGGGCGGGTCGAGAACGTCGCCGGCGACGGCGGCCGCCGGACCCGTTGGACCCAGGTCCTGGAGACCGCCGAGGGGCGCGGGGTGCGGGCCGACTTCCGCTGCGTCAGCTCAGCCGAGGGCGAGCGCTACGTCTGGGAGCAGGAGCTGGAGGGGACGCCGTTCGAGCGGCACCTGAAGGCCTCGCGGGTGGAGATCGGGCTGCGGGGGCGGGACGAGGGGACCGAGGTGAGGCTGACCGAGGAGCAGTCGCTGAAAGGTATGTCGAAGCTCGGGGCGCCGCTGATGCGCCGCGCCCGGCGGGAGATGCTCGACGAAGCGCTCGACGGGATCGAGGGGGCGCTGGGATGAGGCACCCCGGCCGAACTGCATCAACTTGTCTATCTACTGGGTGGTCAAGTTGATGCAGTTGCGGAGGGATGCGAAGTGGTGGGGGTGGGGGGACCCTGCGGTCGAGCCGGAGCTGGATGCCGACGCGCTCGCGGTCCTGAGGGAGCGGATCGGCGAGTTGGAGCCATGGCCGCTGGCGCGCCGGCTGGAGGAGATCGAGCTGCCGCCCTCGCAGCCGCTGCCGCAGGCGCTGGTCGAGGCGGTGGGGGAGGAGAACGTCTTCCGCGGCGAGGAGGACCGGCTGCGCCACGCCACCGGGTGCGGTTACGCCGACCTTGCCCGGCTCCGCAACGGCGCCCTCGAGGCCGCTCCCGATGCGGTGGCGATGCCGCCGGACACCGAGGCACTGCGGCGGGCGATCGAGATCGCCGCGCAGGAGGGGGTCGCGATCGTCCCCTTCGGCGGCGGCACCAGCGTCGTCGGCGGCGTCGAGCCGCTGCGCGGCGCCCACGAGCGCCTGCTCAGCCTCGACCTCGGCGCTCTGCGCGAGGTCAGCGTCGACCGCCGCTCGCTGACGGCGCGCCTCGGCGCCGGGTTGCGCGGTCCCGAGGCGGAGGCCGCGCTTGGCCGCGAGGGGCTGACGCTCGGCCACTTCCCGCAGTCCTTCGAGTACGCGACCGTCGGCGGCTTCGCCGCGACCCGCTCTGCCGGCCAGGCCTCCAGCGGCTACGGCCGCTTCGACGCGCTGGTCAGCTCGGTTCGGATGCTGGCGCCGGCGGGGGAGATCTCGACCCTGGAGACGCCTCACACCGCCGCTGGCCCGGCGCTGCGGGAGCTGGTGATCGGCTCCGAGGGCGTCCTCGGTGTGATCCCGGATGTGACGGTGCGGGTGCGACCGGCGCCCACGGTGCGCCGCTACGAGGCCTGGATGGCCGAGAGCTTCGAGGCGGGGTCGGAGATCGTCCGCTCCCTGGCGCAGGGGCCGGGACTGCCGGAGATTGTCCGGGTCTCCGACGAGGAGGAGACCGAGGGGACCTTGGCGCTGAACGGCCCCCGCGGACTCTCCGGGCGCCTGTTCGAGGGCTACCTCGGCGCCCGGCGGCGGCGCGGCGGCGCCCTATTGATCGTCGGCTACGAGGGGGACGAGGAGTCGGTCGCCCGGCGCCGCGCCCTCACCGTCCGCGCCCTGCGCCGCGGCGGCGCCGCCTACCTCGGCCAGGCCGCCGGCCGTGCTTGGGAGCACGGCCGCTACCAGGGTCCCTACCTCCGCGACACGCTGATGGGGATGGGGGCGATGGTCGAGACCCTTGAGACCTCCCACACCTGGAGCCGCTTCGGCGAGCTGCACGAGGCGGTGGGGAGCGCAATCCGCGGCGCCCTCGACGGCCAGGGCACGCCGGGCCTCGTCTTCTGCCACCTCTCCCACGCCTACGCCGATGGCGCCTCGCTCTACTTCACCTTTATCTCTCGCGCCCGCCGCGGCGCCGAGATCGAGCAGTGGGCGGCGGTGAAGCGCGCGGCCTGCGAGGCGATCGTCGCCCACGGCGGCACGATCACCCACCACCACGCGATCGGCCGCGACCACGCCCCCTACATGGAGGCCGAGGTGGGGGAGACGGGAGTCGAGGCGCTGCGAGCGCTGAAGGAGAGGCTCGATCCAACCGGGATCATGAACCCAGGCAAGCTTCTGCCCGCTTAGCTATTCCCCGCTTTTCTGTTCTTTGAGGCGATCCGCGGCGCCGACGATCGGGCCGGTGACTTCACCGCGGAGGACTTCGTCGCCGGTGTAGGCCGGGGCTTCTTTGGCTTTCGTCGCTTCTCTCAGCGCGGCTTTCAGCTGCGATTCGTCGGTCCGCGTGACCGCGATGTCGCGGAAGGTTTCGTTGGCGAGGTAGGCGAGGACTTCGGTCGGGACTTCGACCTGGGCGCCGATGCGGCCGTCCTCGCCGACTTCGGTCGAGGCAAGCGGCAGCATCTTCTGCGGCGAGGCGGCAAGCCAGATCGTGTACCCCTCGCCCTTTTCGGCCGGTTCCAGCCCTTCGGCCGCGACCTGCAGCGCCAGGGTGTTTTTCACCCGCCCGAAGATCGCCACCCCGGTCGCGTCGCCGCCGTCAACGGCGGAAAGCGAGGCCTTGGTGACTTCCCGCTTGCCGTTTTCGGCCGCCTTCTCCAGCGCGGCCACCGTCCCTTCGCTGGAGGCGGAAGAGGCCGTGGTCGAATCCCCGCCACCGTCGTCCCCGCCGCCAGCTCCGAAGAGGACAAACACCACAAACAGGATCACGATCGCGACTCCGGCCAAGAGCGCCCACAACCCGCGTCCCTCGAGCAACTTGATCTCTTTCCGCAGAGGAGGCTTCGGCTCACCCTTTGGAAGAGCGGGAGGAGACGGCTCCGGCTTCGCCTCAGGCGCCTTCGAAGCACGAGCAACCTCAGCCGTCGGCTCCTGCGGCTTCGGAGCTGCGGGAGGGGGAGTGGGGTCCCCCGGAGGAGCCTCCCCAAAACTCGCGACGGAGGGGGACCCCGCTCCCCCAGGCGGCTCGGGAATCGACGGAGCAGGAATCCCTTCAGCTTCAAGTGCAGCGGCAGCGTCCTTGGCGCGCGCGTGTACCTCCACAACATCGATCCCCATCAGGGCCGAAAGATCCTCGTACCCCTGCTCGCCACGCTGGGAGAGCAGGCGCAGGATCGCCTTCTGGTCGTCGGACAGCGCCACCGGACCGGAAGCCTATTAGGGTGCGAGGCCGTGAACGACGACGCTCAGGTTAAGCCTGCCCACTTCGACGAGCTGATCGGTACCGAGTGGCTCAGCGACGACCCCGACGACGCCCGCGTCCGCGTCGAGATTCGCGACGAGCTGCGCCAGCCGTTCGGGTTGATGCACGGCGGCGTCATGTCGTCGCTCATAGAGAGCGTCTGCTCGCGGGCGACCTTCGGCGCGGTCTACGAGCAGGGGATGGCGGCGATGGGCCAGTCGATCGAGGTCAGCTTCATCCGCCCGATCACCTCCGGCGCGGCCGAGGTCCGCGCCCAGGCCCGCCACCGCGGACGCACGACCTGGCTCTGGCAGGCGGAAGTCCTCAACGACGAGGGCAAGCCGTGCGCGATCGGGCAGATGACGATCGCCGTCAGGCCCAGGCAGCCCGATCCAGCTCGATGACCCCCAGGGTGCGGGTCCATCCTTGGGTCATCGCCCTCGTCTCTGTAGTTGGGGCGATCCTGATCGCGGTCGGCAGCCCGGCGTCGGCGGGGGCGGTCACTTCCGAGCAGGCGGTCGCCTTCCTCAACCAGCAGCGGGCCGCAAATGGCCTCCCCGGGGATCTCGTCAACGACCCCGCCTGGGCGGATGGCTGCGCGAAACACAATTACTATTCGGGCAAGACCGGTGACTGGGGCCATAGTGAGGATCCCTCCAGCCCCTATTACTCGCCGGAGGGCGCGGCCGCCGCCGGCGCCGCGGTCATCTCGGCGGGTCAGGGCTACACGGCCACCGGGAAAAACCCCTGGGAGTGGGCTCCGATTCACCTCTACGCGATGCTCGCGCCGACCAATGCCAGATCCGGATACGACGCGAGCCACGGCTACGTCTGCATGCGCGTATACGGCGAAGAGCGACCGGCGCCGCCTGCACCGCAGCTCTTCAGCTATCCGGGACCAGGCACCACCGGCATCTACCCCGCAGAGACGGCATACGAGTGGCCGTACACCCCCCAGCAACTGGTCGGGATCCGCGAGGGAGCGACCACCGGAACGAACATCCTGCTCTTCTCGGCCGGCACCCGCAGACTCGAAGCCGAGTCGTTCTCGCTGCGGGGACCCGATGGCCTCGTCGCGGCGCGAATGGTGGATGAAACGACGGAGAACGAGGTCGGCAACGGCAGCTGGTTCCGCGGCGGCGGGGTGATCGTCCCCGAGCAGCCGCTGGCCGAGCACGCGACCTACACGGTGAACGTCAGATGGCGGAATCACGGCTATCCAACCGCGCCGGAATACCCGCAGCAGGAGGAAGCCGTCGAAGAGGTCTCCTACCTTTCGCAGGAGTTCAGCTTCACGACCGGCTCGATGCCGAAGGAGCTACTCCCCGAACCGCCGATGCGCCGCCCGGCGCTGCGCCTGCGAAAGGCAGGAGTCAGGGACGGACGGCTGCGCCTGCGCCTGACGGCAGCCGGGGTGCTGCGAGGCCATGACGCGCGTCTGTTCGTCTACCGCCAGGAACGGGGCTGCGGCCGCCGCTTCGCCTCGGCAGCGGGTTCTTGCGGTTGGCGGCAGCTCTCCCCGCCGAAGCGACAGCGCATCAAGCTCCACTCCGTCCAGTTCATCCGGGTACGCCCGCCGGCCCGCTGGCAGAAAGTGAGCGTCAAGGTCCGGGTCAGGGGCTTCCGCATCGGAGAAGTCCCGTACGCCTCGGTTCAGGCAAAGCTCACGGTCAAGCGGTAGATGACGGGGCAGGCGGTCGTCAACCGCCGAAGCGGTTGGTGATCGGCAGGCGCCGGTCCTTGCCGAAGGCGCGCGGCGTGATCCGGATCCCCGGCGCGGCCTGGCGGCGCTTGTACTCGGAGCGGTCGACGAGGCGGATCACCTCGTCGACGGTCTCGGCCGGCATCCCGGCGGCGATCATCTCTTCGCGGCCCTGGTCGCGCTCGACGTAGGACTCGAGGATCCGGTCGAGCAGCTCGTAGGGCGGTAGGGAGTCCTCGTCGCGCTGGTCGGGCCGCAGCTCCGCCGAGGGGGCCCGCTCGAGCACACTCGCCGGCACCAGCTCGCGGCCGGCGCGCTCGTTCCGCCGCCGCACCAGTTCGTAGACGAGCTGCTTCGGCACGTCCTTGATCACCGCGAAGCCGCCGGCCATGTCGCCGTAGAGGGTCGCGTAGCCGACCGACATCTCGCTCTTGTTGCCGGTCGTCAGGACCAGCCAGCCGTGGCGGTTGGAGAGCGCCATCATCAGGTTGCCGCGGATCCGCGCCTGCACGTTCTCCGCCGTCAGGTCGGGCTCGGAAGGTTTCGTCGGGTCGCGCGGGACCGCCTTCTCGGGCTCCTCCAGGTAACCGCTGAGCGCCTGCTCGTAGCCGTCCATCATCGGCTCGATCGCGATCTCGAACAGCTCGCAGCCGAGGTTGGCGGCGATATCGCGGGCATCCTGCTGGGTCTCGGCGCTGGAGTGGGGGGAGGGCATGACCACGCAGGTCAACCGCTCCGGCCCGACCGCGTCGGCGGCGATCATCGCCACCAGGGCTGAGTCGATCCCGCCCGAGAGCGCGAGGCCGACGTGTTTGAACCCGTTCTTGCCGACATAGTCGCGGAGCCCGAGGGTCAGCGCCTCGTAGACCTCGTCGAGGTCTGACAGGGGCTCGGCCAGCGGACCCGGCTCGCCGCCGGGGACCTCGCAGACCAGCAGCTCCTCCTCGAACTGGGCGGCGCGGGCGACGACGCTGCCATCGGGGGCGGTGACCAGGCTCTGGCCGTCGAAGACGAGCTCGTCCTGGCCGCCGACCAGGTTGCAGAAGGCGAAGTAGGCGCCGTAGGCGCGCGAGCGTTCGCAGAACATCGTCTCCCGCTCCCGGCCCTTGCCGCGGTGGTAAGGCGAGCCCGAGGGGTTGGCGATCAGGCGCGCGCCCGCTTCGGCCTCGGCCTGGGCGGGCGGGCCGGGCTGCCAGACGTCCTCGCAGATCGTCAGGCCGACGCTGAGCCCGCCGACCTCGATCGAGACCGGGTCGGTTCCGGGGACGAAGTAGCGCTGCTCGTCGAAGACGGAGTAGTTGGGCAGGCGGTTCTTGCGGTAAACGGCCTGGACCCGGCCGTCGGCCAGGACCGCGGTCGAGTTATGGGCGTGGCGGGAGTCGAGCGGGTCGTCGATCGGCTCGGCGAAGCCGACGAGGGCGGTGATCCCCTCAACGGAGGCCGCGAGCTCCTCGACCGCGCGCTGGTTAGCGCGCAGGAAGTGCCGCTTCAGGTAGAGGTCCTCGGCCGGGTAGCCGGGGATGCAGAGCTCGGGAAGGACGACCAGCTCGGCGCCCTCGGCGCGGGCTCGCCGGATCCACTCCCCGGCTTTGGCGGCGTTGCCGTCGACGTCGCCGACGGTGGGGTTGATCTGGGCGAGGGCCAGGCGCACCCCGGAAGTATCTCCTCCGCGATCTCCGGAGGTACTTTCGGCCCTCGTTAGGGTTCTCCAGGCATGCGGAACCGTCGGCGCTATCTGCTCGGGTCCACGGCGGTGCTGCTGACGCTGCTCGCCGCGGCCACCCCTGCCTCGGCGCTCGACGTCGCGCCGGCCGGTGTCGCCTCGCCCGGGCAGAAGCCGTTCCTGATGCCGCAGTCGCGGCCGACCGAAGACCGGCAGCGGCCGACCGACGTCCGCGACCCCAACCGCAACGCCTACTCGGTCCCCGAGTCGCCCTCCTCGCCGGCCTGCTCGCGGCACTTCTGCGTCCACTGGGTCGACCAGGGCCTCGACGCCCCCGACCCCGCCGACGCCGACGGCGACGGCGTGCCGGACTTCGTCGAGCGGGTGCTGCGGGTGGCCGAACGCGTCCACTCTGTTGAGAACGGCCGGCTCGGCTGGCGCGAGCCGCGCAGCGACGGCCGCCAGGGCGGGCGCAACGGCAAGACCGACGTCTACCTATCCCAGATCGGCGGCGAACTGTTCGGCTACGCGGCGCCGGACCGCGGCCAGGCGACGAAGCAGCACCGGATCCCGCGGCGCCTCCACGGCTACCTCGTCCTCGACAACGACTACAGCGCCTTCGAGTTCCCCGGCACCAAGCCGCTCGCCGACCTGCAGGTGACCTTCGCCCACGAGTACAACCACATCCTCCAGTTCGGCTACGACGCCTACCAGGACCCGTGGTTCGCCGAGGCGACCGCGACCTGGGTCGAGGACCAGGTCTACAACGGGATCAACGACTACCTGCGCTACGTCCGGCGCTGGGTCCGGCTCTGGGAAACGCCGCTGACGACGAGCTCGATCAAGGAGTACGGCAGCGCCGTCTGGAACCAGTGGCTGGCGCGGCGCTACGGTCCGGAGATCATCCGCAAGGCCTGGGCCGGGGCGATCGACGCCAGGCCCGGCGGCTTCTCGGTCGGTAGCTACGAACGGGCGCTGCGCTCCAGCGGGTCCTCGGACTTCAGCCACGACTTCGCCCGCTTCGCCGCCGCCCTGCCGGAGTGGCGGACCGGCAAGGGCTTCCGCGAGAGCCGGCTGTACCCGGACCCGCCGCGTCAGGGCCACCTGCCGCTCGACGGGACCCCGCTGACGCGGCTGCTCAACCACACGACCTTCCAGCTGCTGCGGGTGCGGCCCCGGAGCGGCCGAGCAGTCGTCGTCCATCTGACCGCGCCGCGCGGCACCGCGGCCGGGGTGGCGCTGGTGGGGAGGACCGGCAGCGAGCGCCACGGGCACACGGCGGTGCGCCTCGACTACGCGCCGAACGGCGGATCGCTGACGGTGCGGCTGCGCCGGCCCGCGCGCTTCAAGCGGATCACGGCGGTGATCGTCAACGCCGACGCGCGCGCCGGTGGCTTCAACGTCGGCAATCTCGACTGGAACTATCTGACCGACGGCCTGCCGTTCCGCATCAGCGGCCGGCTGGTCCGCTAGCGCAGGCGGAGCCTCAGGAGCGCTCGGCGGCGACCGGGCCGGCGCCGTTGGCCGAGGTGGCCGCGGCTTTGCGCTTCTTCGCCGCCTTCTTGGCCTTCTTGGCCGGGGCGGTTTCGATGACTTCCTGCGTCGTCGCTTCGAGGTCGAGGGCGAAGCTGTCGAGGTCGGCCATCGCGTCGAAGTCGCCGATCAGGCCGAAATTGACCTGGCCGTTGTAGGACATGATCCCGATGCAGAGCGCCTGGCGGCGGGCCAGGGGCACCATCGGGAAGATCGACTCCATCTTGCGACCGAGCACGTAGAGCGGGAACTGCGGCCCCGGCACGTTGGTGACGACGAGGTTGAAGAAGCGCTGCGCCGGCTGCAGGCGGGCGGCCTGCGAGGCGATCGTCGAGGGGGCGAAGTCGGTCAGTTTGGTGAGGATCTCGGCGCCGACGGCCTGGCCGGAGGACTTCAGGTCGCCCATCTCGGCGGTCATCAGTTGCAGCCGCTCGACCGGGTCCTCGCACCAGACCGGGAGTGGCGCCATCATCGCCGAGATCCGGTTGCCGAGGGCGCCGTGCTCCTCCTCGGCGCGGACGCTGACCGGGACCATCGCCCGCAGCTCGAGCCCGGCGGTGTCGTGGCCGCGGGCCCGCAGGTACTTGCCGATCCCGCCGGCGACGATCGAGAGGATCACGTCGTTGACGGTGCCGCCGTGGGCGTCCTTGACCCGCTTGAGGTCGGCGAGGTCGGTCTGGGTCATCTGGAAGCGGCGGTGGGGGCCGATCTCGACGTTGAAGACCGAATCGGGGGCGGACATCCCGGCGGTGACCATCTTCGAGGTGGCGCCGACGCCCTTCAGGACCTGGCGCGGTCCGCGGAGTGCCGCGCGAACGCCGCGGTAGATCTCCGGCGGGCTGGTCAGCCGCTCTTTCCAGGCCTGGCTCAGCAGCTGCAGGTCGGTCGGCTCGGGGCGGGCGAGCCAGGGCGGAGCCTTGTCGGGCGTGCCTGCCGGCTCGGGGTCGAGGTCGAAGAGGACGGTGGTGATGTCGACCCCGGAGACGCCGTCGACCAGCGCGTGGTGGCTCTTGCCAATGATCGCGAAGCGGTCGCCGGTCAGGCCCTCGACCAGCCACAGCTCCCAGAGCGGCTTGGAGCGGTCGAGCTGCTGGGAGAAGATCCGCGCCGCGAGGTTGCGCAGCTGCTCGTCGGAGCCCGGCGCCGGCAGCGCGGTCTGGCGCACGTGGTAATCGAGGTTCAGGTGGGGGTCGTCGACCCAGACCGGCCGGCCCTGGTCGAAGGGGACGAAGCGCAGCTTCTGGCGGAAGCGCGGCACCAGGTGCAGGCGCGAGCCGATGTGGTCGCGGAACTCCTGATGGGTCGGCGCTTCGCCCTTGAAGATGCTGGTCGAGGCGACGTGCATGTGGGCTCCCGAGCGCTCCAGGTGGAGAAAAGAGGTGTCCAGGCCGGTGAGGCGTTCGGGCTTCGTCACAAAATGCATCTTCGCACACGGGTCCAGGGCCGGGTAAAGCTGCGGATAACGCGGTTTAAAGCCGATTCGGCGTCAAGGTTGCATTTAGGGAATGTGTGCGTCCGCTCACATTCCCGCTCCGAGAAGCGCCCTAGCGTGTTCTCTCCGAAACGACCTGCCGAGTCCCCTCGCCTCTGTGCGCAGGGTCAGCGAACCAGCTAGGCAGCAGAAAGCGAGCTACAGAGAATGCGAAAACTCCTGCCCGCGATGGCGGCTGCCATCGCGCTGACGATCGGCCTGGCGCCGGCCGCGGCGCAGAGCCAGCGCAACACGCACCACGAGCGAGCCCGCTCCCACGTCTCCCTGCACCTCTCGACGCACACCGTGCTGGGGGGTAACGGACTGGCGGTCCGCGGCAAGGTGCGGCCGAGCGGCCGGCACCGGGTCAAGGTCGTCTTCCGCGGCCCCGACGGCGGCACCCGCGGCCTCACGACCCGGGCAGACGGTACCTTCGCCCTGCGCTGGGCGCCGGAGCGGACCGGCACCTACGCGGTCCGCGCCTACGGCGTCCACGACCGGCGCATCGCCGCCTCGCGCAGCGCCAAGCGCAAGCTGACGGCCTACCGCCTCGCCGGCGCCTCCTACTACGGGCCGGGTCTCTACGGCAACGGCGTCGCCTGCGGCGGCACCCTGATGCCGGGGACGATGGGCGTCGCCCACAAGACCCTGCCCTGCGGAACGATGGTGAAGCTGCGCTACCACGGTCGTTCGGTCACTGTGCCGGTGATCGACCGCGGCCCCTACGTCGCCGGCCGCGACTACGACCTGACCTGGGCCGTCAAGGAGCGCCTGGGGTTCCCGGGCGTGGGAACGGTTCTGGCTACCCGCTAGTCCTATGAAGCCAAGCCGAGCTGGAGCTGACCTGGTGTCGGCTCCGGCTCGGCCGCTTCGCCGCTCTCGAAGGAGGCGACGCGGACGCCGAGCAGGCGGACCGGCCGCTGCGGGTCATAAGCGCGCAGCAGCTGCAGGGCGACCGGCCCGACCACGGCCGGGTCGTTCGTCGGCTGGTCGAGCGACTGCGAGCGGGTGACGTTGGTCCAGTCGTCGAGGCGGACCTTGATCCCGATCGTGCGCCCGGCGAGCTCGCGCTTGCGCAGTCGCCGGCAGAGCTCCTCGGAGAGCTCGGCTAGATGGCGCTCCAGCTCGTCGCGCCGGTTGACGTCGACGTCGAAGGTGATCTCGGTCGACTGCGACTTGGTCTCGTGTTCGGTGACCACCGGGGTCTCGTCGAGGAGGTTGCCGCGGGCGTGGAGCCAGGCGCCGGAGCGGGGCCCGAAACGGTCTTCGAGCGCGGGCCGCTGCCAGCCGCGCAGGTCGGCGAGGGTCTTGATCCCCATCTCTTCCAGCCGGGAGACCGTTTTCGGCCCGATCCCGGGGATCAGACCGGGGGAGTGGCCGGCAAAGCGCTCCAGAGCCTGCTCGCGGGAGAGGACGACGAGCCCGGCGGGCTTGCCGAGCTCGCTGGTGATCTTCGCCAGCATCCGGCTCTCGGAGATCCCGACCGAGCAGGTGAGGCCGGTGTCGGCCTTGATCTCGGTGGAGATCCGCCGCATCGTCGCCTTCGGCGAGAAGAGCCCGGTCAGGTCCAGATACGCCTCGTCGAGCCCGACGACCTCGACCACCTCGACGTTCCGCCGCAAGACCTCCATCACCTGCGCCGAGGCCTCGCGGTAGGCGGGAAAGTCGGGCCGCAGGTACACCGCGTCCGGCAGCCGCCGCCGTGCCACCGCCGCCGGCATCGCCGAGTGGATCCCGGCCAGCTTCCGCGCCTCATAGCTCGCCGTCGTCACCACCGCCCGAGGCCCCGATCCGCAGACGACCACCGGTTTACCCCGCAGCTCCGGCCGCTTCCGCAGCTCGACCGACGCGTAGAAGGCGTCCATGTCGAGGTGGGCGATCGTCCGCTCGAAGCTCACCCGTCGATGGTAGGAGGGACCCGGGACGGGATCGGTCAGTTCACTCCAATTCCAGACAGGCGCCGCCGACCGTCAAGGCTGCGATCAGGAACACGGCTAGGGCACCGATTAGGAAGATCGATCCCCAGGCGGAGACCAGGAAGGATCTGAGTCCGTGGCCCGCGCCGGAAGCCTGCGCCACGACCGCGGCGATTGCGGGTGGGATCAACATGATCAGCGCGAGCTTGCCGAGGCCGGCGTCGGAGCCGAAGAGCCCGTAGTAATAGCCCGCGATGACCAGCGGTCCGATCACGACGGACAGGATTAGTAGCCCGATAAGCAGGCGGCGCTCGCGCCGATCCCGGGCGGTCTTGACGATGACCACAGCCACGGCAACCCAAATCGCCACAGCTAGGGCGGCGATCCCGTACGTGAGTACGACGCCTCCCACGCCCATATCCCCGCATGCCAGCAACACGGCGATGATCCTAAACTCCATCCGTGGCTTCTCCCGAGGCGAAGAACCTGGAGGCGATCTCCAAGGCGATCGACCAGCACAACTCGAGCTGCCCGTTTCCGGCGGCCGAGGTGCGGATGAACCCGTTCGAGGTCGAGCGCTTGGGCTGGGAGACGATCCGGGGGCTGCCGGTGGTCCCCGACGGAGCGATCGGCACCGGCCGCTTTCGCATCGTCTGTTCCCGCGATATGGAAGACGATGGGCTGGAGATCGTCGAGGCGGTCGGTAAGGAGATGGAGACGGTCGCCCCGGCCCGGAACTGAGCGACGAGACCGCAAAAAAGCACCCTCAGGGTGACTTTTTGCGGTTTCGGCGACTAGCTAGACGTTGTTGTAGAAGTCCAGCCCGCTGCGTTCCATCCAGTTGACGACTTCGTTGTTGAGCTGGTTCAGTTCGCCGGTCCAGATCAGGACCCCCATCGCGATCAGGACCAGGCCGCCGACGGCGACGATCGCCTGGTAGTGGCGCTTGACGACCGCGAAGGCCGTCGTCATCTGCGAGAAGGCGACGGCGGTGAGGATGAAGGGGATCGCCAGGCCGGCTGAGTAGACGGCAAGGAGCAGGGCGCCGTGGGCGGCCGAGCCCGAGAGGGAGGCCGCTCCGAGGATCGCCCCCAGGGTCGGGCCGATGCAGGGGGTCCAGGCGATCGCGAAGGCTGCGCCGGCGACGATCGGGCCGCCCTTGCCGGCGCGCTCCAGCAGGGCGTCGACGTGCCACTCGCGGTTGAGGCGGGTGATGAAGAGCGAGCTGACGAAGAGCACGCCCATGGCGATGATCAGGGCGGCGGAGATTTTGGTCAGCAGCTCCCGGTGGTCCTTCAACACCGAGCCGATCCCGGTCGCGGTCAGGCCGAGGAGGATGAAGATCGCCGAGAAGCTGGCGACGAAGAGCAGGCTGGGCCCGAGCACACGGCGCCAGCCGGCGCTCTCCAGCTCGTTGGCCGAGACGCCGCTGACGGCGGAGAGGTAGCCCGGCACCAGCGGCAGCACGCAGGGGGAGAGGAAGGAGACGACCCCGGCCGCGAGGGCGGCGAAGAAGCCGACCCCGGCCGCGGGATCGGAGCTGATCTCGGCGAATACCACGGGGCCTCAGGTTACCCTCAGGCCCTTGCCGGCCACCCAGTCGCAGCCGCTCTTCAACGCCGCGGGCACCGCACGCCGGCTGCGCGCCTCGCCGCTCTTCGCGATCGGCCCGTCCGAGCCGCGCCCGGCGATCCGCCGCGGCTTCCTGCTCTCGGTCCCGATTGCGCTCACCCTCGCCCTCGAGTTGGGCTTCGACACCGAGAGCGCCGGGGCGATCGCCACCGCCGCCCTGATCAACGGCTTCCCCGGCATGGACGCCCCGGCCCGTCCCCGCGCCGCCTGGCAGGCCGCAGGCGCGCCAGTGATCGGGATCGCCGCGGCGCTCGGAATCCTCAGCAGCCAGACCGGGCCGACCGCGGTCCTCGCCCTAGGCCTGACGGGCGCCCTCGCCGGCTATTGCTTCTGCGTCTCGCTGCGGCTGGCGATCCTCGGCCTCTCGGTCACGCTGGGGGTGCTGATCGCCCAAGGCCTGTTCCTGCCCGCCGCCGACGCCTGGCCGGCGCTCGCCTACGCCACCCTCGGCGGCCTCACGCAGGTCGCTTGGTCGCTGCTCGTCTGGCTGGCAGTCGATCGCTCCGCGGACGAGCCGGAAAAAGGCTGGAGCTCGGGCGCCGCACTCGCCGCCCTGCGCTCAAACCTGACGCTGCAATCGCAGAGCGCCCGCCACGCGATCCGCTTCGGCGCCGTGCTCGCGGCCGGGGTGGCCGCTTACTGGCTGCTCGGCATGGACGACCACGGTTACTGGATTCCGCTGACGATCCTCTTCGTGATGCGCCCCGAACGCGACGAGACCGACCACCGCCTGGTCCTCCGCGCGCTCGGCACCGTCCTCGGCCTGGTCCTCGCCACCGCGCTCGCCGAGACCTTCGGGGGCGAGGACCTGATCCTCGGCGCCGCTCTCACCGTCGCCGCGGCCTTCAGCTTCGGCCTGCTGACCGTCCAGTACGCGCTGTTTACGACGGCGATCACCACCTTCGTCGTCCTGATGAGCACCACCCTGGGGGAGGGGGCCTTCGAGGCCGCCGGCCAGCGCGCCACCGGCACGGCACTGGGCATCGCGATCGCCTTCCTGGCTTGGTGCCTTTGGCCGAATCCCCCCGGCACGGTAGATTTGGCCAGTCAGCCAAACATGGGAGGAGCGAGCAGTTGAGCAACAAGACCTACGTGATCGGCGTCGGGATGACGAAGTTCGAGAAGCCCGGGACCAAGGAGGGCGACTACCCCGACTGGGCCAAAGAGGCGGGGGAGAAGGCGCTCGGCGACGCGGGCATCCCGTATGAGGACGTCGAGCAGGCCTACGCGGGCTACTGCTACGGCGACTCGACCTACGGGCAGCGCGCGCTCTACCAGCTCGGCCTGACCGGGATTCCCGTCGTCAACGTCAACAACAACTGCTCGACCGGCTCCTCGGCGCTGTTCCTGGCGCGCCAGGCAGTCAAGGGCGGGGTCGCCGACTGCGCCCTGGCGCTGGGCTTCGAGAAGATGGAGCCGGGCAGCCTCGGGGTCAAGTACACCGACCGCACCAACGCGCTCGACAAGCACGCGATGCGGATGTTCGAGATCCGCGACCCGGAGGCCTCGCCGCCGGCGCCGCAGATGTTCGGCAACGCCGGCCGCGACCACATGCAGAAGTACGGCTCCAACCCCGACCACTACGCCTGGATCGGGTGGAAGAACCACAAGCACTCGGTCAACAACCCCTACGCCCAGTTCCAGGACGAGTACACCCTGGAGGACATCAAGGCGGCGAAGATGATCCACGATCCGCTGACCAAGCTCCAGTGCTCGCCGACCTCCGACGGCTCGGCCTGCGCGATCGTCGCCTCCGAGGCCTACGTCGACAAGCACGGGCTCTGGGACCAGGCGATCGAGATCGCCGGTCAGTCGATGGTCACCGACCTCAGCTCGACCTTCGACGAGAACGCCGACTGCATGACGATCGTCGGCTCCGACATGTCGAGGACCGCGGCCGACCGGGCCTACGAGGAGGCCGGCGTCTCCGCCGAGGAAGTCGACGTCTGCGAGCTGCACGACTGCTTCAGCGCCAACGAGCTGATCACCTACGAAGCGCTCGGGTTCGCCGCCGAGGGCGAGGCGCACAAGCTGGTCGAGGAAGAAGCGACCACCTACGGCGGCAAGGTCGTGGTCAACCCCTCGGGCGGGCTGATCTCCAAGGGTCACCCGCTGGGCGCAACCGGGCTGGCGCAGTGCTCGGAACTGACCTGGCAGTTGCGCGGCGACGCCGACAAGCGTCAGGTGG
>Ga0164302_10000176_pt1 | contig 16420 bp, 29 predicted proteins | sample Whisoiple_202_MG_FD_109714 | JGI IMG/M metagenome (GOLD analysis project Ga0164302, IMG submission 109714) | Soil microbial communities amended with pyrogenic organic matter from upstate New York, USA - Whitman soil sample_202_MG | ecosystem: Environmental > Terrestrial > Soil > Agricultural... | reverse complement strand
TTCTATGAGCATGAAAATTTTTTTCTGTCAAGAAATATTTTTAAGAGAGCAAAAATGAATCTTGGATTAGCTTAACACAAAATCGAAGGTTTATTCAAACATTTATTTGTCTAGAATGGAGGAAGAGCAGCAGGAAATATAATTTATTGTGTAGCTGAGAAGGAGCGCAAGCGGATTCTAAGTATCACAATCGGAATATAGAGCGCTGCGAAAAGAACCAAATCAAAAGGAGAGAACCAAAATGATCACAATCGAAGTAACAAACTGCAAGCCATCGCAACACATAACAATTAAAGGAAATTTTGATGTATTAATTCCAGAGTTAAAACTCAAAATAAAAGAGTGTCGTTTAGTAAAGAAAAAAGGATCGGAAGAGTATTTCATCGGATTTCCTTCACACAAGATTGATGACAGCTGGATCACTAATGTGTTTATGGAGGATAGCGAGTATACAAAAGATATACTAGATCAAGCCATTTTAGGCATGCTAGAGAAGCAAAGAGAAGCGATCTAACATAATCTATAGAGATCAAAAACATCTTCCTTTTTTAATATAGGATTATTTAGAAGCTGTAAAAATTGCAGCTTCTTTTTATTTTGTTTAATTGCGTTATTATAGGCGAACCGATATAATTAAAAGGTAACACGAAGGGAGAGGAAAACATGTTAGAAACAATAACAAAAGCAGAAAGATTAATCACTTCGGATGAGATCGCACAATTCTTTTCGGTAAATGATGACACCGTAATTAATTGGATCAAAGAAGGATTAATGGAAGCGATCAAAGTAAATAGAACGTATCGAATCACAGCGGAGGAATTCCTGGCATTTATTGAACGGCACAGAATGAAGAAAAGCAGCTAGAGATCCTTCCCTTTAGGATCAAGAAAGGGAGTGAGTATCTTTGAATGACAACTAAACAAGAACGCAGACAAAGGAATTTAGACCGTTTAGAAAGAAACGGAATCACAGATAAAAAAGCGCTGCGAAGAATGAGAGATTGGAGTACAGAAAGAGTCAATCGAGCGATCTCGGATTATAAAGAAAAAGATATTCTACCAGCGCCCAATCCTTCCGATCTTCCAAAGCGTGTACCGATCAAAGAACCAATTCCAATACCAGAACCGCCAGAGCCACCAAAAAGACCACCAGCACCGCCACCAGCCTATCCAGACGGCAAAGTGGTGGTATTCTGGAAGGATGTAACCAAGCGCGGAAGAAATTCACGCTATCCCAATATGTTAAAAGAATTAAAAAGCATGAAAGCCGCTATGAGAGGACAATCACCAGAAGCAATTAGCGGCTACATAAAAGAAATGCTAAAAAAAGATGAGGGAAAAATCGGAGATGTAGAAATTAAATTATATAAAACAAAAGAGCAGCTGCGAGAGATAAAAGAAGAGTATCGCGGATGGCAAATTATTTATAACGGAAAAGGATCAAGTAAAAAAGATCTATTAATCGGTTTAGCTGCCATCGTGACAGGAATATATAATCTTGCTTTGACAAAAGCAGCTGCAGCCTTTTTTATTTCTCAAATAAAAAAAATTCATCCAACCAATGGACAATGGCTAGATGAAATCTACAGAAATTCACAATAAGAAAAGAGAAAAGATAATGAAAAACAAAATAGAAAAAGAAATAATGATTTTCACTTTTGACACAGAAACCAGAGCATTAAATGGACAAATATTTAAGCTCGGTTTGTATGGCGATAAAAAATATTGGGTAGCAAATGATTTTACAGAATTAATTAAAATCCTGCGTAGATATAGTTTAACATATGATGTGCATATTTATATCCATAATTTAGATTTTGATCTTGGAAAAGTAGCGGATTATTTTTCAGATGAATTTATCTGGCATGAATCTTTAATTATTAATAATCGACCAGCGATTATGAAAACATTTTATTTTACCTTTCATGATTCCCTTCAATTATTATCAAATAATAGTTTAGACAAACTTTGCAAAGATTTTGAAGTAAAAAATAAAAAAATGGATCTAATAGATAAATTAATTACAGATCCGCGCTATCGAAAATATTTATCATGGAATGACGGAAGAAAAAGAGATCTAATCCGAATGGATGAATACAAACAATTAAATTCATGTACGGTGGATGAATCAGCAACAAAAGAAAAATTCTTTTTAAATATTCCAGCAGATGATCCGCTATTGCTGGAGTATTTAGAATATGACTGCCGCAGCCTTTTTGAGATTTTAGAAAAAGTTTTTGAAGCCAGCGGATTAAAAATAAATCAATTCGTAAAATGTCCAACACCAGCAAATATGAGTATGCGGATTTTTGAAAACAATTTTCCAGATCAAGCAGAACAAACCCACACAAAATATTTTTTAATGGGAGAAGCTGCAAAAATAGCAGAAGAATTTTTAAGAGATTCTTATAATGGCGGCAGAACAGAATTATTTAAAAATCGTTTGATTAATGGTTTTCATTATGATGTGACGAGCCTTTATCCTTTTTGTATGCGTGAATTTCAATACCCAATAGGGAAATTTTTTGTAAAGGATGGATCATGGGCAGAATCTATTTTCCAGCGATACAGCGAAGGAGAAAATATTGGAGGAGTCATAGAAGCCACCGTAAAGATCCCAAAAGATATAAACAAACAAGGAATTTCACCGCTGCCTTATTACTGCGAAAAACGCGGCAAATTATTATTTCCTGTTGGAAGAATTCGCGGATCGTGGACAATTCCAGAATTAAAATTCGCGGTGGATCGCGGAGTGAAAATAGAAAAATTCCATCGCGTGATTTTCTTTGAAAGAATGAGCAGCGTTTTTATCGGTTTTGTTAATTTTTTCGAGCAGCTAAAAAATGAACATACAGAAGATAAAAAAGGATCTGGAATAAACAAACATGGAAGAAAAATAAATCCGAGCATGCGCGCTTTTTCAAAATTAATTTTGGTTGCACTTTATGGAAAATTCGGAAGCCGCAGAGAAAATAAATCCTATGTAAGCAAAAAAGAATTGCCAGACTTAATTAAAAAATGGGAGAAAAATAAAAAGCAAGCAGCCAAACGCAAAAAAGAATTTTTTCATGATCACGCGCTAGAATTTTTTAAATTAGTCGAAGAACATGGAACGGATCAAGCAGAACTTTTATTCGATGGATCTACAAAATCAATGCCGCTGCCTTTGCCTGCGATTGGTGGAGAGGAATTATTTGAATTTAAAACACATACCGAAGCGAAATTTATTCAAGTGCAGATCTGCAGCTATATCACAGCCTATGCGCGTATGCACTTATATAAAGCCTTTGAAGAAGTCTGGAAGCTAGGAGGATTTATTTATTATTGTGATACAGATTCTATTTTTTCAGATGTGCCGCTTCCAGACAATATGATTGACAGCAGCACTTTTGGAAAATGGAAAGAGGAAGGAAAAAATATTAATGGGTTATTCGTACAGGAAAAAGGATATTTTCTAGAGAATGAAAAAGGAGAAACAGAATCCAAATTCAAAGGAATTAATAAAAAAGTAGTGAAAAATAATTTTGACAAAGAAGTATACGAAAATATTTTTCAACACCAAAAAGATCAAGATCTAGAATACATGGAATTGATTAGCGCAGAAGACGAAATACGAAATTTAAATAAATTTATGACAAGTATAAAACGCGGTGAAGATTTTAATAAAATGAATTTAATTGTAAAAGGATTATATTTTAGAGGAGAGGAAGCCAAACGAAAAATGGATCACGAAAATAATTCTTCCGATCCGTGGGAATATGATCTGGAAAGTGAGCCAGAGATCGACCAGATCATAAAAGAAGAAAGTATCAGCGAAGAAGAGCAATGGATCTGTTGGGAGCAAGTATTAGAGGATCAATTAAAAGAAAAATTTAAAATACCAAATCGAAATACAAAAGCGTATACGATTTATTCCAGACTTGATCCAAAATTAAAACGAAAATATTTTAGCAGCAAAGCAACAAATGATCTGGCAGAATTATGTGATCGAGCGATCTGGAATGTGGAAGATATTTTAATCGAGCTGCCAGAAATGGATCTACACATTTCATAATTATGCAGACACAATTCAGCAGCTAAGAATAAAAATACATGAATTTTAACATTTATACTTTTTTTATTCAGATCAGAAAAAAGATTTTTGTCAAACATCTTTCAAAAGCATATGACAAGCCAAAGAAAAATAAAATAATATCGGTGGCAATGTCAAAGAAAGGAAGGGAGTTTTATTATCATGGTTTTACACATCTACACAGATAATAAAAAGCCGCAGCAACTAATCAAACTAATCGCAGAAAAGCCGCAGGAAATTATCGAGTATATCGAAGAAATGAAAAAATACGGTTATGAGATTATTGACTTTCCACCGATCGAATATTTTCGCAGAACTGTTTATGTCAATATCCTTGCAGCAGATCCGCAAGCCACAGAATAAAATATAAAAATCTTTGCCTTCACAGAAAAGAGGAAAATCATTTAATTATGATTTTCCTTTTTTTTATTGGAAATAATAAATAAGTATTTTAATTAAAAAAATAAGGAGGAATTAAAATGGCAGCACCAGCGAAAAAAGCACCGAAAAAAATAGATCCAGAATTAGACGAAGATCTGGATCTGGAGGAAGAAGAGGAAGAAGAGGAAGAACCCACACCAAAGAAAAAACCAGCAGCCAAAAATGAGGAGGACATGCCAACATGGGCAAAACAGATAATAAAATTATTGACACCACAGGAGCAGCCACCAGAAGCAAAAATCATTCCAGCACCGAAGCCACCAGCGAAACCAAAAGAGGAAGAGGAAGACCTCGAAAGGACACAGGAGGAGATCCTGCAGCAGCAGCAAGAATCGAAACCGTCACAGACATTCCTCGGTTGGTTTTGGTAGAAGATCCAACCGATGAAAATACAGAGATTCCTGAATCAGCACCAGCACCAAAAAATCCAAGCAAACGAAAAAGAAAAGAGATCCAATTTGAATTTAAAAAAGAACAATTATCGATTTTAATTAAAACAACTTTTGATATTATCGGCAGCCGCGAAGGATTGGAAATGTGGAAGCTATCGCAAAAAGAAGCGGAATTAATTGCAGATCCATTAAGCGGATTATTAGCAAAAAATCCGATGATCGATCGGATCACTTCGGAGTATGGCGAGTGGATCGCGTTAATAGTAGCGCTCGGAACAGTTATTTTGCCGCGCGCTTTTGTAATGTGGGCAGCCAAACCAGATAAAAAGGAGAAAATAAAACCATATGTCGCTATTAACGAACCTACTAAAAAACAAACCGACCGCACCACCGCCAGCAGAAACGAAGGGAGAACGGCTGGAGATCGTGATCGAAAATTTGATCGAGAATCTTCCGCTGCCAGCGCGAATATTAGCACAGAATTATATAACCTCGTACCAGCTATACAATGACGAAGCAGCCGAAAAAGTTTGTTCAGTGCTGCAGGAATTAAAAAATTATATCAGCGAAGGAATAATCCCACATGTCGAAGAAGAACGAACAGGAAATTACTAGACAGGAAAGTGTTTTTATCGCTGGAGGAACAGGATCTGGAAAATCAGCTTTAACCGAAATTTATCTCGCAGGAAGCAATTTTCCGCATGTCGTGAAGATCGACACCAAAGGAGAATACTATGAGCGGAAAACATTAGGAATTCCAGCGTGGAAAGGACTTGAAGAGGGAAAAGATTATCAAGTCGTTTTTAAATTAAAAGATCTCGAATATGCGGACAAGCCGAAAATTATTTATGTACCAGATTATGACGAACAGGAATTTAGCTTTTACGATGCTTTTTTTAAATGGATCTATGAGCGTCAAAATACCACCGTATGGATCGATGAATTAATGAGTATCTGTGACAATCCGCACCGTATACCGCGCATGTTAAAAGCTATCTATACACGCGGAAGATCGCGTAATACGACTTGCTGGAGCTGCAGCCAAAGAGCCAGCGAAATTCCAAATATTATTTTAAGTAACACGCAAGTGTTTTTTATCTTTCAAATGAATTTAGAGAGTGACCGAAAAAAATTGGTTATGATGACCGATCAAAAAGAATTTATGATCAAGCCGCAGAAATATTATTTTTGGTTTTACAAAATTGGGAATAATAAGCCAGTATTAGCAACATTGAAAATGAGGTGAATTTTTATGGAGCGATTCGCTGGAGTCGGAATGAGAAATGTTTTGATGATCGCGATCATGACCATGATTTTAATTGTTATGTTTAAAGTCGTATTTAATAAATATCCTGTGTCTGGAGTTAGTGACATGGTAAACGCTATTTAAAAGGAGCGGTTAAAAATGAGGATCAGCTGGCAGGAATTCCGCAAAACATTTATCACAGTGGTTTTAACGATTGTGATTATCTGGATCTTGAAAGAAATAAATGATCGTTATAATCTGCCTGTCATCGGTACGATTATACAAAAAGGAGCGTAATGAAAATGGCAAATGCAGCAACTTTAGGCACAACTTCACAAGCAGGAACAGGAAAACAAACATTGTCACCGCAGCAGCGCGCGATTTTATTTGCACAAGCAACACGACAAAATTTTCAAACGATGCCGACACAAGCAGTAAACGCAGAAAATACCACGATCCAATTTAATCTTCCAAAAGTACGATTATTATCTCGCATTTTATTACATGTCGAAGCAACCGCAACATTGACCAGCACAAACGCAACAATTGCCACAAGTGCCTATTCACCATATAACATTTTAAGGCGCGTAGCTTTGGATCTAAACAATGGATTTTCTCCTTTGGTATTAAGCGGAGCAGATCTGTCGCTTGCTTCCAGACTTCGCATGAATCAATCCATTTTAGATATTAGTACAAATGGTAAAGCCTTAAATTATGTGGAAAATGTCGCGGCAGCTGGCGGACATGATTGCGCGATCCGTTTTACGCTTCCTATTCAATGTACATTAAATCAAAGAGATCAAGTCGGATTTTTATTATTGCAAAATGATGAATCAGTCGTGACCTTAACTGTTGATGTAAGTACATTAGCACAAGCCTACACGCTGCAAGGTGGCGATGCCGTAACATTTAAAAATATGAAAATTACGCCAACACTTGAAACCTATTCAATTCCAAATGTGCCACAGGCTTTTCCAGATTTATCGGTTTTAAAATTGACCAGCAGCAAATCAGATATTTTCCAAGCTGGATCGACTTCGGTCATTAAATTGCCTGTCGGTACAATTTATAGAAAAATTCTCATGAAATTTGTTGATAACACAGGCGCAGCCTTAACCGATCAAAGTTTCACGGGAAACATTGATTTTGTTTTCAATCAAGCCGATACACCATATTCAATCCAGCCGCAAACCTTATCCGCGCTTAATCATATGCAATATGGCGAACCGCTGCCGAGTGGAGTTTATGCGCTTGATTTTTCCGATCAAGGTTTTGTGAATTACGGTGGATCTCAAAATTATGTGGATAGTGAAAAATTGACCGAACTGTGGATTCGATTTAATGCAAGCGTAGCAGGAACGATCACAGTTATTAGTGAAAATCTAGCAAGACTACAAGCATAAAAGGGAGTGGCAAAACATGCGCTTAACCTATTACATGGGAGATCTATATCCCAATTTAGGTAGTTATAATGATACAACCGCCACAACTATTCCGCTGCCGCAAGATGTGGCAGCGATTGACAAAGATAGTTTTGATCCTGCGATTAATGCAGTGCAGCCGAACATAAGCGGCAATCATATGCAAAATCATTATTTTGGATTAATTATTATTGTGGCAACCATTCTTTTATTAGGAATTCGATTGTAAATGGATCTCACAAGTTTAACGCTTGAAAATGTCCAAAATTTTATATCGAATCTCGGTTTTCCAATTTTCATGTGCTTATATTTTATGTACAGCCAGAGAAGATCCGAAGGAAGACACGACAAAGTAATAAACGAAATCAAATGCCTGGAATCTTCTTTGCTTGAAACAAAATTGCAAGTCGGACAAGTCATACAAGATCCGCAAACTTTAAAAAAGGATGTGCCGAAATGAATATGGTAACAATGATTTTAATCATTTTAGCAATTTACTTTTTCTTTATTAGACGCGCAGCGTAACCAAAAAGGAGTGGCTGCCGCATGAATCGAAACGATATGCGATCAGTTGTTTATTTAATTATTGCGATGATCGCATTTTATTTTTTATTGGATGATTTTATCGGAAAAAATAAAGTCTCTAATTGGGTGAATCAATTTGTAGGCGGTTTTGGCGGTGATCTTGTACCACCAGCAAAAGCAGATACACAAACGCAAACCGCTGGAGGAGGTGCAGCGGCAACCGCACCAGCCACACAGCCAAGCACAGCACCGAACCAGAATTTATCACCAAATCCGCTGCCTTTGATTCCAGAGAAAAAACCAAGTACACAACCGCAGACCAAACCAAAAAGCGGATCAGCGGGATGGAGTTTAAATGATCTTCTTCCTCATTGGAGTCTGCCGCAAATTCCTTTTGGTCTGCCAGCTGTAGTCGCTGGAGAAACGCTGGCGCTGCCTTCCTTATTACGAAAAGCGTATGGAGGATAAAACTATGCTTACAGAGATCTACACCGACACACCAAAGATTATTGGTTTTTTATTATGTGTTTTAATTATTGGATCTGTAGCAGGAGGAAAAATGGCTTTTATGCTGTTGTCACTTCTTTTATTAGGACAAATCATTTTTCATCCAGAAGTGCTGCAAAAGATTCCATTTTTTGGTGGGAAAATCTAAATGAATCGTGTTTTTGATGTGATTAGCGGAATGGGAATTTTGATCGCGATCTTTCTTTTTTTAAATAATGGACAATCCACGGTTGGAATTATTCAAACCATCGGAAGCAATACCACAGCAGGAATTAGAACGCTGCAAGGGAGATAATTTTCATGCCTTTAAACAATGGAGTCTATCGCGCGATTACTGATAAAATCGCGCTGCAGCAATTGACGATCCCTGCCTATATTCCGAATCCGAATTTAGGCATTGAAGCAGCCGAACAAACGCAGCCTTTTGGACTATCTTATATTCGATTAGCGCCAAATAAAAAATCTGTCGCTGTTGTTCCAAATCCTTTATCTATTCCGATTGAAGAAACAGGAGCAAATTTTCAAGGAAATCCTGTGAAATCTGCAGACTTTCCAGCGGAATTTTATTTAGGCAATCCGATCGGAGGGATCTAGCATGGGAATGTTTGAAGAAGTAAGCGGCGGCGGCGGCGGATCAGATAAAAAAAGAAAATGGATCATGATCGGAATTGGAACGGCAATTATTGCGATCTTTTTAGTGATCCGTAATTCTATGCGCGCAAGCCAAGCAGCACAGCAAAACGCAGCAGCAAACGCACCAGCTGCAGCAGCCACACCACAGATCACCGACACAGGATCTTATCCATCGGATTCTTTTGGTGGCGGAATGAGCGGAACAGGAATGGATCAAACATTAGCGACTTATCTTGCTATTGCCGATCAAAACGCGAGTGTCCAAATGGGAGCAGTCAATGATACGTTGCACACGCTGCAGGATCAAATGAACAATAATAATGCCACGCTGCAGCAGCAGATCACCGCAATTAATACCGCGCACACAGTCGCTGGCGCTGTTCCTGCTTTGCCTGTCACAACATCGACCGCAGATAATACAAGTCATCCAGATCCGCACAGTATCAGCTTGATCCATTTTGGGAATTATGCAACACCGCGTGGCGGCTGGAATCCAAATAGTGTAGTCGATAATTTAAAACAAGCTGGAGCAGTGGCAGATATGAACGCGCGAAAATCTTATGCTTCGCAAGCAGGAATCAATAATTACACAGGAACAGCCGCGCAAAATGTGCAGCTGCTTAACACATTAAAAGCGCAAGGGAAGTGATCAAAAGTGGGATCAGTCACGATTCAGTCTGGCAGCACTTATGATCAATATATCAATAATGCAAGTAGTAAATATGGAGTACCAGTCACACTCATAAAAGCCGTGATCAAGCAAGAATCTGGAGGAAATGCAAGTGCCAGATCTGGCGCTGGCGCTGGCGGTTTAATGCAATTAATGCCAGATACAGCGCGCGGACTTGGTGTAACCAATGTTTACGATCCAGCGCAAAATATAGATGGCGGTACAAAATATTTAGCACAAAAAATAAAAGATAATAACGGATCGATTCCGTTGGCGCTGGCTGCTTATAATGCAGGACAAGGCAATGTAAATAAATATGGCGGAATTCCTCCTTTTAAAGAAACACAAAATTATGTTTCTTCCATTATGGCAAGTTTTGGATCTGGCAATGTGGATTTAGGACAAATTAATCCTAGCGGATCGAGCGGAAATCCTTTAGATATTGGATCGACTATTGTAAACGGATTTCAAAAGATTTTTCAAATGATTGTGACCGATACCACAAAATTTTTAATCTATTTGATTTTGTTTGTTGTTTTTGTCTTTTTTGGTTACAAAGCGCTGCAAGGATCACCGCCTGTCGCTGGAGCGATCAGAACAGGAAAACAGGCTGGATCAGCCGCCAGAAAGACAGTCAAAACGATTATAAAAGTAATTCCGAAGTGAGGGATTAAAGAATGGCAACACCAGCAGGAAACGGCACACAAGCAGCCACAACAAAAGAAATTAGCAGCAATATCACAGCGCGCGAGCAGCTTCTCACGATTCCAGCTAAAACATTAGTCGATCTGGAATTTTTAAATACATCGCCAAATTATGTCTATGTCAATAATTATAGTTCGGGAACGCTTTATTTTGGGAGATCGGTTTTGCCGACCGCTTTTGTTTATGACATGATCATTGATGGAAACGGAGATAATTTATATTCATCGCCAAATGGATTTCGCGCAGCTTATATTTACAACGATGGTGCAGATGTAGTCAATTGCAAAATCACAAGTTTTGTCGCACCGTTTGAGCCGACCGCGTTAAAAGGTGGAGGAGGAACAGCCACCTTCACAGGAACAATAGGCGCGACCAATTCAACAATAGTCGGTTTCAATGTACCGCTGCCAAGTGGAAATAATCATGTGGGAGTCGTGACAGTTGATTCCATGCCAGCACAAACATTATCTATTCCCACACTGCCAGCAGGAACGAATAATATTGGTCATGTGAATGTCGATACTATGCCAGCGCTGCCAGCTGGAGTCTCACATATTGGATCAGTGGGAATCGATGGCGGAGTGTCTATTACTTCAATGCCGCCTGTCCAAGTATCAAATTCACCAATTAAAACGACTCATCAATATTTTGAGGGAGCAGTGGCGCAAACCGTTGTTACCTTTGATCTAGGAGCAGGAAACACCGTCAATAATATTGACTATATTAAAAATGATGGCACGACCGATTTATATCTCACATTTGATACAACGGATATTACGCTGGCAGGAAATCAAACAAACGGACTGAATATGCGAATTCGGCTGGCAGCTGGCGAAGCCATAAGCGATATGCCGCGCCAGACCAATAAATTTAATATGATCCGCACGACAGGAACAGGCAATGTTCGAATTCTAGCGGTGTAAGCCTATGCCGACCATAGATGAAATGCAAAAAGAAATAAAAAAATTAGCAAGAGAAGCAAGAGAGGAAGCAATTGGAAGAGATCGAGAAATTTTAAAATTAAGAGGAAAAGCCTTTGACGATCTTGGAAAATATTTAAATCGCGCCAGCCTACCAAAAAAGGCAGAAGTCGCGCATATGTTAGGCAGAGCAAAACGATGGCTGGAAACCGTAAAAAAAGTACCAAAGAAAGGATCGAAAAAATGAGGGAATGGATTTTTGATCAGTTTTATCATTTCAATTTTTTAATGGTAGGATCTTTGATTGGTTATCACAAATGGAATAAAAGGCGGTTGAAAAGAAATGGGACTAAGTACGACTTTTGATGTAAATCGGGTAACCAATTTAGAAAATCGCGCCACCGTTGATGAAGCTGTCATGCTTACAAATAATTATAGTGGTTTTCAAACGATACCGAATGCCAAGATTACAGGACAATTGCAAGTCACAGGCTCAACAAATGGAATCATTACACAAGTAGATCCTGCCGTGAATGGATCATGGATTGGAGTCATGCAAGACGCGTCTTTTTATAACATGGCGCTCGGAAGATTCGCGACAGGATCAAAAGCCATCGAATTAAGAAGTTATTTCGATAATTTAACTTTGAGAACAGGAAGATCCTCGACCGCCACCAGCGCAGATATGAATTTTGTCACGAATGATCAAGTAGTGGCAGGAATCAGCGCGAATATAAATTTGCTGCCGCGTGGATGGCTCAATCTTTGCCCAAACAATGGCGCGCTCAATACAGCAGGAGTGCAATGTTTATTAACTGTGACAGGCGGTTTTCCGGCTTTTCGTTCAATTAATACCGGAATATCAAATATGATGGTGAAATTTGCTAGTAATGGCGTACACGCGAGGGATCATGACGATACTGTTTTTGAACCTTTTTATGGATCTGCTTTTAATGTATCTTCTGATATTGGTTTTAAAGAAGACATAAAAAATTATGATGATAGCGCGCTGGATCATGTGAAAAATACGCGTGTTCGGAAATACAAATTAAAAGCGGATGATCCAAGCGAACGCGATCGGATCGGCTTGATCCGACAGGAAGCGCCAGACCAGATCCACGCTGGCGATGAATCTTTGGATCTTTATCAAATGTGCAGCATGCTTTGGAAAGCTGTCCAAGAATTGACCGAAAAAGTCGAGGCAATAAGCAAATGACCAGCGGCAATCTAGGGATCGCTTATACACGCGCACAAGCAGCCGATTTCACGACTTATTATTATGAGACAGGACAACATAAGCCGCTTGCTTATGGCATTATGAGCGGCAATTTCGATGGCGCTGGAGGATCATATGGAATTCTGCAGTACAATTGGAAAACAGGAGATCTGCAGCCAATCTTCAGGGATTTAATTAATCTTCATCCTGCCGATGTACAAACCGCTTTTACTGTGACAGCCGATTATAATACGTTTGTCGATGTGGTATTGAATCGCACGACCGCGAACCAAATCGCATGGGGAGACACCATTACAAATCAAGCCAATAAAAATACAGTGATCGAACCGTGGAATACGTATTTTAAAACATTAGCGACTTTGAAAAGCTGCCAAGATCGACAGGATCAAGCCGCGCAGCCTTATTTTACACAGGCGGATACATGGGCAAGTGATTTCGGTTTATGGACAAGGCGCGGCTATTCTCTTTGTTTTGATATGAGCGTACAAGCTGGCGGCATGACCGACCAATGTCACACCGATATACTAAATTTTATCGCAGCGTTGCCGACTACCAACATAACACCAGAGTTAAAGGAATTGTATGTTATGCGCTATTTTGCCAATAGGCGCGCAAATGATGTGAGCAGCAGTTTCCAGCAATCTTTTCGAGATCGCAAATTAGCAATCGCGCAAGGAAATGGAGTGGTATATGGTGGTAATGTCGATACTGTACCTAGTGATCTTATACTTGAGCCTAACGGTTTATTAGCGATTCCAGCAGGAAAAGCACCAAATTTTATAACCATTTAGATAAACTCAGAAGGGAATAATAAAAATGATAGAACGCATAGCAGAATTAATTTTGACAAATAGTATCTTCTTTTTTCTGCTTGGTTTTATCGTTTTTGGACTTCGCAAAAAATAGGAGGAAATCTAGTGGATCTAAAAAATACTTTAGCACCATACGCAATCGAGCAAGGGAGGATCTATGACATATTGCCAGCGTTTATTATGGCGGTTGCCAGCCTTGAAACAGGAAACGGATCTAGTACACTTTGCACCAAAGCAAATAATCTTTTCAGTATTAAAGGCAGCTATAACGGGAATTCAATCACGCTGCCGACCACCGAATATGTGAATAACAAAGCAATCCGCGTAAATGCTGCTTTTAAACAATATCCTTCTTTTCGTGAATCCTGCCATGATTTTTGTGAATTAATGAAAAATGGGATTTCATGGAATCGTACAGTTTACGCGCATGCGGTGATCGGAATTCATGACCTCACACAAGCATGTATTAATTTTGGAAAAACTCCATACATGACCGATCCAGCTTATAGCGGCAAACTTTTGGGAGTGATCAAATCGCAGGAACTGTCAAAATATGATCAAACACAAGCAGCAGCCGCACACAAAAGTTTTACCTCTATTGTGGATTTTTTAAAAAGCAAAAACATTGATTCCAGCTTTTCCAATCGCGCGAAGTTAGCGCGCCAGCATGGGATCTTAAACTATAATGGCAGCACCGAACAAAATACAACTTTATTACGATACTTAGGAGGAATTTAAATGCCAAACAATTATCCTTTTCCCAATATCCAATTTGATTTAGGATCAGTTTCACCTTTTGTTAAAGATGTACAAAGAGCGCTTGGAATCGTAGAAACAGGAGTTTATGATTTTTTAACCATGTGTCATGTCGTTGTTCATAAATTTCAACATGGATTAAATCATAATGATCCAACCGTAGGCGCGCATACATGGAACAGCATTTTTTCAACGGATCGTGGGCAGCAAGTCGCTGGAGAAGTGGCGCATGGTGGAGGAGCAGCTGCAGAATTGAATCAAGCCACACCAGAGGGAGTTGCAACGATTGGACAGATCCCGCGTACTGAAAATCCTGCAGCACCGCTTACAGCTGCAGCCGCGCCAACAGCCATCGGCACGACTATTGCTACAGATGAGAATATTCCAGTTGCAGCGCAGCCAGACACGAATCCAGACAAGCCGCGAACAGACCAACCGACCGTAACCGCTGCAGAGCAGCAAGCGCAGGGAGGAGCAGCTGGAGGAGTCGAAACACATCCAACCGATACAAAAGAAAATGCACCAGATTTTAATCCAGCACCACCAGCGGATCAAAATCCGCCCACCGTTTGATCCAGAAGAATCGCAATGGCAGATTTTAATGGATCGGATCAAAGAATTTTTTGGACATGTGGAGGGAAAATAAAATATGCCTATTTAGTGACCTCTCTCTCTTTTATAGGTTGGTTTTGCTTATGGTTACATTTATCATTCCTCCAAATCCGAAAAAGAAAAAAACAGGCTGCGGAAACAGTCTGTTTTTTGCTGTAGCTTCCAAGAATAAAAAAGGAGAGGATTTTAGAACCATTCTTATTCTTTCTTTTCTTGTACCGTTATAGACACAGAGTAAGAATTTTCTTCTCCTTCTGTGATCAGCTGGAGTTTTGTCCAGATCTTCGATAATTGTTCGGCTGTGTATGTACCGTGATAATTTAGTTGCAAACCGTCAATACTAGAACTGTCCATAATCTTTTCTCTATCTGACGAAGCCACAAGCGCGCTCGAATGATTTTGCGCTTTGGCTTCTTTTTGTTTTCCAGATCTTTTCCACGTATTTTTCTTTGGAACATGTAATTTTTCGATCAAAGAATTAAATTGACCAGGCGAATGAATTCCGAGAGAATCCATGATTTTTTGGTTGGAATATTTTGTTCTCCAATGTGTCATAATTTCTGTTTGTTTTGCTTCTGGATATGCTTCGAATTCTTCTTTGTTTAGTAGTAAATCATACATGTTTGTAACCTCGACTTTTCCATTTAATTTTCTTTTTTCTGCAGCTGTCATATAATCGTATGTCGTTCTCATTTTAGAACTAGCAGATCCTTTTGATCCAGCGCGCAGCCTTTTATCTTTTATATCTTCCTGCCAGATCTTCTCGATCTCATCATTAAGCACTTTGATTTCTCCTTTCAAGATATTCTTTCAAGGCAGCAGCGATCACTTTTGACAGGCTAGATCCACAGGATCGCGCTTGATCAAAGAATTTTTCATCTTGTTTGGTGACATAGATCGTGATATTTGACATTTTTTGATCCTCCTTTTTCATCAAGTATCGGCAGATATACTTATAAGTATACGCATACATATGTTAAAATAGTGTCGAAAACAAGGAGGAATTTTAATGAGAAACAACGTAATTTATATAAAACCAAAATCAAAAGGAGATGATCTATTGTCACCAGCACAACGAATATTATTGGAAGCCGCGCAGAAGGAGATCGACAAGCTACGCAGCACTATTCAACAGTTGAAGAAAGAGTTAGAAGAAAAGAATCAAGTTTGCAAATGCTGTCTAAGTGAGATTATCGAAGAAAGTATTATCGATGGTATCTGTCAAATGTGCTTTGAGGAAGCAGATCCGCATATGCTGCAAGCTCGAATTGTGAGGAAATACAATGATTAGTTTTTCTGTTTTTCCAGATTGTAGCCTATGCCATAGACAGGCAGACGATGGTGGATGGCTGGATAATAAGAACTATCGTTTTTGGATATGTATTGATTGTGACGATTGGTTAGATATTTTGCCGCAGCCAGAATCAGAAATGATCAAACGAGCATACAATGAATAATGGAAAAGACAATCA
>Ga0164302_10000175_pt1 | contig 16423 bp, 15 predicted proteins | sample Whisoiple_202_MG_FD_109714 | JGI IMG/M metagenome (GOLD analysis project Ga0164302, IMG submission 109714) | Soil microbial communities amended with pyrogenic organic matter from upstate New York, USA - Whitman soil sample_202_MG | ecosystem: Environmental > Terrestrial > Soil > Agricultural... | reverse complement strand
CGACCCTGGCCGCCTGGCTCCTGTCCGGTCACTCCCCCACAGCCGCCTTCACGGCCGCGGTCGCCGTGCTGATCATCGCCTGCCCCTGCGCGCTCGGCCTGGCGACACCGACCGCACTGCTCGTGGGGACCGGGCGCGGCGCCCAGCTCGGCATCCTCATCAAGGGCCCGCAGGTCCTGGAGTCAACCCGCCGGGTCGACACCGTCGTGCTCGACAAGACCGGCACGGTCACCACCGGCCACATGGGCGTCATCGACATCCACCCGGATGCGGGCCAGTCGGCAGACGAGGTCCTGGCCATCGCCGGCGCCCTGGAGGACGCCTCCGAGCACCCGATCGGACGCGCGATCGCCAAGCACGCCAGCGAGGCCGGCATCGACCTCGCGGAGGTCGAGAGCTTCACCGGTCACGGGGGCAACGGGGTCTCCGGTGTCGTGGCTGGGCATGCCGTCATGGCGGGCCGCAGGTCCTGGCTGGCCGACGAGTGGTCCCTGGCCGCTCCCGAGGACCTCGTCCGGCTGGCCGCTGCGGCCGAGGGCGAGGGGCGCACCCCGGTCTGGGTGGCCTGGGACGGGCAGGTCCGCGCCGTGGTGGTCGTCGCCGACATGATCAAGGACAGCTCCGCCGAGGCCATCGCCGAGCTGCGCGCCCTCGGGCTGCGTCCCGTCCTGCTCACCGGCGACAACACGCGTGCCGCGCAGGCTGTGGCCGAGCGAGTCGGCATCCCCGCCTGGGACGTGGTCGCGGAGGTGCTGCCGGCCGACAAGGTGGACGTCATCAAACGACTCCAGGACGAGGGCGCCATCGTGGCCATGGTCGGCGACGGGGTCAACGACGCAGCGGCCCTCGCACAGTCCGACCTCGGCCTGGCGATGGGCACGGGGACCGACGTGGCGATCGAGGCCTCTGACCTCACCCTGGTCACCGGGGACCTGCGCGCAGCACCCGACGCGATCCGGCTGGCGCGCGCCACGCTGAGGACGATCAAGGGCAACCTCTTCTGGGCGTTCGCCTACAACGTCGCCGCGCTGCCCCTGGCGGCACTCGGCCTCCTCAACCCCCTGATCGCCGGTGCCGCCATGGCGTTCAGCTCTGTCTTCGTCGTCAGCAACAGCCTTCGACTGCGGTCCTTCGACCCGAGCCGCTGAGGCGGCGCGGTGGCACAGTGAGTGCCGAGGTCAGGACTGGCCCACGGCACGGCACACCGGGGGCGCCGGTGCGGGAAGGAGGGCAATGGACCTCGCAGTCGACTCCGACCCGTCCCTGCTCGACGCCCGCGCCGTCGCCCGGCACCTGCAGACCGACCCGGTCCGCGGCCTGACGGGCCAGGAGGCGGCCCGGCGTCTCGCGTCCGGCGGCGCGAACGAGATCGAGGGAGCGCCACAAACTCCCGAATGGCGCAAGCTCCTCGAGCAGTTCCGGGACCCGCTGATCTACCTGCTCTTCGCCGCCATCGTCATCTCGCTGATGGCCTGGGTGGTCGAGGGCGCCACAGGCTGGCCGTTCGACGCCCTGGTCATCGCCGCGATCGTCGTCCTCAACGCCGCGCTCGGCTATGCGCAGCAGGCCAGGGCCGAGCATGCGGTCCAGGCGCTGCAGCGCCTGAGCGCCACGACCGCGACGGTGGTGCGCGACGGGGTCCAGCTCCGCGTGCCCACGCGCGAGCTGGTGCCGGGCGACCTTCTCATCCTCGCGGAGGGCGACACCGTCGCCGCCGACGCACGTCTCGTCTCGGCCGTCACGCTGAAGGTCTCCGAGGCCTCTCTCACAGGCGAGAGCGAACCCGTCCTGAAGGACTCCAACACCCTCACTGAGCCGGCGGCGCTCGGGGACCGTCTCGACATGGTTTTCAACGGCACCGCGATCACCCAGGGGGTTGGCCGCGCCGTCGTCACCGCCACGGGCATGGACACCCAGATGGGCACCATCGCGGACCTGCTGCACGCCACGCACGAGGACCCCACCCCGCTGCAGCGCGAGATCAGCCATGTCGGACGGATGCTCGGCATCGCGGTGGTCGTGATCGCGCTCGTCGTCACGGGTGCGGTGTTCGCGTTCTTCACCGTCGACAGCGTGGCCGACGTCGTCACCGCGCTCCTCCTCGGGGTCTCGCTCGCGGTCGCCGCCGTGCCGGAGGGCCTGCCGGCCGTGCTGTCGGTCGTGCTGGCCCTCGGCGTGCAGCGCATGGCCGCCCACAACGCGATCGTCAAGAAGCTCTCCTCCGTGGAGACGCTGGGCTCGGCCTCGGTGGTGTGCTCCGACAAGACCGGCACCCTCACCAAGGGCGAGATGACCATCGGCAGGGTCGTCACCGCAGCAGGGGAGGTCACCGTCACCGGTGCCGGATACCGCCCGGAGGGACGGCTCGAGCACGACGGCGTGGAGGTGGAGGAGGGCAGCGCCCTGTGGCAGGCGGCGGCATTCGTCGTGGGTGGCGGGAGCCTCACCAACAACGCCACGCTGCGCGAGGACGGCGGGGAGTGGGTGATCCAGGGGGACCCCACGGAGGCGGCGTTCCTCGTGGCCGAGGCGAAGCTCGGCACCCAGGGCCGCCGCGCCCAGCGGTTCCAGCGCGTGAGCGAGATCCCCTTCACCTCTGAGCGCAAGATGATGAGCAGCCTCCAGGCGGACCGCCACCGAGCGGGCAAGCTGGCGGTGGTGGCCAAGGGAGCCCCGGACGTGCTCCTCGGCCGCTGCTCCCACGTGCTCGTCGACGATGTCGTCGAGCCGCTCGACGAGACTTGCAGGGCAAGGGTTCTCGCGGACGTCGAGCGGCTCTCGAGCGAGGCCTACCGCACCCTTGCAGTGGCCTATCTCCCGCTCGAGGTGACGGCCCCGCCTGAGCTCGACGAGTCGCTGGAGGAGAACCTCGTCTACGCCGGCATGGTCGGCATCATCGACCCACCGCGTCCCGAGGCCGCCACGGCCATTGCCGAGGCTCATCGGGCGGGGATCCGCGTCGTGATGATCACCGGCGACCACCCCCGGACGGCCGCCCGGATCGCCCAGGACCTCGGCCTCGCGGACCGAGGGGACGCCGCCGTGACCGGCGCCGACCTGGACCGGCTCGACGAGGAGCAGCTTCGGGAAACCGTGCGCGAGCACTCGGTGTACGCGCGGGTGACGCCACGCCACAAGCTGCGCATCGTCGACGCCCTGCAGGCCGACCACCAGGTCGTGGCAATGACCGGGGACGGCGTCAACGACGCACCGGCACTGAAGTCGGCCGACATCGGGATCGCGATGGGCCAGACCGGGACGGAGGTCACCAAGGAGGCAGCGAAGATGATCCTCGCTGACGACAACTTCGCCACGATCGTGCGTGCCGTCCGGGAGGGCCGCGGCATCTTCTCGAACATCAGGAAGTTCCTGCGCTACCTGCTGTCCTCGAACATGGGCGAGGTCATGACCGTCTTCTTCGGCGTCACCCTTGCCGGTGTCATGGGCCTCGCCCAGGGTGGGGGCACCATCGTGCTGCCGCTGCTGGCCACCCAGATCCTGTGGATCAACCTGCTCACCGACAGCGCCCCCGCACTGGCCATGGGGGTCGACCCGGAGACGGACGACGTGATGAACCGGCCGCCGCGCTCGCTGCAGGACCGCGTCATCGACCGCCGGATGTGGGCCGGCGTCCTTGTGGTGGGCCTCGTCATGGCGCTCGCGACGCTCCTGACCATCGACCTCTACCTGCCGGGCGGCCTCATCGAGGGTGACAGGTCGCTCGACAACGCCAGGACGGCAGGGTTCACGGTGCTGGTCATCGCACAGCTCTTCAACGCCTTCAACGCCCGGTCCGAGACCGGTACCGCCTTCCACCGGGTGTTCGCCAACCCGTGGCTGTGGGGGGCGGTGGTGCTCTCGCTCGCCCTGCAGGTCGCCGTGGTGCACTCACCACTTCTCAACGCGGCCTTCACCACCACTCCTCTGTCCCCCAGCCAGTGGCTGGTCTGCGCGGCCATGGCCAGCACGGTGCTGTGGGCCAGCGAGGTCCGCAAGGCCGTGGTCCGTCTCCTCGTACGACGGGTCCCGGCCTCGGCCTGATGCCGGAGAAGGATGACCTCTCTGCCGTGCGCATGTCCTAGCACCGGCGAAGGTGTCGGCGAGGTGGCCGGCAAACCTACGGTGGCGATGGCCGGCGGGGGACGCCGCCGTCTTCACACGGGGGGCACAGGTGTGGAAGAGAATCGCCTCGAGAACGAGCCCCCGGCTGCTCTCCGGGCTGGGGCTCGGCCTCCTCGCAGTCGGCACCGCAGTCAGCCTGGCGGTCGGCTGGCCCGTCGGACACGCGAGCGAACCTGCGCTGACCGCCGCGCTCAGCGGGTCGGCCAGTGACGGTCAGCCGGCCCAGACCTCGGCCACCGTGGCGCCGCCTGCGACGACACCGCCCGCACGGCCAGCACGGCCCGCCCAGCCCGCTCCTGAGAGCCGCACCTCCCCCGCACGCCGCGTGCCGACGGCAACAGCCCCCACCCGACCAGCCCCTCCGAGGGCGCGACGGACGCCGACGCCACCGCGGCGGGCTGCGGCCCAGCCTCCGAGGATGGCGCCCATCGTCGCCAGGCCCACCGCCAAGAAGCCCTCCGCGGCAAGCGGTCCCACGGGCTGGGGTGCGCTCGACGCCGCGATCGGCCGAATCCCCGGCTACTGGCAGGGCGGCATCCACTGGTCGGTCACGTCGAGGTATGGCCACTACGGCACCACGGACCTGGCGACCGCCGACATCTACATCTCCCCCGGTGTCCCCACCTCACTGCTGGACTCCGTGGTGCGCCACGAGTACGCGCACGCTGTCTCGGTTCGCGCCTACGGGGGCCAGTGGCAGACCGCGGTCAGCGCCCTCAACCGCGCCTTCGGCGGCTCGGGCATGACCGGCGCCGAGCGGGCCGCGGACTGCATGGCCAGAACCATCGGTGCCACGTGGACCTACCACACCTCGTGCTCGAGCAGCGCCTGGCGCGCGATGGCCGCCCAGCTGCTCGCCGGACGCCGGGTCTGAGGCAGGGCCGCCCTGCTAGAGCCAGTTGCGGCGCTTGAACAGCAGGTACAGCGTCAGGCCGAGGGTGGCGATGACCACGGTGCTGGCCAGGAACCCGGAGGTCTTCCCTATGCCGGGGTAGGCGACGTTCATGCCGAACCATCCCGTCACCGCCGTCGGCACGGCGATGATCGCGGCCCAGCCGGTGAGCTTCTTCATCACCACGTTCAGCCGCGCATCCTGCAGGGCGATGTTGGTCTCGAACACGGTCGTCACCATGTCGCGCAGCGACTCGGTCCACTCGGAGGCACGCAGGACGTGGTCGTAGAGGTCGGCGTACCACCCGTCCAGCTCGGGGCTGTGGTCGGCGCTGTCCGCGTGGTGGCGCATCACGGTGTTGACCACCTCGCGCATGGGCAGCACGACACGGCGCAGCTGCACCAGCTCCTTGCGAAGGCGGTAGGTGACCTGCTGGAGCTCTCGGACGCTGCCGCTCTCGTCGAACAGCCTGTCCTCGAGGTCCTCGATCGCGTCGTCCATCTGCTGGATGGTCTCGAAGTGCCCGTCCACGATGGCGTCGAGCAGGCCGTACAGCAGCGCGCCAGAGCCCTGCTGAAGCAGGTCGGCCTGGTCCTCCCACCTCCTCACCACCTCGTCCATGTCGAAGCGGTCGTCGCGGCGGACGGTCACCACCCCGCCGGGAAGCACGAAGGTCGAGACCCTGCTGGTCTCCAGACGCGACTCGAGGAGGCTGCGGTCAGCAGCGCCGTCCACCCCGAGGCGTGCGGCGTACACCGTCACGAAGGTGTGCGAAGCGTGCCGTGTCGCCTTGGGACGCTCCTCCCAGGCCACCGAGTCCTCCACCGCGTGAGGGTCGAGGGACAGCTCGTCGGCAAGCTCTCCGAGTCGGTCCCGGTCCGGCGCGCAGAGGTCGACCCAGACGAGCGTCCCCGCCTCCTGGAGGTGGTCGGACACCTCCTCCAGCGGGAAGTCCTTGAGGACCTCGCCGTCCTTGCGCCACAGCATCGTGCGGACGCCGCGTGCGACCTGACTGCTCACACCGGCAGTCTGCCTGATGGCCCTCAGGCAGGCCGCACCTTTGGCGCGTTCTCCGCGGTCCTGCCCGGGTCCCGCTCGACGACGTCGCCGAGCGCCGCGTCGATCCTGTCCATCAGCTCGGGCGGGATCCGCACGCCGGCAGCCTTGACGTTCTCGGTGACCTGTTCGGGCCGCGAGGCGCCGATGAGGGCGGAGGCGACGTTGTCGTTCTGCAGGACCCATGCGACGGCCAGCTGCGCCATGGAGAGTCCGACCTCGTCGGCGATGGGCTCCAGCTGCTGCACCCGCGAGAGGACGTCGTCGTTCATGAACCGCTTGATCATGTCGGCGCCGCCCTTCTCGTCGGTGGCCCGGGAGCCCGCCGGCGGCTGCTCGCCCGGCCGGTACTTGCCGGTCAGCACGCCTTGGGCGACGGGCGACCACACGATCTGCGACACCCCAAGCTCGCGGCAGGCGGGCACGACCTCCCCCTCGATGACGCGCCACAGCATCGAGTACTGCGGCTGGCTCGAGACGAGCTGGAACCCCAGCTCGCGGCTCAGCCGCACACCCTCGCGGACCTGGTCCGCGGTCCACTCGCTGACGCCGATGTAGAGCGCCTTGCCCTGGCGGACGATGTCGGCGAAGGCCTGCATCGTCTCCTCGAGCGGGGTCTCGGTGTCGTACCGGTGGGCTTGGTACAGGTCGACGTAGTCGGTCTGCAGACGCTGGAGCGAGCCGTTGACGGACTCCATGATGTGCTTGCGCGACAGACCGGTGTCGTTCTTGCCCTTCGGCCCGGTGGGCCAGTACACCTTCGTGAAGATCTCCAGCGACTCGCGACGCTCACCCTTAAGGGCCTCCCCGAGCACCTTCTCGGCCTCGGTGTTCGCGTAGGCGTCGGCGGTGTCGAAGCTGGAGATGCCGGAGTCGAGGGCGGCCCGCACGCACTGCCTCGCGATGTCGTTCTCGACCTGCGACGCATGGGTCAGCCAGTTGCCGTAGGTGATTTCCGAGACCTTCAGACCGCTGTTTCCGAGATACCTGAAGTGCATTCCGTCACCGTATGCCGTGGGGTCGGGGCGCGCGCGGGCAAGCGGTGCCCACGCGGCATACCCCGCAGGGCGGGGCGGCTAGAAGACGGTGACGGCGCCCCAGCACCATGGAAAGGACCGTGGCGGCGATGAGGATCAGCACCAGCGGCTGGGTGAGCTGGCGCCAGCACCTCCTCGGCCGAGCGCGCCCAGAACGCCGGTGTGCCGGGTGGCTGGTCCTGTGCCTGCGGTGCGCGCCCGAGCTCCCGTCTGTCAGTGGCCATCAGGCGTCCCGACCACCTCGCGGAACCGAACTCTGCGACCGGTGATGAGCAGGGCACGGCGGTAGATGCTCGAGGCGACCGAGACCAGGGCCGCTGCGGCGCCTGCCGTCAGCGCCATGGCGACCAGCAGCTGGTAGACCGGAACCTCGCCCGAGGCCCAGCGCAGTGGCATCGCGAGGGGCGCGCTCAGCGGGAACAGCGACGCCAGAACGCTCCACGCGCTCTGGGGGTCGTCCATCACGACGAGGATCGCGACGAGGTACCCGCTCACCAGCGCCAGGACGATGGGAAGGGTCACGCTGTTCACCTCGGTGACCTTGTTGACCAGGGCGCCGCACGCGGCATACACGAAGGCATAGAGCCCGAACCCGAGCAGGAACCACACGACCGCCAGCGCGATGTCGCCTGCCGCCACTGAGGGCAGGCCCACCGCGTCGGAGACCTGGGCCGCGACCGCGACCGGGGCCGCGAGGACGAGGATCTGGAGGAAGGTCGCCGTGCCGACAGCGAGCACGGTGCCCACGAGGATCTGGCTGGGACGCAGAACCGCCAGGAGGACCTCGGAGATGCGGGTCGACTTCTCGAGGGCGACCGTGGTGGCGATCGCGCTGCCACCCATCAGCAGTGCCATGTAGAGCACGATCCCGACAGCGAAGCCGACTGCCCCGCGGCCCTCGTCCTGCACCCGGCCGACGGTGACCTGCGAGGGGGGACGAACGGACTGGAGCTCCGCCACCTGCTGTGGGGTCAGGCCCGCGGCGGCCAGCCGCTGCGCCGTCTCGAGGCTGACAAGGGTCTGGGCCACCACCACGGGGAAGGTCCCGGCACCCTGCGCCGAGACATAGAGCGTGTCCCCAGCCAGGCCGACCGTGGCGTCGCCGGTGCGCAGGGTCTGCTGGACCTGTTCAGCGCTGCTGCGAGCCACGAACCTGACGGTGAACCGCCCCGCCTCGCCGGCCGCGCGCAGCGCCGTGACCATCTGCTGCGGCGCGCGTCCCACAGTGGCAAGGGTGTAGGTCGGGGTGCCCTGGCCCAGCACCTGGGGCAGCGTGACGAAGGCCGCCGAGATCAGGAGCAGCACCGCGGTGCCCAGTCGGAAGGACTTGGACCTCAGGTTCTCGAGCAGCCCCCGCTGGAAGACCAGGCGCGTCCCCCGCCACCAGCCACTCATGACCGCACCCCCGCCAGGTCTCGCCCGTCCCCCGCGGCCGCCAGGAAGAGCTGCGACAGGGTGGGCAGGTCGAGCCCGAAGTCGGCAACGGGCCCAGCCCGCCGCGCGGCGTCGAGCACCTCCAGGGGGTCGAGTCCGGCCGGCACCGCCAGCCGCAGCTCGTCGGCCTCGTCGCTGACCACCGCCACACCTGGGAAGGGAAGCAGCCAGTCACGGTTCGGTGAGCTCACATGGAGGCGGAGCTGGCGGCGCCCGGACGAGCCTCGCAGGGTGGCCACCTCTCCCTGCAGCACGATGCGCCCCCGGTCGATCATGGTGATGTCCTGGCAGAGGTCCTGGACCAGGTCGAGCTGGTGGCTCGAGAACAGCACCGTTCGACCGTCCCGGGTCCGCTGACGCAGGCTCTCCGAGAGGCTTGCCACAGCCACGGGGTCCAGACCCGCGAAGGGCTCGTCGAGCACGATGACCTCCGGATCGTGGACCAGAGCGGCTGCCAGCTGCAGGCGCTGCTGCAGACCGCCGGACAGCTTGTCCGTCCGCTCGCCCCAGCGGTCGAGAAGTCCCAGCTCCTCCAGCAGCGCCTTGGCCCGGCGCTCCGCGTCCGACCGCGAGAGCCCATGCAGGCGTCCGAAGTAGACGACCTGCTCACCGGCCCGCATGGCTGGGTAGAGGCCGCGCTCCTGGGGCATGTAGCCCCAGTGCTGTCGGGTGGCGTCCCCCACGGCTCGCCCGTCGAAGCGCACCTCGCCGCGCACGGGGTCCAGCACGCCCAGCATCACCCGCATGAGGGTCGTCTTCCCCGCGCCGTTCGGTCCCAGCAGGCCGGTCAGGACGCCGGGGACGACCTCGAAGCTCACCCCGTCCAGCGCTGCACGGTCGCCGAAGGAGTGCGCCACATCGATGACCTCGAGGCCCATGAGGAGCCCTCCCCGGCGACGGTTCGAGAGGGACGCACCCACGGCTGCGTCCTCTCCCCTGTGCACTGAGCATGCTCATGCACGTGGCTCTCCCGAAAGGGACGATGGTCCCGGCAGGGACCTGGCCCGACTACTGGCCCGACTACTGGGCCGAGCGCTGGTCGGCCTGCACCGCGACGTCGCCGAGGCCGAGGGCGTCGTCGATCTGCTCCTGGCTCAGGCTCGCCTCAGAACCGCCTGCGACGTCGATGACGTCTGCGAGGAGCTCGATCTCCGAGCCCAGAACCTCGTCAGTGAGCTCCGGGTCATTGGGCACTGTCACCACGCAGGGCTCAACGTTCGAGGTGGGCGGGGGTCACGGCGGCAGGCACCCCTGACGGCTTGGACGGCGCTCTTTCAACCGAACGGACTAGGCGAGTCTGGTCACTTCGGATGATGGCCGGCTGTCGCGGGCACGCTGGTGACGCGGCACCGGCCGGGTCTAGCGTCTCCTGCCATGAGCATGGGCGCCGCCCTGTCGGGGGCCAGCGCGCCTGCCGGGACCTTTGCCTGTGGTGGGGACTCTCGATCGGGCTCACGGTGAGAGAGGGAACCGGCACCAGGCTCGGCGCCTGGGCCGACAGGGGTGAGGCGGATGAACAGCACACTTGCGCGGCGGACCCGTTCGCGGTCAGCGCTGGTCGTGGCGGTCGGCACGGCTGTGACGGCGGCAGTCTCGCTCGTCGTCGGGATCACGTCTCCCCCACGATCGGGCCCCTACTGCCAGAGCGACTGTCTCGCCTACCCCTACACCGACGTCGTGGCTTTCGTTCCGCGCGACTACTGGTGGATGTACCCGCTCCTGCTGATGGTGCTGATGACCCTGCTGTTGGCGGTCGCCGTCCACGGCTGGGTCTCTCCCCCGCGCCGCGCCCTCAGCCTGGTGGGTCTCTGCCTGACGGCAGTGGCCGCGGCGGTCCTGGTGGCCGACTACGGCATCCAGCTCACCGCGGTGCAGCCCGCGCTGCTCGCCGGGGAGACCGAGGGCCTTTCGCTGTGGACCCAGTACAACCCGCACGGTGTGTTCATCGCCCTGGAGAACGCCGGCTTCGCGACGCTGAACCTTGGCTTCGTCTTCCTGGGCTCGGCGCTGGCGACAACCCGGCCACGAAGTGCCGCGATCGGCGCCTGGGTCTTCCGGGCCGGCGGGACGCTGACCCTGGCTGTCATGGTCGCCCTGGCGACGATCTACCGGGCGGAGCTGGACTACCGCTTCGAGGTCGCTGCCATCGGGCTGACGTGGCTCACCCTGATCACGGGCGGCCTGCTGATGGCCATCGCCTTCGCAGGCACCCCGGCCGGCCCGGGCCCCGCTGCACTGCCGAGGTGAACGGCTCGCGAGATGTCACACGTCAGGACAGGGCGATCAGGGCACCGATCGCAAACCCAGCAGCAGCCAACCACACCAGAGTTGGCAACACAGACCAGAACCGCACGGCGATCCCCTTACGTGGTGTAGACCTCGCCGTCGCGGACGACGACGGGAATGGCGGACAGGCCTCGTGGAGCAGGGCCGGCTATGACCGCGCCGGTCTGCGCGTCGAACTGGCTGCCGTGGCAGGGGCAGGTGATGACCCCGTTGGCGACCGACGCGACGGTGCATCCCTGGTGGGTGCACACAGCCGAGAACCCCTTGACCGCGTCTGCGCCGTCCCGGGTCAGGACGACCTTCTCCTGCTCCAGGACCAGGCCGCCGCCCGGCGGGAGGCGGTTGAGCTGGGCCAGCAGACGCCCCGTGGAGACGGCCGGGCCGTAGCCGTTGGCCGCGGTGGCTGGCCCCGGCGCGGATCCCAGACGGGTGCGCGCCATGGCGAAACCCGCGATCGCCCCGCACCCCGCGACGGCCACGCCCCAGAGCACTGAGCGCCTGGACAGGGGCTCGATCGCCATGGCCAGCTCCCCTCAGGTCAAAGGCAGTCCGGTACGGGTGAAGAACCACAGCGCTGCGGTGGCCCAGATGAGCACGAGGGCGGCGAACACGCTTCCACCCAGCACGGGGAGTGCCCAGCCCGGAAGCCCCGGCAGCCGCAGACCGAGCATCTTCGCGGCATACGCGCCGTAGAACAGGCAGCCGGCGGCACTGTGCAGGACCACGCGCGGGGTGCTCGAGCCCAGCCCGAGCGCCCACAGGCAGTGGAACGCGGCCGGCAGGGTGAGGACGAAGGCCACAGTCCCCACGGATCGGTGGACTGGACCCACCCACGCCGGCGCCGAACCCGCGCCCGGCAGCCGCCCCCACATCCACAGCGCGGTGGCGAGCTGGACCAGGACGAGCACGACAGCACCCGTGGCCAGCCAGGTCTTCATCTGCAGCATCCCGGAGAACCCCAGGGTGAACAGGGGCCGCCCTGCCGGTGTGTGCGCGCCTGCGTACACACCCAGCGCGATGGCGATCGCCGCACCTGTCAGGAGCACCGCGGCCAGTGCGGCCCGTGCGGTCGGGACGGGCTGTTGCGCAGCTGAGCCCATGGGCCCACCATCGCAGCCCGCCGCGCGGATTCCCTCCACCAAACGACGGGCGGGGTGACGAAGGCCGGTCGTGACCACGGTCCAGTCCGGGGGGCGAGGAGGTCGCTACGGACTCTCGCCTTCTGTCATGGATGTCGCAAGCACGGCGTGGCGGGCGCAGCACTCGGGCAGCTCGCCAACCAGGATGCCGAGGGCCTGGGTGACCTTGTCGAGGAACCGGGGCGAGGACGCGACGACGAACCGCCGGGGATGCGGCGCCCAGGCCTGCAGAATCCGCGCATCGACGTCGGCAGCCGCGGCGGCAGACTCGGTGCGCAGCGGGTTGCGATGGTTGTAGCCGCCGCCCTGCGGCGGCACCCGCAGGTGGATGACCGCGTCGTACCGGGCCAGCTCCAGTGCCTGGGTGGTGCCGACGGAGGACCAGAACTCCTCCGGCGGTCCGGGCCAGTACGCGACCCCGTCCACGGTCCCGCGGTCACACAGGACGACTGCCGGGTTGTGACCGTCGCCGATCACCTCCAGCTCGCGCTGGACGTGGCAGATCGCCCGCTGCGCGGCCCGTCGGGACTCCCGTTGCTCCTCCCGCGGGAAGCCACCGCCGAAGATCACTCCCGCGGCCTCGGGCAGCACCCGCACGTGCGGGCAGAACGCGTGGCTGATCAGCTCGAGCAGGGCCGTCTTCCCCGCGCCGGGCCCCCCGGTGAGGACGATGCGACGGTGTTCATGCACCTTGGTGCAGGGGCAGGTCACCATGAGGCCCCCCACTCCTTCCGACGCCGGTAGCAGGCGTCGGGACCATTGTGTGGCGACCGCGCTCCACGCCGGTGGCGTTCGGTGCAGTTCCGGCTGGAGTTCCGCCCGCGGCGTCGAAAGATCGTCCATTGGCGGGGCGCCGGCCCAGCGACCCCGCGGCTAGGGTGCGCTGACACAGTGGCCCAGCGACGAAGGAGCAAGCGGTGGCATCGCGTCTCAACCCGTACATCAGCTTCACCGACAATGCCCGGGCGGCCCTCGAGTTCTACAAGAGCGTCTTCGGCGGCACCCTCACGCTGAACACCTTCAGCCAGTACGGCGCTGCGGACTCGCCCGACGCGGCCAAGATCATGCACGGCACCCTCGAGACGGGCAGTGGGTTCACGCTCATGGGAGCCGACACCCCCACCGGCATGGACCACACGCCCGGCACCAACATCTCGATCAGCCTGAGCGGCGACGACCCAGACGAGCTGCGCGGCTACTGGCAGAAGCTCTCGGAGGGCGGCACCGTGTCCGTGCCCCTGGAGAAGCAGATGTGGGGCGACGAGTTCGGCATGTGCGTGGACAAGTTCGGCATCGGCTGGATGGTCGACATCGCCCCGCAGCAGCCCTGAGCACCCGCCTGACCAGCGCGCGCTGAACGCTCCTCACGCGGTGGCCTACCGCAGGATCCTCAGGACCAGGGTGCCTGTGCCATCACCCTTCTCATCCAGGGTGCCGTCGCCGCGAACGGCCCGGAACTGCCCTGAGCCGCCTGTCACAGCGAGGACCTTGTGGGGCGGTGGGGCGTTCACGAACGCGAACGCGATCGTCCCACGTACCCCGAGGCGTATGACGCCGGTACAGCTGCCCAGCCCGTCGGCTCCCACCAGCGTGCAGCTGCCCACCTCGTCCCCGACGCTCGCCCCGGCCTGCTGCAGGGTGTCGTGGAAGACGATGACGTCGGCGGACGAGGGCCCCGGCTGCCCCAGGTCGGTGTAGTCGAACGGGCTGAACAGCACGTCGAAGGTCAAGGCTCGGCTTGTCTGGCCTCCCTCAGCCGGGCTTGCGCCCGCCGTCAGCGCTGAGCCTTGGAGGACCAGGGCGAGCGCGGCAACGACGGATCCCGCCGCCACGCTCCGTGTCGATGTGCGCGCGAAGTGCATGGGACCTCCTTGGTGGGGTCGACGCGGCCACCGGCCTGACGTCTTCGGACGCCCGATGCACCTGAGCGCCACGGGCGCTGGTCCTCCGAGTCTGCGCCCGGCCAGGCGCGCGAACAACCGTCACGCCCCGCCCACGCGGACGCGCTCCCGACCTGGGAGCCGGTCATGCGCTGGGAGGAGCTCAGGAGGGCGGCACAGTCGTCGCTGACTAGCCAGATCGCAGCATTGACCCGGGAGCGCAACGCGAGTACCAAGACAGATGGGGAGCGGGCATCACAACGCCCAGGAGGTCGGCACGATGTTCCAGACCCGTGACTCCGGTGCCGACGATCGAACCGAGATCCTGCATGCTGAGGGTCTGCGCAAGGTCTACGGCGCCCGTACCGCCCTGAAGAACCTCTCCTTCTCGCTGCAGGCCGGGAGGGTCGTGGGTTTCCTCGGCCCGAACGGTGCTGGGAAGACGACGTCGATCCGGATCCTGACCACGATTCTCCAGCCCTCGTCCGGCCACTTTGTCGTCGACGGGATCAGCTCTGAGCACCCGGAGGCGATCCGTCGCAGGATCGGGGTTCTGCCCGAGGGTCTCGGGTTCCCCCGCCAGCTCACAGGGTTCCGCGACCTCACCTTCTACGGCGAGCTGTTCGGAAGGGCCAGCGCCGAGGCGCGTGCCGTCGCCGACCAGCTGCTGGACGAGGTCGGCCTGAAGGCTCGGGCCCAGTCCCCGATCGGGTCCTACAGCCACGGCATGCGACAGCGGCTGGGCATCGCCAGGGCTCTGGTGAACGACCCTGCCGTCGTCTTCTTCGACGAGCCGACGCTCGGCCTCGACCCTCGGGGCCAGCGTGAGCTGCTCGGTCTGATCCAGGCCGTCGCCCGCCAGCGGCACAAGGGTGTGGTCCTCTCGAGCCACCTGCTCTCGGAGATCGAGGGGGTCTGCGACGACGTGGTGATCATGAACGCGGGCGAGGTCGTCGCCAAGGGATCCGTCGTGGACGTCATCGGGCAGGGCGGCCACGACGACCGGATCGCGTTCCGGGTCCGCGTCCCGCTGCCCGCGCTCGACGCTGCCCGGAGTCTCATCGAGGCGCTGCCCAACGTCCAGGCCACGGCCCCCGCCGACGACGCCTCCGGCTGGCTCGGCGTCCAGCTGGTGCCCGAGAACGGGTCCTCTGACCCGGGTCCCCGGACCGTGAACCGCATCCTCGAGACGCTGATCGCCGCCGACGTGCCGATTGCCGGTGTGGACTCCGGCGCCAGCCGGCTCGAGGACGTGTTCCTGCGCCTCACCACGGAGACGATCCAGTGACCGCGCGCGCCACTGCGACGCCTGTCGGTGCCCATACCTCTCGCGGCGCACCGCCGGTGTGGTGGGTGGTGATGAAGCAGGAGCTGCTCGAGCTGTGGGCTGGTGGACGCATCCTGAACTTCCTCGTCCTGTTCACCCTCCTGATGTCGCTCACGGCCTTCCTACTGGCCACCAACACCGAGCTGCACCTGCTGGATCCGGAGCAAACGGTGGTCGTGGCCCTCACATCGGCGCTGACCTTCGGCCTGTTCATCGGTCTGGCGATCGGCGCAGAGAGCATCAGCGGTGAGCGCGAGCGGGCCACGCTGGAGCCGCTGCTGCTCACGCCATCCGGCAACCGACAGCTGGTCCTGGGCAAGTTCCTCGCGGCCCTGTCTCCCTGGCCTGCGGCGATGGCCCTGACCCTGCCCTACATGGCGGCCCTCTCGCAGGGGCACCAGGTGCTGGGAGAGGCTGTGCTGTGGGGCGCGCTGTCGGGAACCCTGCTGGCTGGTGCCTTCGTGGCGCTCGCGATGATGGTCAGCATCTGGTCGAACTCGAGCCGGCTCAGCCTCTTCGTCTGCCTCCTCGTCTACGCGGCGTCCCTGATCCCAGCCCAGCTGCCCACCGAGTTCCTTGCCTCGCCCGGCGGCGTCCTGATCACGCTTCTCGACCCCGTCGAGTCCTCGGACCAGCTCCTCAGCAAGGTCCTCACCAGTGGCGAGCCGCTGTCGCAGGCGTGGCCCTACCTCGCCTCGCCGGCCATCGCCCTCGCGCTCGCCCTTGGCGCTCTGTTCGGGTATGCCGCCCCCCGGCTGCGACTGACGGCGCGTGGGTGATGTCCGCCCAGGCGCTCGCGGGGGACCCGCCAGGTCGCCCGGCACCGACCAACAAGGAGGCGCCCCGATGAGCGCGACCCACGACCTCTCCAGTCTCGCCATGGGCCGTCAGAGCCGGGCCGCGCCCGTGTGGTGGCTGGTGTTCAGACGGGAGTTCGTCGACCTGTGGACCGGCGGCCGGGTGCTCATGCTCCTGATCCTCTTCACGGCGATCATGTCCGTCACCTCGGTGCTGCGCGAGCTCGAGAGCGAGCTCAACCTGATCCCTCCCGTGGAGATGGTGTTCCTGACCATCCTGAGCAGCATCTCGTTCGGCCTGTTCGTGGGGTTGGTGATCGCCGCCGACAGCTTCAGCGGCGAGCGGGAGCGCGCCACCCTCGAGCCCCTGCTGCTGACCCCGGCCAGGCCCCGCCAGATCGTGGTGGGCAAGTTCCTCGCGGCACTGTCGCCGTGGCCGGTCACGCTGCTGCT
>Ga0164302_10000173_pt1 | contig 16504 bp, 18 predicted proteins | sample Whisoiple_202_MG_FD_109714 | JGI IMG/M metagenome (GOLD analysis project Ga0164302, IMG submission 109714) | Soil microbial communities amended with pyrogenic organic matter from upstate New York, USA - Whitman soil sample_202_MG | ecosystem: Environmental > Terrestrial > Soil > Agricultural... | reverse complement strand
GGACGGGTCGGGCTCGCGGTCCTCGTTGGTGAAGATCGTGATCAGCCGCCCGTCGCCGGGGTCGAAATAAAGGTGGCTCTCCTCGGGGCGGTCAAGGTTGGGCTGCTCGAAGACGAACGGCATCCCGAGCACCCCCTCCCAGAAGTCGATCGAGGTTTGGCGATCCGCGCCGGTGAGGGTGATGTGGTGGACACCCTGCGTCTGGAGCTTGCGCATCCCGGTCATCGTACTCGCGGGTGACCACTAGGATCGGCGCATGGGAGAGGTGGCGGTCTGCGGAGCCGGGGCGGCCGGACTGGGCGCCGCTGCGAGCCTGCGGCGCGCCGGCCACGGCGCCGTGATCCTGGAGCGCTCCGACCGGGTCGGGGCGAGCTGGCGATCGCGCTATCCGGCGCTGCGGCTCAACACGCCCGGCTGGATGTCGACGATGCCGGGGTTCCGCGCCTCGGTGCGCCGCTACGGGGAGTTCCCCTCCCGCGACGATTGGATCCGGTACCTCGAGGATTACGCGAGCCATCACCGGCTGGAGGTCCGCTTCGGCACCGAGGTCAGGCGGGTGGATCGCTCCGACGGTGCTTGGCGGGTGGAGACGAACGGCAACGGCGTCGAGGCCGACGCGGTCGTGATCGCGATCGGCTTCGACCACGACCCCTACATGCCCGACTGGCCCGGGCTGGAGGGCTTCGGTGGCGATCTGATCCATGCCTCCGCCTACCGCGACCCGGAGCCTTACCGGGGCAAGGACGTGCTCGTCGTCGGCCCGGGGGTGACCGGCTCGGAGGTGGCCCATCTGATCGCCACCGGCGGCGCCGCTCGCGTCAGGGTGGCCTGCCGGACCCCGCCGCACATCGTCCGGCGCAAATGGCTCGGCGTCCCGATTCAGATTCCCGGCACGGCCCTCCACCACCTGCCGCTGCGCGTCGCCGACCGGCTCGGCGCCCTGACCGAAAGGACGATCGCCGGGAACCTCTCGCGCTATGGGCTGCCGCGTCCCTCGGTAGGCCCCGCGACCGCACTGGCCGAGCGGCACCAGTCGCCGCTCTTCGACGACGGATTCGTCGGCGCGGTCAAGGCGGGCCGGATCGAGATCGTCGCCGCCGTCGAGGGCTTCGACGGTGACGACGTGCTGCTCGCCGACGGCTCGCGGGTCCAGCCCGACGCCGTGATCGCGGCGACCGGGTACCGCCGGGGCCTGGAGCCGTTGGTCGGCCATCTCGGGGTGCTCGACGAGAAAGGGACGCCGCTGGTCAGCGGCGGCCGCCAGCACCCCTCCGCTCCCGGCCTCTTCTTCACCGGCTACCGCACCGAGCTCTCCGGCCAGATGCGCCTGATGCGCTTCGACGCCCGCTCGATCGCCCGCGCTCTGGCCTCATAGGCGACGTGGGCGAAGCCCCCCCGTGTGCATTTGCCGGCTACCACCAGGCGGGCAGCAGTTTGGCGACCGTGCGCTGGTCGCGGAGGGCACACTGCGCGGCCGCCCATCCGCAGACTCCGTGGACCGAGCCACCCGGAAAGGTCGAAGCGCTGGCGAGGTAGAGGCCGCGGATCGGAGTGCGATAGGGCGAGAGCGTCGCCGTCGGCCGCAGCAGCATCTGATCGAGGGCGTAGCTGCCGCCGCCGATGTCGCCACCGACAAGATTTGGGTTTTCCCGCTCCATCTGCGCCGGCTCGAGGACATGGCGGGCGAGGATTCGGTCGCGAAATGACGGCGCGAACCGTTCGATCTGGGTCTCGATCCGCTCGACGTGGAGCGCGAGCAATCGGTCGTCCAGTCCCGCTGGGATCCTGGCGTAGGCCCAGGCCGTGTGGCGGCCCGGCGGCGTGCGCGTCTCGTCGGCGAGCGATTGCTGGCCCAGGATGCAGAAGGGGCGCCGGGGAAGCCGGTCCGAATGGAGATCCTGGGCCGACCCGGCAATCTCATCGGTATCGGCGCCCACATGGACCGTGCCGGCCGTGCGGGCGTCTGCCGCCAGCCAGGGGATCGGCCCATCGAGCGCCCAGTCGATCTTTTGAATGCCTGGTCCGTGGCGGAATCGCTGTAGCCGCTCCCGGTAGCGGCCGTCCAAGCTGTTGCCCCCGAGGCGAAGCAGTTGCGGCGGGGAAATTGCGCACAGCACTGCCTCTGCTTTCACGAACTCCCCTCCGACCTTCACGCCCGCCGCCCTACCGTGCACGGTTGCCAGCTCTTCGACCGGCGCTTCCAGCCGCAGCTCGCCCCCGAGCGACGTAAGTCGCCCAACCAGCGCTTCGGCGAGGGCGGCAGCGCCGCCGCGGGGGCTCGGCCAGCCCCCCGCATGTCCCATCAAGGCGAGGTGCACTGCCATCACTGCCGAGCCGGGCATCTGCGGCGTTACGTCGCTGTGCATTCCAAGCCCGTAGAACCAGCTCCTTGCGGCGTCGCCGCGGAACAGATCCTCGGCGATGGTCGAGGCGGGGCTGAGGGTCACGCGGAGAAAGTCGAGGCTGTCTCGAATGCCCAGCGCTCGCAACATCCCGCCGGCCCCGCGGATGGGCGGAAAGCCGCCGAGGACGGTTGCGCGTACGGCGTCATACCGGTCCAGGTAGGGACGCGCAAAGGCGGCCCAGCGCTCCCCATCGCCGGCCGAGCTCCGATCGAGAGACTCGGCCGTGCGCTCGAGATCTCGATGCAGGGAGACACAGCCGCCGCCCTCCAGCGGGTGCGCCATCGCGATAACGGGATGCACCCACTCGAGGCCGAAGCGCTCGAGGTTCCACCGCTGGAAGACCGGCGACGCGACCGCTGCGGGGTATACGGCCGAAAAGGTGTCGTGGCGGAAGCCGGGAAGGGTCAGGCTCTCCGTCCGAATGGCTCCGCCGGCCACCGCCTGTCCCTCGAGCACGAGGACAGAGCGCCCCCGTTCGGCCAGGGCGTTGGCCGCGGAGAGCCCGTTGGGACCGCTTCCGACCACCACCGCGTCGTACGTCTTCGTACTGTTGGGGCTTAGCATGCTGAGTAATCATGAATGATCAAGAGATCGTCGTCGCGGGTGTGTACAAGCGCTACCCCCGTCCGGGTGGCGAGGTCCCTGCCTTGGAGGACGTATCCCTCACCGTTGCGAAGGGAGAGATCCTCGGCTTACTTGGGGTGAACGGGGCAGGGAAGTCCACGCTCGTGCGCATCCTCTCAACCCTCCTAAGACCCGACTCAGGAACCGTCAGCATCGCCGGCCACGATGTCCAAGCGGAACCGGATGCGGTCCGCCGCTCGATCGGGGTTGCCCAGCAGGAGGTGGGGCTGGACGAGTCGCGGCCCGTGCACGCTGTTCTAGATCACCACGCTCGGCTATACGGGCTGAGCCGGCGCGCCGCTGCAAAGCGGATTGAAGAGCTGCTCGAGATCCTCACCCTTCGTGGGGTCGCAAAGCGGAGAATTCACAGCCTCTCAGGGGGCATGCGCCGCAAGGTCGACCTGGCGCTGGCGCTCGTCCACGGACCGCCGGTGATCTTCCTCGACGAGCCAACCTTCGGCATGGATCCTCCCTCGCGGTTCGAGTTCTGGGAGCGAATTCGGAGCCTCCGCGACGAGGGCGCGACGATCCTTCTGACCACGCAGTACCTCGAGGAGGCCGATCGTCTCGCGGACCGGGTGGCGATCCTCTCGGGAGGCCGGGTTGTCAGAGAGGGAACCCCGGAGGAGCTGAAACGGACCGTCGGCAACTCGACCCTCGAGCTGGACTTCGCGGAGCCGGCCGAAGCGGCCCTCGCAGCGTCTCTTCTACGCGGGGCAAGCCGGCAACTCCGGCACAGCGTTCACCTTCCGGTCACCGGTCCCGACGACCTTCGCGTGGCCCTCGATGTCCTCGAGGCCGACGCGGTCCGGCCGATCGCCCTGAGACTCGAGGAACCAAGCCTCGATCGACTACTGATGCCGGCTCGGGATCCAGTGTCGGTCCCGGCGGAGCAACCCCTATGAGTCCCGTCCATCCCCCTGGTTGGGGACGGCAGCTGGCGATGTTGACGGCGCGCTCCCTTGCCGTTTCGTCCAGAAATCCGGTGGTCGCGATCAACGCGGGCCTGGCGATCTTCTTCATCCTCGTCTACGACGGCAGCCTCGGTGGATCGCCCGTCGTTTCCTCCTTGGTGGGCGGCAACTACTTCGACTTCATTCTTCCCGCCGCGATCCTCGCCGCCTCGATCGCCGGTGGCGCCGCTGGGATCTCGCTGGTGACCGATCTCCACTCGAACTACTTCTACCGCCAGCTGACGATGCCGATCTCCCGGACGGCGCTGATCTGCGCGACGATCCTCGTCGGCGGCATCCAGGTCCTCGTCCAGACCGTCGCGGTGATCGGGGTGGCCGTCCTGCTGGGCGCGAACCCGGAGGGTGGGCTGGTGGCGCTCGGCGTGATCTGCCTGCTTGCTCTTCTCTGGGGGCTCGGCTTCGCGGGCTACTCCGTGCTCGTCGCGATCCTCAGCCGCGATCCGCAGATCACCTCCGCGGCGAGCATTGTCTTCCTGCCGATCATCTTTCTCTCCCCTCTTCTTCTTCCCGAGGAACAGCTGCGACCTTGGGTTCAGACCGCCTCCGACTTCAACCCAGCCAGCTACACCTTGAAAGCAATGCGAGAACTGTTGTCCTCCGGTCTGCCCAGCCATTACTTGGGGGACGCGTTCTTGGCGACGGCGATCCTGGCCTCGGTCACCTTAGGTGGGGCGCTTTTGGCTTTGCGCCGGCTCACCCGCGGGTAGGGCTCGGCTGGGACGCGGCAGGATGCCGCCCACTCTTTCGCGGTAGCTCCGGTAGCGCGGGCCCACCGATCGGCTGCAGCGGTGGTCCTCCACCGGAAGGTAGGGCACCAGCACCCCGAGGTTGACCACGGCCAGCTCCAGCGCGACGGGCGTTCCGACGCAGATGGCCCATCCGATCGACATGCAGATCCCACCGGTAAACAGCGGGTGCCTCAACAGCCCGTAGACGCCTCGATCGATTACCGGAGGTTCGACTCCAGGCGCGTACTCGTAGACGAAAAAGGCGCATGAAACGCCGAGTTGGCGGCTGCCCTCGAGGATCGCGAAAATCCCGATGCCCGCCATCGATAGACCGAGGGCGAAGATCAAAGGCGGGGCGCCGACCTCGCCCCCTTGGACTATGCCCACGGTCATCGGCCGCAGCAACATCGCGAAGTTGAAGCCGATGCCGAAGCAGAGCTCCCGCCAAAACGCGTGCTTGTAGGCGTTCCCATCTGTGGCGAGATTTCGCGCTTGGTGCCGGGGAAGGAAGTAGCCCAGCCAGGTCAGCCAGCCTGCCCAGAGGAGGACCTGGAAGAGCACCGGCGGTATCGGGAGGAGCTCGCCGATCGCCACCGTGACACCCAGGAACCCGAGCATGAGGGCGGCGATCAGGCCGCTGAACCGGAAGAAGTTCGGAAGGTTCGGGGTCCAGCCCAGCGTGGTCAGTAGGTCCCCGGCCCCGAAGAGCCGGCGGGGGCTACCGGCAGGTGGCGTCTGCATCTGCGAGCAGCCCGTACGCGCGGCCGGTCAGATCGTCGATGAACGCCCTTCCGGGATCCCCGCCTTTGAGAAGAAACAGCAGCGTGGCGATGCATCGGCCCGACCGGAAGGAGACCAGCGCGGTCGAGTTGACAGGCTTCTCTTGCTCGTCGAGTTCGAGGAATCTGATCATCGACCCTTCCTCCCCCTCGGCGATCGGTTCGGGCTTCTCCGACCTGAGCGAGACGCCTTCAAGTGGGCCGAACGACTGGATCGTCGACCCAATGCAGTCCAGCCGTTCCTGGCTCCCCAGGTCCTCTACGGCCGCCGCCGCCCTCTTCTGCGACGGCGCGATTCCAACCGCCTCCCCGACCGCCTTGGAACCCAGTTTGTAGAGCGGAGAGCCTGCAGCCTCGGCGTGCTCCTTTTCGAGAATTACAAGAGGGCTACACGGTTCGGGCAGCGCTTCGACGGAGACTGATCCCGGCGGGAGATCGCCTTCTTGCAGAAGCAGGGACGCCGGCGAGTTGGGGGAGGGAGACCGGGAAGACTCTCCCGCGGAGGCGGGCGAAGCCCCGTCGCCTCCGCAGCCGGAAAGGAGGATCGCAGCGATAACTATCCAGGAAAGACCCAGTACCCGCATGGGGTGGCATTTAATCAGAAAAACTCGACTTATAAACAAAACGCGGTGGCTAAACCGCCCGCGCTCGGGCGGCCTGGCGGACCAGGTGGTCGCGCTCGGCGACGCTCGTAGCCCGGCGGGCGGCCTCGGAGTAGGCCGCGGCGGCGGCGGGAAGGTCGCCGCCGAGCTCATGCAGGTGGCCGCGGACGGCGTGCCAGCGGTGGCGGTCGCCGAGCACCTCGCGCAGCCGATCGGTCTCCCGCAGGCCGGCGTCGGCGCCGAGGACGTGGCCGACCGCGACCGCGCGGCCGAGCACCGCGGCGGGGTCCTGGTGGATCGGATCGTCGCTGAGGGCCACCAGGTCGTCGTACCAGGCGAGGATCTGCGGCCAGTCGGTCTCCTCGGCGCTCGGCGAGTCGTCATGCAGGGCGGCGATCGCCGCCTCCACCTGGTAGCGGCCGGGTCCCCGGTCCTCCGTCTGGGCGGCCAGTGCCGACTGCAGGACGCGAACGCCCTCGGCGATCTCGCGGGTATCCCAGAGGCCGCGGTCCTGGCGGTCGAGCGTGACGATGCGGCCCTCCGGGTCGAACCGCGCCGGCAGGCGGGCGTGGTTGAGAAGCATCAGCGCCAGCAGGCCGCGCGCCTCGGGCTCCCCGGTGGCGAGGGTGAGCTGGCGGGCGAGCCGGATCGCCTCGGCCGCCAGGTCCACCCGGCCCGCGTGGCCGGCCGTGTAAATGAGGTAGAGCACGCGGAGCACGACGGCGAGGTCACCGGGCTGGTCCAGGCGGCGCCCCCGCAGCGAGCGCTTGGCGCGGCTGATCCGCTGCGCCATCGTCGCCTCCGGGACGTAGAAGGCGTCGGCGATCTCGTGCGTGGTGAGGCCGCCGACGGCGCGCAGGGTCAGCGCCACCTGGGAGGCGGGGGTGAGGTCGGGATGGCAGCAGCAGAAGAGCAGGAAGAGGGTGTCGTCGCCCTCTTCGGTGGCGGCGGGACGCGGTTCGGCCTGCGTCTCCTCCTCGCGCCGGTGCCGGGCGGCTTCGCTGCGGCGGGCGTCGACGAGCCGCCGGGTCGCGACCGTCGCAAGCCAGGCGGCGGGGTCGCGCGGCGGCCGCTCTGGCCAGACCCGGAGTGCCTCCACCAGCGCCTCCTGCAGCGCGTCCTCGGCGGCGTCGAAGTCCTCGCCCCGCCGGACCATGCCGGCGAGAACCCGGGGGACGAGGGCGCGCAGCGCGCCCTCGTCCAGTTGCCCGGTCGGGTTGTCGGTCACGCCGCGGTCAGTCGCCGGAAGTCGACCCGGACATGACCTCGCGGACGTCGATCCACTCGTACAGCGGACCCCCGCCGGGGCCGGGCTCCGAGGAGGTGTAGGCCGCTAGTTCCACCGCCCGCTCGCGAGACTCGACGTCGACCTTCCACCATCCGGCGACGAGGTCGCTGGTCTCGGGCAGCGGGCCGTCGGTGGTCACCGGCGCGGCGTCGGGGCCGCCGTAGCGGACCCAGGTGCGCTCCGGCGTCAGCGCCTGGTGTTCGACGTACTCGCCGTTTTCCTTCAGCAGCTCGGTGACGTGCCTGAGGAAGGCCAGGTGCGCCTCGACGTCTTCGGGGTCCCACTGGTCCATCGGCGGGAAGGGATGGTGCTGCTCGGGGCCGCCGCGGTAGTACTTGAGAAGCAGGAACTGGGGCATGGTGGCCTCCTGGTGTCGTGGGCCCGTCTGTCGAGGCCCTTTACCCGTGAGCGGAGCCGGCCGCCCATTCTCGACATGGTTCCCGCTACTCGCTCCACCAGTCACGCAAGCCCTCGACGTCGTCGCGCGGATTCTCGCCGAGGTTGGGGGCGCCGATGACGAAGATCTCCATGCCCTCCGGCCCGGCCTCGTAGCCGCGCCAGGTGCCGGGCGGGACCCGCACCGCGTCCCACTCCCGCACCTCGACCACCTCGTCGTCGAGCTTCATCCGCCCGCTCCCGCGCAGGACGACGTAGATCTCCTCCTGGCGCTTGTGCACGTGGCCGTAGGGGAAGCGGTAGTTCGCCGGCAGGCGCTGGTAGCCGAGGCCGGACTGTTCGAGGCCGAGCGGCTTCGTCGCCAGGCGGAACTCCAGGTCGGGAGGTCCGTCGAAGTTGGATCCGACGTCCTCCGGGTCCTCCTTCAGGTTCCGGAGCGTGAACGGCACGGCGCCGATCCTACGGCACCCCTGGCTGATGCCTACACGTGGAGGACTGAGACGTCTGAGAAAGATGAGAAGTCGGAATCCTGGGTGAGCACAGCGGCTTCGTGTTTCATCGCCGTTGCCGCGATCCAGGTGTCATGCCGCCGGAGGCGCCGGCCGCGGGAGCGCTCGGCGGCGGCGATGCGCGCAAAGCAGCTGGCGATCTCAGGTCCGACGGGGAGGAGGGGGTAAGTGGACTGGACGCGGGAGAGGGTCGAGAGCCGGCGGGCGCGGGTCTCGGGATCGGTCGCTCGAAGAACGCCCAGCTCGAGCTCGGCGACAGTGATCACCGAAACGGCGATCTTCTCGGGAAGCTCTCCCAGTTCACGGCCAGTCTCCTGGGCGATGAAGATCGAGGTGTCGGCGACCGCTTTGCTCAATCGTCGAGCTCGGCTTCGCGGACGTCGGCGAGGTCGTCAAGCAAGGCCGCGTCCGCGGGGGCGTCGCTGACGATGCGGCGCAGCTCCGAGGAAGCGACCCAGGGATCCCGTTGCTCGGCGTGGGGGAGGATTTCGGCAACTGGTCGCCGGTTGACGGTGAGCGTCAGTCGCTCGCCGGCTTCCAGCTCCGCGACGACGCTCGAAGTGGAATTGCGGAGCTCGCGGATGGAGACGTTCCGAGCCATGTGCACGACTGTAGCACCGGATGCTACGAGCGGTCGGAAACCGGAGCGAGATGCGATGCCCTCGGGGCCACCACTCGCAGGGCGTCCTCCAGGGTCCGGGCCGATGCCAGCCACAGCGGGTCGCCGTCCGGCAGGTCGTCCCTGGCCGCATCCACCGCCTGGGCGAGCAGGCGTAGGAGGCGGTTGACGGGCGCCGGGTCCAGGTTGTGGCGGGCGCTCGCCTTGACCGAGGTCGCGGACTCCAGCAGGCCGACCAGGGTCCGGATCCTGTCCTCCGCCTGCGGCGGTAGGTCGAACGGGTGGGGACTCAGCGCCTCGAACTTCTCCTCGGCGAGGGTCTTGGCGGCCAGGATCTCGTCCAGCTCGGTCAGCTTCTGGCCCACGATCTCGTTGTCGACGCTGAGGCGGCGGGTGCGGGGCACGTGCGTCATCAGGTAGGAGACCAGCGCCTGCGCGTACTCCTCGCTTCGCGTGCGGTCCTCGAGGAGGATCGAGTCGTCGCGGATGTCGGCGAGCAGGTTCTCCAGGGTGACCGAGCCGCCGTGACGGGCGCGGAGCCGGTCGTGGCGGGTGTCGACCTCCGCCACCTCGACCTCGACTCCTTCGCCCAGCAGCACCGCGATCGCGCGGCCGACGCACTGCCGCCGTGCATCGCCGAGCGAGGACGGGGACTCCGGCTCGGGTATCGCGACGGTGACGTTCGGTGACTCGCCGTCGGCCTGGGGCTCCTCCTGCCTTCCGTCGCAGAACCAGTTCCGCAGCGTCTCGAGCTCCAGCCGCACGTGCAGGTCGGACTTTTTCCTCGCCACCTGCTCCACGCCCGGCTGGTCGCCGAGCCATGCCGCGAGGTCGTCGAGCTCGGCCTCGTCGGAGCCGCCCGCCGGCCGCAGGATGATCGTGCCCGGGCCCAGGGTCGAGCGGGTCGCGAGGGCGGTCGACATCTCCAGGCCTGGCGAGCGCTTGCCGAGGAGCTGCAGCAGGCGTCGCCGCACCGGCCCCTCCGGCGCCGCGCTCTCCGCTGTCCTGCCGTCGCCCGCCACGGCTAGGGCATGAAGCGTTCGGGACCTCTGAACACGAAAGAGGTCTCGCGCAGCGAGGCCTGGGCAAGCAGGATCATCAGGAAGCGGTCGATGCCGATGCCGAAGCCGCCGTGGGGCGGCGGGCCGAAGCGGAACATCTCCAGGTAGTGCTCGTCCAGGTAATGCTCGAGCGCCTCGGGCTCCAGGTCGGTCTCGGCCTGGGCGCGGAGGTAGTCGTAGCGGTGCTCGCGCTGGCATCCGGAGGTGATCTCGGTACCGCGCCAGAGCAGGTCGAAGCTGCGGGTCGGAGTGCTCGCCGGCGCCCCGTCCTCCCAGCTCTCGAGCATCGTGTAGAAGGGTCGAGCGGCCTTCGGGTGGTCGGTGAGGAAGACGAAGTCGTGGCCGAAATTCTCGTGCACGTACTTGCCGAGGTCCCGTTCCATCCGCGCGCTGACGTCGCCGGTCTCCGCCACCTCGGGGTCCTCGCCGAGGACCTCCACCGCTTCCGCCACCGAGATCCGCGGGATCGGCTCGGTGAAGGGCTGGACCCGCAGGCCGAAGTGGCGTTCGATTTCCCGGCCGTGGCGGTCGCGGACGGCCTCCAGGACGTGGCGGCAGAGACCTTCCTCGACGGCCATTAGCGTCTCGTGGGACTCGATCCAGGCGAGCTCGACGTGGATGATCGTGAACTCGGTCGCGTGCCGGTTGGTGACGCTGTTCTCGGCCCGGAAGACGGGGCCGATGTCGTAGATCCGGTCGAGGCCGCCGCAGACCGCCATCTGCGCGTAGAACTGCACCGACTGCACCAGGCAGGCGTCACCGCCGAAGTAGGGAAGCTGGAACACCGCGGCGCCGGACTCGCTGCCGCCGCCGCTGATCCGCGGCGCGTGGATGCTGATGAAGTCCTCCTGGCCGAGGTACTCGCGCATCGCCGACTCGACGGTGGCGCCGACGGTGAAGATCGTGGATTTGTCGGGGGCGCGCAGGTCGAGGAACCGGTGGTCGAGCCGTTCGGCGATGTTCGCCCGCCCCTGCAGCGGCAGCGGCGAGGCCGCCGGCGCCAGGGTCTCGACTTCCTCGACCTCGAACTCGACCCGGTTGCCGTCGCGCGGCAGCTTCACGGTTCCGACGACCGAGACCGCGCACTCCGGGGTGGCCGTCTCCAAGGCGCTCGCGACCGGCCCCGCGCAGGAAGCCTGCACCGAGCCGGTCCGGTCGCGGATCTTCAGCCGCGCCCGGTCGCCCTTGCGCTGGATCTCCTCGACCCAGCCGCAGAGCAGGGCCCGCTCGCCGACCGAGTCGGCCAACCCCGCTACGTAGCTCCGCGCTATTCCCGCGGCGGAAGGTGCCGGTGCCTCGCTGGCGGTCTCAGCCGACGGCACGGGCGTTCAAGTCCATGCGAATGGTCTGAGGCTGCGATGCAAGGACGAAGGGCATCAAGGGAGTGAGGTCGCGCCTGACGTAGGAGCGCAACAGCCAACGGTCGGAGCCGTCGAGGCTGGCGTCGAATTTGTCCCGGCCGTGGAGGGCGGTTTCGTTCGCGAACGCCAGCAGGTCGCCGGGCTGCAGGCGGACCGCCTGGGCGGCCGCTTTGGCCGCGGCGCTGAATGCCTGGACCGCGTTTTCGGCCGACTTGTCGATCCCGCGCACGTTTTCGTGCCAGCGGACGACGGGATGGCGGGCGCAGCCGTCGAGGATCTTCAGCGGCAGCCGCGCGTTCTCCTCGCCGCCGGTCAGGAAGCTGTCGACCACCTTGATCGTGAAGCGCGGTTCTGTGAGCGTCGCGACCTCCTCGTCGGTGAGGCGCGGGAGGATGTCCCGCAGGACGGCCAGGTGGGTCGCCGGCGGCGCCTCGGGCGTCCGCACGCAGTAGAGGACGACGAAGTCGGGGCGCAGCGGGTGGAAGGCGTTCTCGGTGTGGAGGCTGAGGTCGACCTTCCAGGATTCGTTCGACTGTTTGGTTGCCCCCGCCTTGGTCGGGAAGATGTCGTGGACCAGGGCGCCGTCCTTCTCTTTGGCGTAGGAGTACTCGAAGCCGAGCCGGCGCACGACCGTGGAGAGCAGGGCGTGGCCGCGGGGCGGAGCGGTTTTCGCCGACGCGTGCTCTTCGCCGGGCTGCTGGCCCTTGATGTGGTCGTGGGGCAGGCCGCGGATTACAACGGTGTCGGCGGTGCCCCGGCGGAGCGAAGAGAGCGCGGCGCGGGCTGAGGCGGGGAGGACTCCCTCGGCCACCTCGGCCTGGTCGAAGAACTGAGAGGTGGCGAAGGGCACGCCGTCTTCCTGCGTCCTCTTCAGCAACCCCTCGTCGAGTGAGGCGGCCACCTCGTCGCGTTCGTCCTCCGTCAGCGAGACGAAGCACCAGCGGTCGCTGTTGTCCGAGAGGGAGGCTGCCGCGGCCCCCGCATCGGCCTGGTCCTGAGCTTTGTTGGAAGCCTCCACAGTCACCCCTCCTCGCCTTTGGAAAGCTCGCCCGACGGGACTCGAACCCGTATCCTTGGGGTAGTAACCCAATGCTCTTGCCTAATTGAGCTACGGGCGAACGATGTTCACCAGTTCCTGATGCTTTGATCAGGAAACGGCAGTCTAATCAAAGATCCCCTTTCGTCAAGGGGGGTCGATTATTTATCTGCCGCCGGCGCGAGCGCGGCCCTCCCGAAGGGCGGACTGAAGCGGTTTGAAGCCGATCGCCAGAAAGTCGAAATCGGGAAAGCGCGTCCGACCGGCCTAGGCCGGTAGATAGGTGAGGAGCACCACGCCGGAATCGAAGCGCCGAACGTCCGCCAGCTCCATCCGGATCGTTCCCCGGTCGCCGAGCACGTGGACGTTTCCTCGGCCCCAGACCAGCGGGTTCAGGTAGACCTCGAACTCGTCGACGAGGCCCTTCTCGGCGAGCGTGTAGGCGAACTCGCCGCTGCCGTGCATGAAGAGGTCGCCGTCGACCGCGTCCTTCAGCTTCGGGATCGAGTCCTCGAGCTCTCCTTCGAGCAAGGTCGCGTTCCAGTCGAGCTCGCCGGAGAGGGTGGTGGAGCCGACGTACTTCGGCATCGCGTTGACCATGTCCGCCCACTTGCCCGTTTTGTCGGGCCAGTACTGCGCTAGGCCCTCGAAGGTCTTGCGCCCGAGGAGCATGCCGGCGGACTTCGCCTGGCGCTCGAAGGAGTGATGGCCGTGGTCTCCGTCCGGCTGCACCCACTCGCCGACCGGATCGACGACGCCGTCGAGAGTGGCCTGGGTGGTGGCGATCAGCTTGCCCATTCGGCTCACACCGCCGAGTTGAGGGCGACGGCCTCGCGGATCAGGTCCATCAGAGCCTCCGCGTCGATCTGCTCACCCTCTTCGATGTCGATCGCGCGGCGGGTGTTGCCGCCGAGGCTGGAGTTGAACAGGCCGGCGGGGTCGTCAAGCGAGGCGCCCTTGGCGAAGGTCATCTTCACCTTGTCCTTGTAGGCCTCGCCGGTGCAGAGGATCCCGTCGTGCGACCAGACCGGGTTCTTCCATTTCCACTCCTCGATCACTTCGGGATCGGCCTCCTTGATCAGCGCCCGAACCTGGGCGAGGGTCTCGCCGCGCCAGTCGCCCAGCTCCGCGATCCTCGCGTCGATCAGCTGGGAGGGGGAGTCGTTTTCCGCCATGCCTGTCTGCCCTCGCTTTCCCTGGGTTTGCCGGGCGACTGTAGCGCCGGCAGGGTGACGACGAGGCGGGCGCCGCCGAGCCGCTCGGAGCGCTCGGCGCTCACCGTCCCGCCGTGGGAGGCGGCGATCGCGCGGACCATCGCCAGGCCGAGGCCGGTGCCGTCGCTGCTGGCGGTGTCCGAGGAGCTCTGGCCGCGGACGAAGCGCTCGAACATCCGCTCCCGCATCGCCTCGGGGATTCCCGGGCCGCTGTCGGCGACCTCGAGCACGACGCTGCCGGCCTTGCTGTCTCGCCTGGTGGTGAGGGAGATCTCGGCTCCGTCGGGCGAGTACCTGACCGCGTTGTCGAGCAGGTTGAGGACCAGGCGGTGCAGCTCGTCCTGGTTGCCGTGCAGCGGCGCCGGCTCGCAGTCCGCGTGCAGGGAGCGCTCGCCCAGGCTGGGGGCGATCTCGCGGCCGGCGCTCATCGCGATCTCGGCGAGGTCGACGCCGGCCTTCGGCCGGTTCTGCCCGGCGTCGGAGCGGGCGAGAATCAGCAGGTCGGAGACGAGGCGGCTCATCCGCTGCGAGGAGCGCACCGCCGAGGCTGCGAGTTCTCGCTCTTCGCCGTAGTCCACCCTGCCCAGCTGGGCTTCAAGCAGTTCGAGATTGGCGAGGATGCTGGTCAGCGGGGTGCGGAGCTCGTGCGAGGCGTCGGCGACGAACTCGCGCTGCTTCTGCATCGCCTCCTCGCGCTCGGTCTGCGAGGCGTCGAGCGCGTCCAGCATCTCCTGCAGGGTCTGGGACAGCTCCGCCACCTCGTCTTCGGCGGTCGGCTGGGGCAGCTGCCGGGCGGGATCGCGGGTCGTGGCGATCTCCCGCGCGGTGGCGGTCAGGGTCGCGATCGGCCGCATCGCCCGCCGGGCGAGGGCGGCTCCCGCCAGCACCGCCAGCGCGGTCCCGCCGAGGATCCCGAGGAAGATGAACAGCCAGAGGCGGGTGATGGTGGAGTCGACGTGGCTGTCGCTGCGGCCGTACTGGATGAACCCGACCACTTCGTTGTTGGGGCCGAAGACGGGCTCGGTGGCGACCGTCAGGCCGCCGGCGGTTTCGATCCCGGAGGTCGGGGGGCCGAGGTCGGTGCCCTGCTTCGGCGCTTCGTCGAGGATCGTGCCGTCGGACCTCACGACTCGGGCGGTGGCGCCGTTGGGGAGGGAGACCGCGGCCAGGTTGGGGCTGTAGACGCTCGGTTCAGCAAACGGCCTTTCGATGATCCGCGTTTTGCTGACCAGCCGGGTGGCCGCCTCCTGGAGGTCGCGGTTGAAGTCGCTGCGGATGCGGGAGGTGGCGACCTCGCCGACGATGCCGCCGAAGATGAGGAGGATCGCGAAGGTGAGCGAGGCGGAGACGATCGCCAGCTTCCAGCGGATCGGCCAGCGCTGGAAGGACAGCGGCACCAGTCTCTTCCGGGACGGCATGCGGTTCATCTTAGGCACGGGGAACGCACCCGCTCCCAGGTTTTAGCTGGGCTTGAAGTTGCTTCCGAGGAGCGAGCGCAGCTTCACCGTGAACACGCCCTCGGCGAAACCGGCGGTGGTCACGGCGAGGCCGACGACGAGCACGAGCGCCTGGGCGAAGAAGGAGGAGTCGCGCGAGCGCAAGCCGCGGGCAAGTCTGATCGCGACCCCGCTGGAGAGGATGCGGAGCGCGTAGGAGCGCTCGCTGGAGAGCCCGCGGCGGCCGCCGGCGATCGCCGTCAGCGCCGCCTTGCCGAGCCCCTCGTAGCGGCAGCGGGTGAGGAAGTAGCGAAACGATTCGCGCTCCAGCGGCACTTTGTGGGCGATCTTCGCGCCCGGCCAGAAGATCCACTCGCGGTCGGGGTGCATGTTGCCGATGCGGATGCAGAGCTCGGTGTCTTCGGGCTCCGAGCGGACCCCGACCTTGCCGAGGTTGACGTCGAAGCCGCCGGCTTCGACGTAGGCGCGGCGGTCGACGGACATGTTGCCGCCGGTGGTGTTGCGCATCGGCCCGCCGGCGGGCGGCAGGCCCCGGTAGCTGGCGCCGACCACCCAGCCGAACTCGATCGGGAACCAGGGCGGCTGCGAGCGCTCCCAGGCCGGCTCGGTCCAGCCGCCGATGCCAAGGATGCTCGGGTGGGTGCGATGGGCTTTGGCGATCTCCTCCAGCCAGTCGTCGGCGGCGACGGCGTCGTCGTCGAGGAAGGCGACGACGTCGCCGTTGGCAATCAGCGCCCCGGTGTTCTTCGAGGACGGCGCCCCCTGCGGGCCTTCGTTCTCGAGCACCGTCAGCGCGGGGAAGTTCGCGCGCAGCCGCTCGAAGAGGGCTCGGTTATGGTCGACGACGACCATCGACTCCAGGGCCGGGTAGGTCTGGCGCTCGACCGAGCGCACCGCCTCGACGACTTCGTCGTAGCGCCGCTCGTCGTGGGTGCAGATCACGACCGAGATCGAGGGCGAAGAGCCGTCGGCGCTCACGCCGCGCTCCTCTCGCCCAGCCAGCTGTGGCGGCGGACGAAGCGCCAGAGCTCGTCCTTGCTGCCGGCCCGCGCCCGGCCCAGCGCCGAGGAGCCCTGGCGCACCAGGCGCGCCAGCCGCGGCACGTCGGTGCGGGAGCGGACGGTGAGGCGGGGCAGCGCGAAACGATCGTCGTCGGGCTCGCAGACGAGGTTCCCGACCCGGCAGGCGGCCCGGTAGCCGGCCGCCTCGACCGCCTTCTTCGCCGCCTCGTCGTGGTAGCCATAGGGGTAGGCGAAGGTCTCGACCGGCGTCTGCAGGCCGTCTTCCAGCAGTTCCTTCGGCCGCCGCACCTCTTTGGCGAGCCGCGCCGCGGGGATGTCGTCGAGCTGGGGGTGGGTGTGGCTGTGGCCGCCGCACTCGATCCCCGCGGCGACCAGTTCGCGCAGCTGCTCGAGCGAGAGGACCGGCCGATGGTGCTTGCGGTCGCCGGT
>Ga0164302_10000172_pt1 | contig 16528 bp, 14 predicted proteins | sample Whisoiple_202_MG_FD_109714 | JGI IMG/M metagenome (GOLD analysis project Ga0164302, IMG submission 109714) | Soil microbial communities amended with pyrogenic organic matter from upstate New York, USA - Whitman soil sample_202_MG | ecosystem: Environmental > Terrestrial > Soil > Agricultural... | reverse complement strand
CTCCGATCACATCATCTTCGATCAAAGTCTCTCCGGCATCTAAGAACCGTGGGAAAGAGTTTTGCTTGCGCGCGTCGGGCTACAGCGTGATTCTGTTCGATGGGAATAAGCTGCGCGTACGATTTTACGACACGGCGCCAAACTTCAAAGGCCAGTAGCGACCGGATGACGTGCGCTCAGTTCAAACCAGTTCATTCTTCCTTGACCGCTTATGAGCGCCCGGTGTACTAAGGGCTAATCTGACAGCTGTCAAACAGAACTCAGGCCTGATCCACACTGCGCTGCTGGTTAACCGTTTTGCCGGATTGGTGGTTTGTGCTGAGCCGAGCCTTTATTCAGGTTTAAAACGTGGCCACGGATAAAACCACAAAAACCCGTCCTCGATCGAAGTCTAAAGCCAAATCTAAACCGTCAACCACACCCACCAAGCGCTCCTCCACAAGAGCGTCCTACTCGAAGAAGAGCTTCGCCTCACTGACTGATCAGCTTCGTAGCGCGTTCGAGCGGGAAGCTGCAACAAGCAACATCTTGCGTGTCATCGCAAGCTCGCCTAGCGAGCTGCAGATCGTCATGGATACCATCGCGGAAAATGCGGCGCGATTATGCGAAGCCGATGACGTACTGGTGCGACAAACCGACGGTGTCACCTACAAGACCGTGTCCCACTTCGGCTCGCTTCCACATAGCGGCGATGAGATTCCTGTGGACATCGGCAGTGGGCCTGGGCGAGCGATTCTAGAGCGCCGCACAGTACATGTTCATGATATTCAGGAAGCCGTAACTGAATTTCCCGGTGCGCAGAGCTATGCGATTCCTCAAGGGATTCGGACTGCCTTGGCCGTCCCAATGCTACGAGAGGAGCGTCCGATCGGGGTCATTCATCTGCGGCGACTTAAAGTCCTGCCGTTTACAGACAGGCAGATTAGCCTGCTCGAAACATTTGCCGATCAGGCCGTGATCGCTATCGAAAATGCCCGGCTGGTTCAGGAGCTCACGCAGAAGACGGCGGATCTCGAGATCGTCAATTCGCAACTGACCGAAGCGTTGGAACAGCAGACAGCGACGAGCGAGATTCTCGGCGTGATTGCCAGTTCGCCCAGAGATGTGCAGCCAGTGCTGAACGTCGTTGCCGAGAATGCTGCCAAACTTTGTGAAGCGACGGATGCTTCCATACTTCAGGTGGAGGGCGATACTCTCCGGCTCGCGGCGTCCTTTGGTTCACTATCATCGATTGCTGATCGTAGGCCTCTGAACCGTGAAATACCATCAGGCCGAGCGATTCTTGACCGCGAGACCATTCATATACGGGATTTTCAAGAACATCTTGACGAATTTCCTCCGCAGGCCAGAACTGGTGGACTGCAAGGAGGTCTTCGCACTTTACTTGCGACGCCTTTGTATCACGAGCGCGTGCCCATCGGGGCTATCGTAATCCACCGTACAGAAGTCCGCCCATTCAGCGAAAAGCAAATCACTCTGCTCAAAACCTTCGCCGATCAGGCTGTAATCGCTATCGAGAACGTGCGGCTGTTTAAGGAACTCCAGGAACGCAACGCCGAATTGCGCGAAGCACTTGAGCATCAGACTGCCACGGCCGAGGTGCTTGGAATAATCAGCCGCTCGCCCACCGACGTGCAGCCGGTGCTCGATGCGATCGTCGAGAGTGCCGCAAAGGTTTGCGGGATCGATGACGTCTTACTGAGACTACGCAACGGGGACATGCTGGTCGTGCGTTCTCATTATGGTTCTTTACCGATACACGCCGATGCGGTCGGCGTCCATATTGACACGCCAACTCCACGCTGGGTTCGAGAGCATGGAACGCTTCATATTGTCGATGTCCACGAGCAAAACGAATTTCCGTTTTCTGATTCAACGGTGCGAACTTACTTGACTGTTCCGCTTCGTCTTCAGGAGGAATTCATTGGGGCGTTGAATGCACGTCGTAACGATGTGCGCGCCTTCACTCCCGCGCAGATCAAGCTGCTTGAGACCTTCGCCGACCAGGCTGTGATCGCCATTGAGAACGTGCGGCTGTTCCAAGAACTCAAGGAGTCGCTGGAGCAACAGACGGCGACGAGCGAGATCTTGGGCGTGATCGCCAGCTCACCGACGGATATTCAGCCGGTGGTGGATACCATTGCCGAGAACGCCGCGCGCGTGTGCGGCTCGTACGACGCGATGATCAGGCTTGTCCGAGGGGATTTGCTCCACGCAGTTGCGCATCATGGTCCTTTCCCCCCTGTGGCGCTGGACCGACCGATCAACCGTGAGTCAGCCAATGGTCGAGCGGTGATCGACCGAAAAATAATTCACATTGATGACGTGACAGCATTGGCGGAGACGGAGTTTCCAGGGCCACGAGAGGATCAAGAACGATTGGGCCTCCGAACGCTATTGGTGGTACCACTCATGCGCGAGGGTTCAGCCATTGGGAGTATTTCAATCCGGCGCACGGAGGTGCGTCCTTTCTCTGATAAGCAGATTGCACTTCTCAAGACATTCGCCGATCAGGCTGTTATCGCCATTGAGAACGTCCGGTTATTCAAGGAATTGCAGGAACGCAATGCAGAATTGCGCGAAGCCTTAGAGCATCAGACGGCAACATCCGAGGTGCTCGGTATCATCAGCCGCTCACCGACGGACGTGCAACCGGTGTTTGCCGCTATCGTTGAGAGCGCGGCCCGAGTTTGTGGGATCGATGACGTGCATCTGCGACTCCATGAGGGGAACCAGCGGGTTCTGCGGGCTCATTTTGGGCCGCTACCTGATCCCCCTTCCGCGGGCAGTATCGATGAACGGTATAACTGGATACGCGAGCACGGCACGCTCCATATTCCCGATGTCCGTGCGCAAACCGATTTCCCACGGGTAGGTTCCACCAGCGGATTACGCACTTTTTTAATGGTTCCGCTTCGTCAGCACGGGGATCTCATCGGCGAACTGGTCGCACGCCGCATGGAAGTACGCCCCTTCACGCCGGGGCAGATCAAGCTGCTTGAGACCTTCGCCAATCAAGCCGTGATCGCGCTTGAGAATGTGCGGTTGTTCAACGAACTCAAAGAATCACTGGAACAACAAACGGCGACAAGCGAGATCTTGGGCGTGATCGCCAGCTCGCCGACAGACATTCAGCCCGTCCTAAATACGATTGCTGAAAACGCGGCGCGGTTGTGTGAAGCAGTGGATGCCGCCATTCATCGTTTCGACGGTAGTGCTCTTTGGCATGCTGCGCATTATGGGCCAATACCAACGACCAAGAATTTGGGAGAACAGATAGTCTGTACTCGTGGAGTAGTGCATGGCCGGGCCATACTCGATCGGCAGACGATCCATGTAGCCGATATGACCGCAGAGCTCGAAAGTTTTCCAGGTTCTAAAGAACTGCAACAAATTACTGGGACTAGAAGCATTGTTGCGACACCTTTGTTACGAGAAGGCGAATCGGTCGGTGTAATAGTAATTCGTCGTCTGGAAGTCCGTCCTTTTACAGAAAAGCAAATTGGTCTACTGAAAACGTTTGCCGATCAAGCGGTCATCGCCATCGAGAATGTGCGTCTGTTCAAAGAATTGCAAGATCGCAACGCAGAACTGCGAGAAGCTCTGGAGCATCAGACTGCAACATCGGAAGTGCTTAGTATCATCAGCCGCTCGCCAACAGATGTGCAGCCGGTGCTTGATGCTATTGTCGAGAGCGCAGCAAAGGTCTGTGGAATTGATGATGTTGTCCTACGATTCCGCGAAGAGAATGTTCTGCTAACGCGCGCTCATTTTGGTCCTATACCCGTTCGCTCGATTAAAATAAGTTTGGATGCACCACAGAATCGTTGGATGAGCGAACATGGGACGCTCCATATACCCGATGGCCGCGAACAGAATGATTTCTCAATGTTTCGTTCGCCTGCACCGGCCCGGACCTATCTCCTCGTCCCCCTCCGCTTGCAGAAGGAACTTGTTGGCACGCTGACCGCACGTCGCATCGAGGTACGACCCTTCACTCCAGCGCAGATCAGGCTCCTTGAAACTTTCGCCGACCAGGCCGTGATTGCGCTCGAAAACGTGCGCCTGTTCCAAGAACTCAAAGAGTCACTAGAGCAGCAGACCGCGACCAGCGAAATCCTGGGCGTTATTGCCAGCTCGCCGACCGATGTTCAGCCAGTGTTGGACACTGTCGCGAAGAATGCAGCTCGACTCTGCGAGGCAACAGATGCTCAGATTCGCCTCGTCGAGGGCGACCGAACTCGACTAGTGGCATCGTTCGGAGCGATACCCTCGCCAGAATACAGGCCCACGGGACCAAAAACTATTTCTGGCCGCGCGATTTTTAACCGAGAAACCGTACATGTCCACGATCTGCAGCAAGCCGTGAGCGAATTTCCCGAAAGCATTGGCTTGCGCGTGGGGGTGCGGACATTTCTTAGCACACCGATGCTCCGAGAGGGAATTCCCATCGGCGTCATTAACATAAGACGAACGGACGTTCGGCCGTTCTCTGAAAAACAAATCAAATTACTAGAGACCTTCGCGGCGCAATCGGTGATCGCAATAGAGAACGTGCGACTGTTCCAGGAACTGGAGGCGCGCACTCAGCAGCTGGCGCAGTCTGTTGGCGAATTGAGAGCGTTAGGCGAAGTCGGTCAAACAGTAAGCTCCACGCTCGATCTTCAGACTGTGCTCAGTACCATCGTGCGCCATGCGGTCCAGCTTTCCGGAACTGATTGCGGCATCATTTATGAATACGATGAGGCCACGCAAGAGTTTCATCTTCGGGCTAGCTACCAAATGGAAGAAGAGCTGGTCAACGCCTATCGGGCCACCCCGCTGCGTCTCGGACAAGGTGCCACTGGTCGGGCGGCGGAGACGAAAACGCCAACGCAGATTGCCGATCTCCGGCAAGAACAGGATACCCGAGGGATGCGGCCGATCTTATCTCGACTTGGTTATCAATCGCTCCTTGCAGTGCCGCTCCTTCTCGACCAGAAAATCATGGGGGCCTTGACGATTTATCGGCGTGAGACCGGCACGTTTGCCCCAGCAGTGGTGAATCTCTTGCAGACCTTTGCTACGCAATCCGTATTGGCGATACAAAACGCCCGGCTGTTCCGTGAGATTGAGGATAAGAGCCGTCAGATCGAGGCCGCCAACCGTCATAAGTCAGAATTTCTCGCCAACATGTCCCACGAACTGCGCACGCCGCTCAACGCCATCATCGGCTTCTCCGAAGTGCTGCAGGAAAAACTATTTGGGGACTTGAACGAGAAGCAGGCCGAGTATACTTCGGATATTCTCACATCTGGGCAGCATCTATTATCCCTCATCAACGAGATTCTCGATCTCTCCAAGGTTGAAGCGGGGCGGATGGAATTGGAACTAGCTTCGTTCGATCTTCCCCTGGCAATCGACAATGCACGGACATTTGTCCGGGAGCGAGCCGTGAAGCATGGCATTACGTTGGATGTCGATGTAGACGAGCGGCTTGGCGAGTATGTCGGCGATGAGCGAAAGATCAAACAGATTCTGCTGAACCTTCTTTCCAATGCAGTGAAGTTCACGCCCGAGGGAGGACGGATCAGCATCAGTGCAGGCAAGACAGATCAAGGTGCAGAGATCTCGGTCAGTGACACGGGAATCGGCATCGCCCCAGAAGACCAACCAAAGATCTTCGAGGAGTTTCGGCAAGTGGGTTCCGACTCAACGCACAAGATCGAAGGAACCGGGCTTGGGCTAACCTTGGCCAAGAAGTTTGTTGAGCTGCATGGCGGGACGATTTGGGTGGAGAGCGAGGTGGGCAAAGGCTCGACATTTATTTTCACTTTGCCTGAGAGGCCAATGTCTCTTTGAGCGAGCTTTTCCTTAGCAGGATTCTTCCAGCGTGCGGCAATCCGCTGCGAGCTTGAACAGTGATGCTCCAGGGATAGTCACATACCTACCGAGCCGCTTGCAGTAATAGAGCTTCACGATTGTCTCGCCCGGACTGAACTCGCCTGTTGGGTCGGTAAGTGCCCCGCTTACGCGCTCGCGGTTTCCACTCCGCAGGGCCGGCTCCACCGAGGTTTTAAAAATGCATACTCAAACAACGAGGATTAGTTTACTCGGGATTACAAATCTGCTTGCGGGCAGGTGGAACAACGCTTCGCTAGGTGCCCTGCAAGCAGTTCGTTCTTGCCAAGGGTATTTTCCATTAACGATTTTTTCCCCAAAGGGACACAAAGAAACCCTCATCTATCAGTTCCTGCACCAGGCTATTGTCGTAGAAACGATCGGGCTTAGCCTGTTTTGCCTCAGGTCTCTTATTGACACTTTCATCTAGGGTCACCTGAAACGCTTCCCGCTTGACTAGAGGAACCTTTTCTACAAAGTCGTAAGCATATTGCACGCTGCCGTCGAGCATCCCAGGATCTTTGATCCCCGAATAGTGGGTGATAATTCTTTTGAAATCCTCTTTATTCGTATACATGAAACGCACCGCCCTCCCATAAGCGCGCAGGAAAGCCTTGGCCTGAGCCCTTCGCTCCTTCACAAATCGCCGCGAAGTTGTGATACCGACGTGCATAAACGGAATGTCTTCCTTCGCCAGGTTAGCCAGAATTCTCATCCCGGACTGCTCCGCCACGTAAGCCAAGGGATAGGACATGGGCGCAGCATAGATGGATCTCTTAGAAAGCGCAGCGGCGATCTCCGGCAACCCTCCGATTTGGATGATGGGTACATCGCGTATTGGTTGTAGGCCGTATTTTTCCAGCAGCTTGCGAATCGCAAAGTCCGTGGAGGCGCCAAAACGCGTTACGCCTACGGGTTTTCCCTTTAGGTCCCGCACGCTCTTTATCTCCGGGGGTGCCATTACATAGAAAGCGACCTCATTGATCACCGCCCCTATGGCGAGCAGATCGCCGCCCTGGAGGCCAACGTCCACAACTACCTGACTGTTAGCAGTAGAAAGAGCTACATTACCAGCAAGCTGCGCCTGAGCCATGGTCGAGGAACTCGCGATGTAAATGAGATCGACATCCAGCCCTTCCTGCTTGGCGAAGCCGGCATCTTTGATGACCCAGTAAGGAGAATTCAGAGCGCTCACCGCCGACCAGCCCAGCACCAGCTTTTGGGCCTTAGCAACGTCGGGGAAGATCAGGATCACAGAAAACAAAAAGACTCCGACAATGCGAGCGCAATCAGAGGGCTTGTTCATATCCTTCTCCTTCCCGAAATTAGTCTTGGTTAGACAACACGGTTGCGCTCCAGCTCTTATGAAGACGAGCTGTTCTACTCTTTAACGTTAAACGCTTGTTCTCTTGTTCAAACTCACAATTCCGCCCAATATGGCGAGGGTGAACAAAGCGATCAAGCGACTAATCGCTTTGCATCGTAGGATTGAATTAAATTCTCCATCAACTGAATCGTAGTCACCGGGCTCTTTGGAGCGCCACGGATTACGCCTCTGGCCAGTTCTGTTTGACGCAAGCTTCGTCGCAGCCCTTTTTTCTTGGCCACAGCGAGCAATTTTGAACCGCCAGAAGTGGTCTGCCGAAAACAGTGGTCAAGGCTGCGCGACGCGCGTTAAGTTGAACATCGGCCGAGCCGTGTGTTCCAGGGCAAGTGATAACTTTCCGGTTTCGATAGCGGTAAAAAGTAGCGAGCCCCACCGGAAAAATGACGACAGCCCCCATCACAATTATGCCTGAAATCACAAGTAGTGGCTGTGCCATACTCTTTGTCCTCCTTTCGCGAGCGCGGCGACTAGCGAGTCGCGAACCGCTAACCTAATAATCGGCGAGAGCAAATTAGGCGCCACAACGATACTTAGTATTTCTACGTGAGATAGCAGCGCCGGCTCGCAGGATTGAGAATTTTGCGAAACACCTTCTCGGGAATCGGAGTTCGCTGGGGGGGTGCGACGGCTGATCCGGGCCGCTCAACACGCACAGCTCAAGAAAAACCCGGTTATGATTCTTCTGGCAATTTTGACATCCGCTGAGTTAAGATCCGTCGCTGCCAATTGCAGCTTTCTGATAAGCGAAACGATGAGGGGAAGGACATGGCCTACGCTACTCAATTTTGCTTACCCGCAGTTCACACCTCGCGGCGTGTGTTCCTTCGGAGGCTCGCGTCCGTGGGCATTGTTATTCCGTTAGTGTCTGAACTCACGCCGCTGCCGAACCAAGCCCACGCCGCAGCCATGAGCAACGGGCTTAACGTCACGAATCCTTCTTTTTCGCGGAACGAGCGTGACCGCCGCTGGGCGGAGATCCGCCGGATCATGGCTAAGGCTCAGTGGAATTTCGATGCTATCCTCGCGCCCGCCAGCGGTGATACCGCCTATCGTCGTTACCTGACGCAGATCGGCGGCCGTGGCGGAAGCGCCGACGTTATTTTCCCGCGAGATGACGTGAAACCGGTCTATGCGGTGGTCGGCACGGCGCGTAACCGAAGCTTCTGGGAAAAGAGACTGGAATCATGGCGCACCGACGGTAAGCTCATCGTTAGCCAGGGGGAGGGTTCAAAATCGATTGCTGAAATCATCAAAGATCTTGGTTTAGACCGCCCTGGAACGCGCATCGGTGTAGCCAAGCTAACCGGCAGCCGCTTTGACCCGGAGGGCTTGGTTGCGGCGACCTTTATGGAGCATCTCAAGGCGAATCTCCCGGAAGTCCATTTTTCGCCGATGGAAAACTGGGGCGCTGACGCCGGACCTGTCGATGAAGTGGCCATGGTTAAGAGTCCCGAGGAACACGAAGTGATTCGGCGCGCCGTAGCGGCGGGAGAAAATGCGATAGAAGTGATCAGCCGTGTCGCGCGTCCCCCGTCGAGACACCAAGCTGACATCTGGTTTCCAACCTTTGTCGCCATGTTCGCCGAAACAGGAGAAGACCCTACTCGCCTCTCGATAGCTCTCGACACTGAAGCCAATGCTACTCTCGGCGCGCCCACTGACGACCCTCTAAAAGAAGGAAACATCATCAGTCAAGAAATTGACGCTACGGTGCAAGGCTACCGGGCACAAGTCAATCACTCAATCTTCGTCGGCGGAAGGAAAACTCCTGGCTACAACTATTATCGCTCCGCTATGGGCACAGCTATTAAACTCTTCCACGAATGCACTGCCTCCATCGTTCCGGGTAAAACAACGTGCGGTCAACTCGTGGATCACTATGCAGCGCTGACGGACCAATTGGATGCCGAAGATCGTTCGGGAGTCGTGCTGCATTCGAGCGGCATTGCCAATCTCTCGCGCCCACGGCTCGGCCCGAGCAACTCGCGAAAGGAATCCGATATCGTTCTCGCACCGGGAATGACCTTTGACTTCAAGCCAGCAATTCGCATGAAGCGAGCCGCAGTCCAAGATGTGCTAAAGGAAAACCGTGTCGTCCAGATCGGAGAACATCTCCTGGTCGGCGCGAACGGCGTCGCGCGTTTGGGCAAACGTGCTCTGCAGCCGTTAACAACGCTGAAAGCCTGACCCCGCGAATGCATGCCGTCTCGCCTCTGATGCGGCGCGCAACGTGACGAGCCAGTCATCCCGATATGGGGGTCGCACCATCAGCGAATGAGATAAGACAATTTGGCTGGGCGTCGATATTTGCCGCGGCAGCTTTTCATAATCCTAACCGGGTGCGTGCCTCACTAAACCTTGGTACGTTCTGTTCTGGATCGCCGAATTTTTCGGAAGAGAAAGGTGATAAGCCAACGATTACGTAAGCATAAACGTGGAGAGAGAACGAATGGATAGCAAGCAAATTAGTCGGCGACTCTTGTTTGTGCTTGCGTTGTTTTTGGCCGGGCGCTCATTTTCATCTTTTGCGGCCGAAGATTGGAAGCAAAGATGGGAAAGAACTATCGACGCAGCGAAACGCGAAGGTGAAGTTGTCATCTACGGCCCACATAATCCTATGTATCGCTCGCTCTGGGATACGTTTCAAAAAAACCATCCAGGCATCAAGATTAACTTTGTTCCGGGAAAAGGCGCCGAACACACCCAGAAGGTCCTCGCTGAAAGACGAGCCGGTAAATACATTGCCGATCTCATTATGGGTGGTTCTTCCAGCTACCGCTCCTATCCGCCCGGCACTCTGGAACCTCTGCGAGCTCACCTGATCCTACCGGAGGCTTATGACGAGTCTGCCTGGTGGCAGAAAAAAATGTGGTTTGCCGATCCGAAAAATGAGTCCGCGATCGTTATCAGCGGCGAGGTCGGCACCCGGCGTGGCTCTTACAACACCAAACTGCTCGATCCAAAAGAAATTCAATCCTGGTGGGATCTGCTGAAACCGAGATTCAAAGGGAGACTTGGAACCTTTGATCCTCTGATCCCGGGTGGAGGCGGCGAGACGTTTAACTTTTTCTACGCTTCGCCCGCGCTCGGGCCCCAATTTATAACGCGTCTGCTCACCGAGACTGACATCCTTGTCACGCGCAATCTCGAGCAGGGGACGGACTGGCTCGCACAAGGAAAGATCATCTTCTATATAGGAAGCGGACAGCCGATCACAAAAGCCAAGGAGCAAGGGCTTCCGGTCGATCTTCTGCCGCACCCTCTCAAAGAGGGAGAAATCATGGGCGGCGGCTCCTGCTGTATGGCGCTTCTCAGCCGCGCGGCGCATCCAAGCGCAGCGCGAGTCTTTGTCAACTGGGTACTTTCACGTGACGGTCAAATCGCCTGGCAGAAATACAGCACGACCAACTCGTTGCGCACCGATATCCCGAAAGACAGTCTCCCATCCTGGGCTGTTCCGCAGAAGGGCGTCGATTATTTCATGCTGAATTCGTCCGAAAATCAGGATCCGGCAAATATCAAAGCGATGGAGAAAATCGCAGCGGAAGCACTAAAGAAGATGCAACGATGAGCGGGTCTACCACCATGGAGATCGGAATCATCGGCCTCGGAAACGCGGGTAAACCCATCGCCGAGCGGCTGCTCAAAAAAGGGCGTCGCATAAAGGTGTACGATCTGAATCGGGTTCCAATGGAGGATCTCGCGAAACTCGGAGCAGTAACGAGCGGGTCTGCCGGCGAGGCTCTCGGAGACATCACGCTCATTGTCCTGCCGTCGACCATTGAGGTGAGATCGGCTGCGCTAGGAGAGAAGGGATTCCTCGCCGCCCTCCAACCCGGCAGCGTCCTGGTCGATTTGAGCGGCACCGATCCCGGTTACGCGCGCGAACTGGAAAAACAATGTGATGAGAGGAACGCCGATTTTCTCGGCGCGACGCTCCACGCATCCGGCGCGCCCTCGGTTACGATTCCCAGTGGTCTGCTTTCGGTTGTGATCGGCGGGAAGCAGGCTGCTCTGGCAAAGTGCCTCGACGTTTTAAAAGACTTCTGCCAGAAAATCATTTGCGTCCCCGAGCCGTGGATGCCGAAGGCGATGAAGATCGCCGTGATCATGTTCGCGGCAACGAGCAGCATCATTTGCGCCGAAGTTTTCACCTGGCTAACTGCGCAGGGCATCGATCCGAAACTCTTTTTACAGCTCCTCCAGACCACCGGATCGCGGCAATCCGCCGGACGCGTAGAGGAATTTCTAAAGCGCGGAAAGAGTCATGGGGGTGCGCTCAGCAACAGCTATAAAGACATTCGTCAGGCGCTAGAAACCGCCGCTGGGCTCGAATTGCCGCTTCCGCTGATGAACACCGTTAACCAGCTGCAAGAGATGGCGCGGGCGCAGGGATTAAGCCGGCTCAGCACGCCGGCCGCTATTGGCAAGCTCTATGAAATCCTGACTGCAACCGATCTCAGCGAAGCAGTTTTGGAATCCGAACGAGTCTTTCCCGAACCGGAGGAGCCTCAAGTGATTTACCTCGGGAAAACTGAATAACAACGTTTGTTGCACTTAAACTGATTTGGTTGCCGTTTTCAGGACATAACAGTGAGAGTTTGGATTCACACCTAAAGAGAGATTCAAGGAAAAACCGGAAAATGACCGCGGCGTTCCTGCCGTGCAGATCGCGACGATAAATTTGTTGGGCCATACGGATTGGGACAAATGGGATGAAGATCAGAGAGACACAGGTTCAAATTCATAGAAAAATGCTTCGGCGCATCCTGCTCGTGGCGGTTGAGCGGCTGACATCAACACAGCGTCGAGGTGTCGAAGCGTATCTCGGCGCCTGCAAACTGTCGCGATCAAAGAGAGGCGGCAGGACCGACGACGAACTTTTGGTCTATGCTTTATCAATGTATCTGCCGGACTCAGCGCCACTGCGCGCCCTGAACCGAGATCTCAAGGCCAAACACAACATAAAGGGCAAGATTCTAATCAATCGCTCGCGCTAAAGGCGATGTTGTCTATTTCAACGTCCCCGACACAAAAAACAGTCTGAGCTTTAATCCGCTGGTCCACGTGTCGTTTCGAGGCCCTTTAGTGCTGAAACGAGATTGCCAGCGCTTTAATCATCACCAAAAACGTATCGGCTGGTGCAAATTCATGCGGATGGCATGCATGGTGCATCTAGAAATGGGAACAAATTCAAAAGGAGTTGATTGCGATGATGTCTGGGTCGAACAATTCTCTGGTGCGAGCCCTAAACAAACTCGTTTCGCTTACCCGCGCGTGCAAACCGGCGGAACCTAAAGTTTTGACAATGCCTGCGCACAGTGAAAAGGTGCACAAAAATAAAAAACAGATCAAACGAAATATAGTTGCTGCTCTAATTGTTATTGTTTCTCTTGCACTTCTGAGAAAAATTGCGTGACCCTCGGTGGAAATTACATGACCTCGGCGCGACAATCGATCCTGAATGTCTTTATCGTCCAAGCTGGACAATAGCGGTGAGCATATAAAGGAGCAAAATCGATAATGCGCCGACCGCTGAGAACCATACGAAGCCATTTCTCCGCCCGAAGTCTCTTCTTCGCCTCTTCCAGCGTGATCTCCGTATCGCCCCAGCGCACGATAGAAAAGTAGCGTGGTTTTTCTCCTTCGATGACCCCAACAGCCATGGGATCGTCCGCACGCCTCCAGATCTCAATGCGATCAAATAATCGAGGTGCATTTTTTGCGCGCTCAATCTCGGTGATGACTGGACCAGGAAGAGGCTCGGAATCGAACCACCACTGAAGAACTTCTATTGGTCTCCTGACCGGCAAGTATTTTCGCCAGACCGTCAGCGCCTCGCCTAACAATTGCGGATAAGGGATCATAGGCTCACTTGTGTTTGCCGAAACGGGAACCCTCTCATCAAAATAGGTTTCTACAAACATAAAACCTCCTTTTTTTGACTATAAAAGCTCTCCATCCGATCAGCTGCCCGTGAAAACAAAAAGCCGGTACACTTCTGCGGGCAAAACCGCAAAAGCGACCGGCTTTTATTCGCTCATTTATCTTCCTCCGAGGAACATCACTCGTTCCTCTCGAAAGATTCTCTAACTTAGGCTAGCCCTATCGTGAACGAGGAAGCATTCGCAATGCTACAAAAACTTACCAAGATGGCGGGCTATTTTTTGTTACTCTTTGTGCGACGCCAGCCATACAGCCAGCGCGCCTGTGCCAAGTCGGGCCATTACGCCAAGGCCTAAAGAGCGTAGCGGACGGTGCTTGATGCGGTGGGCCGTATCCTCTGCATCTTCAGCGGCATAACGACTGCGCTTGGCAAATCGCTTAGCTTTGATCACGCCATCTTCGACGGCGCGAGAAGCTGCGGCTTTCAAGCGTGCGGTTTTATCTCCCACTTCCGCCAGATGCGTTCCAACGTGCGTTGCGTTCCCGAGCAGTGTGATTTTCTCATTATGTTCCATAACGATTCCTCTTTTTTTCTCGGGTTCAATTAAAATCTAACAAACGAGATGTATTATCTCTAGAGACCTTTGCAAATGCACGATGAAAGTGCTTCTGAAAATGCCGCTCGTTTTTTGAGCTAAGAAAGGAAGCGCATCGGCGCTCTAGCACAGCTCGGCAGTACTGAAAGCGGCCCAGTTATTTTTCTTCCAACATATCTCTCAGCCGCATTTGGGTGAACGATTTGGGTCCGGCGAGCGTCACCGGCTTTGGCGATACGTAAGACTCGGAGGCAGTCAGTCGATTGGGCAACGGATAGACGAATTTGCGCGAGAAATGGCGACACTGTACGGGCGCAACCATCGCCGTGCTAAATCCGGACGGCATGTCGTGTGCTTCTTCTGGCTGATATGACGACGACGAAGGCTGAAATGGTTAGCCAACTCTGCAAGAAAGCGCACGTCTCAAAAGAGGATGCGACCAATCTTGTCGAGGGCACGTTCGAGATCATCAAAGCCTTTCTGGAAAGGGGCGAACCAGTAAAAATTTCCGGCTTCGGTATTTTTGTCGTTCGTACGAAACGTCCACGCAAAGGGCGTAATCCCACGACCGGTGCTGAAATCCTGATTCCGAGGCACAAGGTTGTAACGTTTAAGGCCAGTCCGATTATGAAGAAAAGCGTCGCAACAACGCAATCGGATTGAGCGAATTAGCCTTCTCTCACGGAAAAGAGGGCAAGACCGGATCTCCAATACCACTTGATTTTCTTGCTCGCCCAAGCGTAGGCTCCCTGCCCATAGCAACTGGGTTGAGCTTACTTGGCTGCGGTCCTGCAGGCTCGAAGCCCGAACCCCCAACACCACTGGGCCGCCATGGAGTTTCGATACGATGATCACACAAAGCTTTGGCACTTTTGCGCCAGCTGCGAGCACTGGCCAATAAATTCATTCAATGTTGTTCGCCTGGAAAAGCTACCCGCTAATTTTATGCTCTGCCCCCGATGTACGGCTCTGAAGGAAAATCGCGCCTGCCAAGACAGGACGATGGTTCCCTTCAGCCATCGCGTCTTGCAGCGAGTCAATGTTGTACTCGGTCGATTCAAACATCATCCTTGAACTAAGAGCGCGCTGAATTCGTTTACATTGCGAGCCAGTCTCTGGAGATTTTCGGAATAATTCTTGGGCAGAGTTCTTCTGCCAAGTGGAGGAGCATTACTGCTTCGTCTTTGTTGCAGAGGATCTGAATTTTGCGCTCGGCCTGAGGGTCAGAGATGTCTTCGTCGAAACACCCGTTTACGAGAAGCTCGTAGGCTCGCGATGTTGGGTGTATCTTTTCTAGAAATAAATCGTATTGGGCGAGCGGAATAGTGAGGATGACATAGAACATCAGGCAATCTACGCTGGCTTACTTTCGTGAATGTCACCAGCGGCTGGGTGAACGATCCCTTCCACTGAACTTACCCTGATCAGGTTGTAGGTCGGAGACGGGTCGATAACTCCAAGGCTAAAAATGAAACAGCCGCTGTGCATTCTCTGAGAGAATCTTTTCGATGATCTTGTCGCTTAAATCTCCCCGAACCTTCAAGCCGGCTGCGAGCTGATCCTGGCGAAAGTTGTCGCCGTGCGGAAAATCCGTTGCCGTGACTAAAAAATCTTCTCCGACTTTGCTGAGGATATAAGGCAGATCGTCATCGAGAGCGCAGGATACGAAGACCCGTTCGGCCAGCCATTGATCGATCTTCGCGCCTTTGCCTTTGCGTAATCCCTTTACCAGGCGCGGCGTCCAGTCGGATCCCGCTTCTAAGAATGCAACTCGTAATTTGGGAAATTCGTCGAGCAAGCTCGATGCAAGGATTTGGTGAAACCCGTACAGGACATATGGCCCGCTCACAATGCCCTTACCGAGCGGATGAACGTGAGGCTGCGAGTCAGCGTAAGTCGGGCGGGGCACGCCCTGGAGCATCTCGCGAATCATTGGACTCGACCCATTGCCAACGTGAACGGTGATTGGTAGGTCTTGCCGTTCCGCCTCCTCATAGATGGGCCAATGTTCGGGATGCGTAATGGGCCTGTCCCATTCAATACCTCGCGCGTAAACGCCAGCCACGGATCCGAGCTTCTTTACTCGCCGGATCTCTTGCACCGCCCACTCCGGTCGCCGCCATGGCACGATCGCAACATACCAGATGCGGCCGCCGGACTCGCCGCATTGAGTCGCCATGAATTGATTGTAGCTTCGCGCTAGCGCTGCTTCGAGTTCGACATTTTCCGCAAGACAGCCAAGCCAGATCGACGGAAACACCACCTGTGTATCGATACCCAATTCATCCATGTAGGAAAGGCGCTGCTTGACGTCGCGCATTTCTTGAACGGGAATCGGCACGTCTTTTTCGTGCGCCCGTTTCATCAGCGTCGGATTAGCAGCGAAGAAACGGAGCTTGTAATCGATCACCCAGGCGGCATTGTGCGACCCGAGGCAGGTGTCTTCAGGAAATACCACAGGAATTGGACGGAGCAGATAAAACTCGGGATCAAGGTATTGCCAAGTCTCCACGCTTTCTTCGACATGAGCATCGCAATCGATTACGCGCATCATCTCCTCTCCCGGTACTTAACTCCGCAGCGTTCTTCATTAGTCGACGCGTTTCGGGGTTATTTATCACGCGGAAGGAAGTCCGGGTGCAGCGGTGTACTTTTCTTGATCTTTACCCGTCAAATCCACCGCCGCACGTCCGCCTTATACTTGAGATACGCGCCACCAAATTTTCTCTCCAGGTACTGCTCTTCGCGGATGATCACGTATCGTTGAATGAGTGCCATT
>Ga0164302_10000169_pt1 | contig 16700 bp, 17 predicted proteins | sample Whisoiple_202_MG_FD_109714 | JGI IMG/M metagenome (GOLD analysis project Ga0164302, IMG submission 109714) | Soil microbial communities amended with pyrogenic organic matter from upstate New York, USA - Whitman soil sample_202_MG | ecosystem: Environmental > Terrestrial > Soil > Agricultural... | reverse complement strand
GCACAGGTCTACGACGTGCGGCTGCCGGCGGGGACGGCGGCGGACGTGACCGTGGTCGTCGTCCACGGCGGTTTCTGGCGCGAGCGCTTCGACCGCAGCCACGCCGGCTGCCAGGCGCAGGCCTTTGCCGACGCCGGCTACCCCGTCGCGGTCCTCGAGTACCGCCGGACCGGTATGCCGGGCGGCAGCTGGCCGGGAACCGCGGAGGACGTCGCGGCGGGTGTCGCCGCGGTGCTGCGTGACCCGGGCCTGCCTGACCGCGCGGTCCTCGTCGGGCACTCGGCCGGCGGCCACCTTGTCGTGTGGGCGGCGAGCCAGCCCTGTGGTGACCGGCTGGCGGGCGTGGTCAGCCTCGCGGGCGTGCTCGACCTCCGCGCGGCCCACGAGCAGCACCTGGGGGACGGCGCCGTCGCCGCGTTCATGGGCGGCACCCCCGAGCAGCTGCCGGAGGCGTACGCCGCCGCGGACCCGTGCGCGCTCACGCCGAGGGCGCCGGTCTCGATCGTCCACGGCCTCGATGACGACGTCGTCCCCGTCGGCATCTCCCGCTCCTACACGGCCTGGGCAGAGGCACGCCGGGCCGCGGCCAGAGCGGTACGCGAGGTCGCCGGGTGCGAGCACTTCGGGCTCATCGACCCCGAGCACCCGGCGTTCGCGGAGGTCCTGGCTGCGGTCGCCGAGCTCGCCTCATAGTGTGGGCGCCATGACCCCTGCCACCCCGAGCCATGCCGGCGTGCGGCTGCACATCGTGACGGGCAAGGGAGGCACCGGCAAGACGACGGTGGCCGCGGCGCTCGCCCTGGCTCTCGCCAGGCAGGGCAAGCGGGTGCTGCTGGCCGAGGTCGAGGAGCGGCAGGGCATCTCCCAGACGTTCGACGTCCCGCCGCTCGGGCACGAGGAGACCCGGATCGTGCACGAGCGCGGCGGAGGTGAGCTGTACGGCATGAGCGTCGACGTGCGGGAGTCGTTGATGGAGTACCTCCAGAAGTTCTACAAGCTCGGCCGGGCCGGGAGCGTCCTGGAGAAGGTCGGGGCGGTCGACTTCGCCACCACCATCGCGCCGGGCCTGCGAGACGTCCTGCTCATCGGCAAGGTCTACGAGGCCGCCGGCCGGCACGGGAGCAGCCGGCAGCACGACCGCCCCGTCTACGACGCCGTCGTCCTCGACGCGCCCCCCACCGGTCGGGTGGTCCGCTTCCTCAACGTCAACGCCGAAGTGGCCGACGTCGCCCGCGTGGGGCCGATCCGCACCCAGGCCGACTCCATCACGCGGATGCTGCGCAGCCACCGCACCGCGGTGCACGTGGTCTCGCTGCTCGAGGAGATGCCGGTGCAGGAGACCGTCGACGCCCTCGCGGAGCTGAAGAAGGCCTCGCTGCCCGTCGGGGCGGTCATCATCAACCAGGTCCACGAGCAGGCCCTCGACGGCGGGGACCTCGAGACCGTCGCGGCCGACCCGGACGGGCTGGGCGCGGCCGTCACCGCCGACCTGAAGTCCGTCTCGGTGCGCACCAGCGCGGCGATGGTCACCGGCCTGCTGGCTGAGGGGACCGAGCACGCCGACCGGGTCGCGCTCCAACAGGAGCAGGAGGCGATCCTCACCGGCCTCGGCCGACAGGTCTACCGGCTGCCGCTGCTGCCGGAGGGCACCGAGGCCGGCGGCATCCGGGTCCTCGCCGACGCCCTCACCCAGCAGGCGATGATCTGATGGCGCACTCAGCAGCCCCCACCGCTGCCCCCTCCCTCGACGTCGACACCCTCCTGCGCGACCAGGAGACCCGGATCATCGTGTGCACCGGGGCCGGCGGGGTCGGCAAGACCACCGTTGCCGCGGCCCTCGGGCTGCGCGCCGCCGAGTCGGGCCGGCGGGTGGTGGTGCTGACCATCGACCCGGCCCGCCGGCTCGCCCAGTCGCTGGGCTTGACCGAGCTCGACAACACCCCGAGGCCGGTGGTCGGGGTCGACACCTCGGCCGGCGGCAGCCTCGACGCGATGATGCTCGACATGAAGCGCACCTTCGACGAGGTCGTCGAGGCGCACGCCACCCCCGACAAGGCCCAGCAGATCCTCGCCAACCCCTTCTACCAGGCGGTCTCGAGCTCCTTCGCGGGCACGCAGGAGTACATGGCCATGGAGAAGCTGGGTCAGCTACGGGCCCGGGCCGCCAGCGAGCACACTTGGGACCTGATCGTCGTCGACACCCCGCCGTCCCGGTCGGCCCTGGACTTCCTCGACGCCCCCAAGCGCCTCGGCTCCTTCCTCGACGGCCGGTTCATCCGCCTGCTCATGGCCCCGGCCAAGGCCGGCGGACGGGCGTACCTGAAGGTGTTCAGCTCCGGCGTCACGATGGCGACCACGGTGATGTCCAAGATCCTCGGCGGGCAGGTGCTCCAGGACGTCCAGACCTTCGTCGCCGCCCTGGACACGATGTTCGGGGGGTTCCGGGAGCGAGCCGACAAGACCTACGCGCTGCTGAAGAACCCCGAGACCGCGTTCGTGGTCGTGGCCGCGCCCGAGCGGGACGCCCTGCGCGAGGCGTCCTTCTTCGTCGACCGGCTCGACGAGGAGGGCATGCCTCTGGCGGGCGTCGTCATCAACCGCATCCAGCGGCTGGCCGCCCCGAGCCTGAGCGGGTCACGGGCGCTCGCGGCCGCCGAACAGCTCGCCGAGTCGGCGACGGCCTCGGCGACGGCACCCATGACAGCGGGGCTGCTGCGCCTCCACGCCACCCTGGCGGAGGCAGCCGGGCGCCAGGAGGCGCTGGCCCAGAGGTTCACCGCCGGCCATCCCGGCATACCGCTGGTGGAGGTTCCGGCTGCGGGACAGGACATCCATGACCTCGACGGGTTGCGCCAGGTGGGCCGGGCGCTGACCGCGGGCTGAGTCCGCGCAGGCCGATGGCGCGGCCGCCGACTACGTCGTCTCCGGGCTCGCTCGCGGAGAACGGTGCCACGAAAAGCCCGGGACCCCGGGGCCCCGAGACCTGGGTCAGGCGCTGACGGCGGCGCTCTGCTCGAACTGGTGCGCGCGGGCCTGGGCGAAGAGGTTGGCCCAGGAGGTGATGTTGGGGCGGCGCTTGAGCAACGCCCGGCGCTCGCGCTCGGTCATCCCGCCCCAGACCCCGAACTCGGTGCGGTTGTCGAGCGCGTCGGCCAGGCACTCCGCGATGACCGGGCAGCCCTGGCACACGATCTTGGCGGTCTGCTGCGCGGCGCCCTGGACGAAGAGCGCGTCCGGGTCCGACTTCGCGCATCGCCCCAGCGGTGCCCAGTCCTCGACCCAGTTGACTCCGAAGGCCACGGGTCGGGCGGTGCGTGCTGGCGCGATGGTCATTGCAGTCCTCCTGGCAAGCGGTTCCGAACGCCGATCCCGGCCGGGGCTTATGTCCGTATCGGGCACGAACGACGATAGAAAAGTTCCGTGGTGGTAGGACATGGCCCATTCGTGTAGTTCTCCGATGACCAAACGGACTAGTCACACCTGACTACCACCCACCAGAGGCTGTCCCAGCCATGTGCAAAGACCCGAGGGCCAGCGCGGCCATCCCCACATCTGTGCAGGTCAGAAGCCCGGAGCGGGCGACACCCCGCCCACCACTCGGTCTGCGACAGGGGGCTGGGGGCCTCCGGCGGTTACCCTGTGCGCATGCAAGGACGTGCCACAAACTTCGCCAACGTGCTCAGCCTGCTGGGCGCCTTCGTCGCCACGGCGATGGTGATGGGCCTGCTCGCCGCTGGTCTGATGATCCCGGCGGTGGGTGCCACGGGCAGCGCCGCCAAGTCGAGCGTCGAGATGTTCGACTCGCTGCCGGGCGAGTTCAGCACGTCCCCGCTGGCCCAGCAGTCCAAGATCTACGACGCCCGGGGCGGGCTGATCACCACCCCGTACGACGAGAACCGCATCATCGTCCCGCTGGAGCGCATCTCCAAGACGATGCAGAACGCGCAGATCGCGATCGAGGACAGCCGCTTCCGCGAGCACGGCGGTGTCGACCCGCGCGGCATCACCCGTGCCCTGGTCTCGAACTTCAAGGGCGGCGACACCCAGGGCGCGTCCACGCTGACGCAGCAGTACGTCAAGATCACGCTGCAGGAGAACGCGCTGCGCAACAACGACAAGGAGGCCGCGCAGGCCGCCGTCGCCAAGACGTACACGCGCAAGCTCCAGGAGCTGAAGTACGCGATCACGTTGGAGAAGGAGCTCACCAAGGACCAGATCCTGCAGGGCTACCTCAACCTCGTCTACTACGGCGACCAGGCGTACGGCGTGGAGGCCGCGGCCCAGCACTACTTCAGCACCTCGGCGGCCAAGCTCACGCTCGCCCAGTCCGCCGTCCTGGCGGGTCTGGTGCAGCAGCCGAGCAAGACGGACCCGATCCACAACCCCGAGCGCGCGCAGGTCCGCCGGGACGTCGTCCTGGACCGGATGCACGAGCTGGGCATGATCACGGACAAGGCCTGGAAGGCTGCCAAGACCGTCCCGGTCAAGAAGATGGTCAAGCCGCGGCCGGCGCAGAACACCTGCGGACGCTCCACGCAGCCGTACTTCTGCGAGTACATCCTCGCCTACCTCAAGCAGCTCCCGGCGCTCGGCAAGACCATCCCGGAGCGCATCAAGAAGATCAACCAGGGCGGCCTGACGATCCAGACGACGCTGGACCCGAAGATCCAGGCGATGGCCCAGGCGCAGCTCGTCAAGAAAGTGCCGATCGGCAACGGCGCCCGCATCGGCGGCGCAGCCAGCATCATCGAGCCCGGCACCGGCAAGATCCTGGCGATGGCTCAGGCCTCTGACTTCCCCAAGAGCGGTGAGAAGGGCAAGCGCTTCACCCAGGTGAACTGGAACGTCGACCAGCGCTACGGCGGCACGTCCGGCTTCCAGTTCGGCTCGACGGCCAAGATGTACGCCATCGTCACCGCCCTCCAGAACGGGATCCCGGTCAACGGCAAGATCCCCTCGAAGTTCGCCACCACCAAGCAGGCGGCGGTCTACACGCCCAGCGAGATGAAGGGCCGCTGCCGGGCGGGCACGAACTGGGAGGTCCGCAACGACGAGGCGATCGGCGGCAAGCCCCTGCCCTTCGCGCTGGCCACCGCCAAGTCGGTCAACACCGCGTTCGCCTCGCTGGTGCTCAAGCTCGGCACCGACAAGGTGCAGAAGACGATGACCACGATGGGGCTGCACCAGGGCACCGGCGCGCAGATCGAGTGCTACCCGGCGGTCGTGACCCTCGGCGCCAACGACACGACGCCGCTCACCCTCGCCGCCTCGTACGCGACGCTCGCGGCCGAGGGCAAGTACTGCGTGCCCAACCCGCTCCTGTCGATCACGACGAACGACAAGAAGCAGATCAAGCTGCCGGCCAACAACTGCAAGCAGGTCATCAGCAAGGACGTCGCCAACGGCGCCAGCCAGCTGCTCAAGGGCGTCATCCAGAAGGGCACCGGCACCAAGGCCAAGCTCGACGGCGGTCGCCCGGCTGCCGGCAAGACGGGCACCACCGACAACCACGTCGAGTCGTGGTTCGTCGGCTACACCCCCCAGCTCGCCACGGCCGTGTGGGTCGGCACCCCCTACAGCCAGAACCGGATGAAGAACATCAACCTCGGCGGCGAGTTCTACCCCGAGGTCTTCGGTGGCACGATCTCGGCGCCGATCTGGAAGGCGATGATGGACGGGGCCTCCAGCATCCTCAGCCTGGCGCCGCGCGACTTCAACGACCCCAGCAGCAAGATCCTCGAGGGTGACTTCGTCAGCGTCCCGAACGTGAGCGGCATGACGGTGGACGAGGCGACCAAGGTCCTCGAGGACGCCGGCTTCAAGGCCGACGTCGCCGGCCAGACCTTCAACACGATGTCGCAGGGCACCGTGGTCTACACCGACCCGAGCGACCGGGCCCTGCGCGGCTCGACCATCGGGCTGTACACCTCGCTCGGCTACGTCCCGGCGCCGCCGAAGCCCAAGTACACGCCGAAGCCCAAACCCACCCCGAAGCCGACGGCGACAGCAACAAAGCCCAAGCCCAAGCCAACGCCTCCGAAGCCCAAGACGTCGCCCAAGCCCTGACACGGCATACGCACGGCACGCTGAGGGCCCCTCACCTTCCCGGTGAGGGGCCCTCGGTCGTTCCCGTATGCCGCGGGCTCACCGCCCGAGGAGCGCCGCCTTCACCGCCGCCGCGACCCGACCGCCGTCGGCGCGGCCGGCCACGAGCGCCTGCGCCGCCTTCATGGCCAGGCCCATCTGCTGGGGGCTCGTCGCCCCGCTCTCACGGACCGCCTGGGCCGCGAGGGCGCCGAGCTCCTCGTCGCTGAGCTGGGCCGGGAGGTAGACCTCGAGGATGGCGAGCTCGGCCTCCTCGTTCTCCGCGCGGTCGGGGTGGCCGGCGTCGCGGTAGGCGGTCGCGGCCTCCTTGCGCTTCTTCGCCTCCTTGGCGAGCACCTTGAGCACCTCGTCGTCGCTGAGCTCGCGGGCCTGCTTGCCGGAGACCTCCTCGTTGGTGATGGAGGTGAGGGCCATCCGCAGCGCCCCTGCGCGCACCTTGTCGCGGGCACGCATCGCGTCGTGCAGGTCGCTCTGGATGGTGGCCTTCAGGGTCTGCTCGCTCATGGGGCCAGTCTGGCAGGCAGGGGCTAGCGCAGTTTGCGAGGATGGGGGCGATGAACTCCCTGCTGAAGACCCTGAGCGGCCTGGCCGCGGTCGGCGCTGCCGGCATCGGATACGCAAGCCTGATCGAGCGCAACGCCTTCGCGCTGCGCCGGTTCAGCGTGCCCGTGCTGCCCGTCGGCGCACGGCCGCTGCGGGTGCTGCACCTCTCCGACCTGCACCTGATGCCGAACCAGCGGCGCAAGGTCGAGTGGGTGCGCGGGCTGGCCGCGCTCCAGCCCGACCTGGTCGTCGACACCGGCGACAACATCGCGCACCGCGACTCGGTCCCCGCGCTGCTGGAGGCGATGGAGCCGCTGATGGAGTTCCCCGGCGTCTTCGTCCTCGGGTCCAACGACTACTTCGCGCCGACGCTGAAGAACCCCGCGCTGTACCTGACCCCGTGGCACCGGCGCGGCACGGGAACCTCGACGCGGCTGCCCACCGACGACCTCGTCAAGGGGCTGATGGCGGGCGGCTGGGAGGACCTCACGCACCAGCGGGCCTACCTGACCGTCGCGGGCTCGGAGCTGGAGCTCGTCGGCGTCGACGACGCCCACCTCGACTACGACCGGTATGCCGAGGTGGCCGGTCCCGCGGACCCCTCGGTCGCGCTCACCGTCGGCGTGACCCACGCGCCCTACCAGCGGGTCCTCGACGCGATGACGGCCGACGGCGCGGGCCTGGTCATCGCCGGTCACACCCACGGTGGCCAGCTGGCGCTGCCCTTCTATGGCGCGCTGGTCACCAACTGCGACCTCGACACCAGCCGGGCCAAGGGCGTCTCGCGGTGGTGGCCCGGCGCCGACCGCACGCCGTCGACCTTCGCCCCCGACGACGCGGCCTGGATGCACGTCTCGGCCGGGCTCGGAACCTCGCCCTACGCGCCGGTGCGCTTCGCCTGCCGGCCCGAGGCGACGCTGCTGACCCTGACGCCTCGCGACGATTCGCTGACGCTTCGCTGACCTTCCGTTTGACCATCGGGCGCGTCGTCGCGGCCCTCGCCCGCGAGGCCACGCCGCTACCAGCGGTCGGGCTACGGCATACCGATTGGGAGGGGTGAGAGGTGGTGGGCTATCCTTCCTTGTCGCTGCCCCTCCGGGTGGCGATTGCCACGGGGTGTGGCGCAGCTTGGTAGCGCGCTTCGTTCGGGACGAAGAGGCCGCAGGTTCAAATCCTGTCACCCCGACCATTGCATTTCCGCAGGTCAGAGTAATGACGGTTTGCGATGGCGACCACATCGCCGAGAGCGAAGACCGCTCCTCTCGAGCCCATCACGAGCCCAAGCTTTCTCGCTCCTCCCCGAACCGCATCGGGGGCAGCGCGTACCAGACCTCGTTGCGTGGCGCCAGCGACATCGCCCGTTTCCCAGGGGTGTGCCGCGGACTATCGCGACCCGCGCGCCAGGGATACACCCGTCAGCTTGGTGGCTTGTTCTGTGTGAAACTGTCCGCGGCTTCGAGGATGGTCTTTACCTTCGGGACTGACGTCAGACGCTCGCTCATGCCCATGAGGGGATGGCACGATGGGCGATCTACGTGAAGGCGTTGACGGCACGCGCAACGACCAGGCCGAAGAGCGCCAGCGCGAGGGTCGACTGCACGAGCATCAAATACTTCGCGCGATGCGTCAGTGGCATCACATCGGCGGGGCTGAACGCGGTGGCGTTGGTGAAGCCGAGGTGAAGGTAGTCCAGGAAGACAGGACGCCAGCCGGCGGGCGCGAGCTCTGGACTGATCTGCTGGGTGAACGCGAAGTCGACCGGAATCGACCGGGCGGTACGCGCCACCGGCCCACCGCCGTCGACGAGCCAGTACATCAACCCGAAGGCGAGGTTGTTGCCAAGCCAGACCAGCGCACCGGAGGCAAGGAGCTGACTAGGTGAGGTGGTCACCCCGCTTCCTTTGACCAGGTCGGCGACCAGGAGGACGGTTGCCCATAACGCCGCCGCCAGCAGCAAGACGACGAGGGTGAGCGAGAGACGCCGTAGTGCTCCCATCCGCCTCGCGACCCCCAGTGGGTCGTGTGCGAGCAGGGCCACGAGCAGCGCGACCTCGATCGCTGGGAGCACCCAAGGCGCGCGGATCGCGCCCTCCGTGGGCAACCAGACTCGCAGGGCGATGTTGAGCGCCAGGAAGATGAGCACCGCTGCGACCGGTGGCCAGCGCGGCTCACCGAGCCTCACCTCTGCCTCCGGATGCACGGCTCGCTCGGCCAGGTCGTCCTCGTCGTCGGCCATGCTGTTCACTCTGCCGGACGGCACCGACGCTCGACTAGGGAGTCGGGGAGTGGACCCAGGCCGAGAAATCAGCCGACCATTGGCACTGCTTGCGCCTACTCGGTCGCGAGGTCCAGACGCATCAGGACGTCGCGCTGCTCCTCCTCGCCGAACATGAAGACGTGCTGGCCGAACTCTTCGTACCCGCGGTGGCGGTAGAGCGAGATGGCGTTGGTGTTGTGCTCCCAAACGCCGAGCCACACGTAGGTGAGCCCTCGCTCCCTGGCCTTCTCGGTCGCGAGGTCGAGTAGTTGCCCGCCGAGACCTTGGCCGTGATGGCTGGCGAGAACATAGAGCTGTTCCACCTCGAGCCCGTCGCTGAGCCCCGGTACGGTTTGTGCGGTGCCGCAGTTGACCTTGAGATAGCCGACGGGTTTGCCGTCGTCAAGGACCCAGGTGGTGTCGCACCGAGGGTCGACCAGCTGCGCAGAGACCGCGTCCACGGGGAACGCCCGCGCGAGGTGCGCAGCCAGTTGGGCAGGGTCGTTCGCCGCGGCGAAGGATTCGCTGAACGTGTCCGCTTTCAAGGCAGCGAGCGCGGCAGCGCCCTCGACCGCGGGATGTTCGAATCGGTACGTCATCGACCACCGGCCCCGTTCGGTCCACATTTGCGGATGACAGCGTGACGATAGTGGGACTCGGCCCGCAACGGCACTCCTCGAAGCCGGTCTCTCGTATGACGCGATAGCCGACGCCCGGCATCAACGGACGAACGACGTTCCGCTGTCGCGGGGCTCGTTGCACCCGGCGCACGCGAGAAACCACGGTCCACGAGTTCAGGCCATGACGGGCCGCCGGGGCGCGACTTCCGGACGTACCCGCACACAGCGTGCGCTGCGGCCGTACGCACGTCCCGCAATCTGCGGCCGTACGCCCATAGCCGATGAGCGGTCGCCGCGACATGCGCGTCCTGCGTGCGTGGGTGGGTGCATGCGTTGTGCGGGCCAGGACCGGGTGGATGATTACTGGGCGGTCGCGCTTGGCGCCCTGAGCGACATATGAAGAGATTGCCCGAACTGCGATGAGTTCCGGCACCGTCCCGCGTCTTTCAGTCACATCCACCTTCCGCGCGCGCATTTGGAGGCACCTTGAAGCTCTTGCTTACGTCAGGCGGCGTCACGAACCCGAGCATCCGCTCGGCGCTCGAGCAGCTTCTCGGCAAGCCGATCGCCGAGTGCCGCGCCCTCTGCGTCCCGACGGCACAGTGGGGTCACCCGATGTGCGGTCCGACGTCGGTGCAGGGCTTCGTAGCCGCCAATCCTGAGTGGCAGCACTTCTCGGGCTTGGGCTGGGCGTCGCTCGGCGTCCTCGAGCTCACCGCGCTGCCCACCATCGGCGCGGAGCGATGGGTCCCTTGGATCCGGGAGACCGACGTGCTCCTGGTCGACGGCGGCGACGCGACGTACCTGTGCCACTGGATGCGGGAGTCCGGGCTTGCCGACCATCTGCCTTCGCTGTCCGAGACGGTCTGGGTGGGTGTGAGTGCCGGAAGCATGGTGATGACGCCCCGGATCGGGGCGTACTTCGTCGAGTGGCCGTCCGCGCCGGACGACCGCACCCTGGGAGTCGTCGACTTCTCAATTTTCCCGCACCTGAACGCCTTCCCCACGAACACCATGGCTGACGCGGAACGGTGGGCCGCCGACATCGGCATCCCGGCCTACGCCATCGACGAACAGACGGCCATCAAGGTCGTCGACGGATCCGTCGAGGTGGTCTCCGAAGGGCAATGGACAAAGTTCGGGACATAGCCGCCCAGTATTCAGTGACTGACATCCGCTCAGGGCCGATGAGCGGTCGGGCACTGAACCGCGGACTCTCGGCATGTTCGACACCGGGACGGACGGGACAACGCACACTGGCATCCAGTTGCCATAGTGGCAACTAGATGCTTTAGTACTGATCATGAGCAGCGACCTCACCGCCGACGAAGCGCGCGCAGCCCTCGCTGGCGCCTCCTCCTCCGCCGCCCGCCTGCGGCAGCGCGCCCGCTGGGCGAGCACCCAGATGATGGTCCTGGGCCTCGGCATGGGAGCCGTCACGGTTGGCGTCGGCCTGATCGAGTCGAAGCTGCTCGGCGCCGCAGTCTTCGCGGCATGGGGCGTTCTGGCCCTGATCATGCGCCGCTGGACGAGCCGGCGCACCGCGCACCTCACCGGGACGAGAGGCCGCACGGCGCCGTACCGGTCCCTGAGCTTGGCTCTTTACGGCGTGGCGATCGCCGCGGGGGGCGACGCGTACGGCGACCCGACCTACTGGGTGTCCGCTGCGGTCCTGGTCACGGTCCCCATGTTCGTCGGTGCCTTCCGTGAGCGACGGGCATGACCGACGTCCAGCACCCGCGCCACGACCTCGACGACCTCCTGACCCACGCCGTCCGGTTCTCCGTTGTCGCCGCGCTCGCCGCCGTGGAGAAGGCCGAGTTCGCCGCCGTGCGCGACAGCGTCGAGATCACCGCCCCCACCCTGTCCAAACAGGTCGCTCTGCTGGAGGGGGCCGGTTACGTAGGCGTTGAGAAGGGACGAGTGGGTCGTCAGACCCGCACGTGGCTATTGCTGACCCACGCCGGTCGAGAGGCGTACACCCGGCACCTGGCCGCGCTGCGCCGGATCGCCGGGATGCCCAAGTGACTGCGCCGAGTCGCCGAACAGTCACCGTCGGGGAACCGTCGCCAGATGGTCCGCGTTCGTCGAAGTGGTCAAGCTAGTCACGCGACCCCCACGACATCCCGCTAGCGTCCGGATCTGCCGCGTTCAGCAGGCGTTGCGCCTTGGTCGTTGCGAAAGACGAGGACTCGGCCGTCCCGGACAGCGCCCGCCATAGCTCAGCCCGGTAGGGCAACTCGCCGGGCGCACCGGTCCGCGGTCGCCAATCAGCGACGTCCTCGAAGCCGGGCGAGACAGACCTCCACGCAACCGACGCCTCGGCTGCGGTCCGCCAGCTCACGCCTCCACCGCAGCCATGAATGGCCACGGGAACCTCGTGGGAGTTGACCAGGCGGACGACGGCTTCCCGAGAAAGACCCGCTGGTGTCGGCTCGAACTCAAGACCAGCGGGGTCGAACAACCTCGCCCCACCCACTCCCCACAGCCATCGTGCAGGGCCACTTCGCGAGGCACCCCTTCGCTTGGCCATGCCGCGATGATGGGATGCAACATCCGCTCATGCCGCGACCCGCGCGGGTGCAGGCACCGAGCTGCAGCTTCCGCGAACGACTTCAGCACCGTCCGGCTGGTTCACCGACAGCCTCGGCTTCGCTACCCACCAGCCTGAGCCGGTCGATGATCGTGCTGCTGAGCTGGGGAGTGCGGCCGCGAAGTCACCTGATGCGGCGGTAGCGGATGTGGGTGGAGATCGGCGAGTGCAAGACCTCGGCAGGCTCGAAGCCGAAAGACTCGAACCCGTCGAAGATGCGCTCCCCCGCACCGAGGAGGACGGGCGCGATGTCGAGGGTGAGCTCGTCGATCACACCAGCTTGCAGCGCCTGCCGGACGGTCGAGGCCCCTCCGGCGATGTCCACGCCGCGTTCCCCGGCGGCCTCACATGCCGCGGAGTAGGCCGCGTCGAATCCTTCAGTGACGAAGTAGAACGTGGTCCCGCCTTCCATCTGGATCGGATCGCGACCGTGATGGGTCAGCACGAACACCGGCGCGTGATACGGCGGTTCGGGGCCCCACCAGCCGACCCATTCCTCGTCCCAGTCTCCGCGGATGGGACCGAACATGTTCCGCCCCATCACATACGCCCCCCGAGGGCGCATGAGCCACTCGGTCGCGATCTTGTCCTCTTCGGTCGCCCGCGAGTCGCCGATGTGCCAACCGTGCAGCTCCACGCCCCGCTTCCCCAGCGGGTTGTCCAGGCTCTGGTCCGGCCCGGCGACGAAGCCGTCCAGCGAGATCGACATGTGACAAGTGGTGTCTGGCACGATGAACTCCCAAGTGGTTGCGACCTGCAAGCGCTCGTGCGGACGATAACAGTGAGGTCGACCGGCTCTGCCGCGATGCGCGCCGCGGCATGACGTTACCGCTCAGGCCGCTGATCGGATGAGCCAACTTGTGTCGCAACCGACCTGTCCCCAGCATGCGGAAGATTCGGGACTTTGTGGTCGTCATGTGGCGGAGTGCGGCGTCCAGGACCCGTATGAGTTCTCCCACCCGTCCACGCGGGGCTCGTGCGTTGCCGAAAACTGTTCTTCCACAACCGTGGCGATGGCTACCCGACTCCACCATCGTCTGGCCTGCCGGGAGTCGTCCGGCGGAACTCAGTCGCAAGCAGGCGCAACGCCAGTCGACGGATGAGCGAGCTGAGGGGGCCGATGACCAGCCAGTAGCGCCTGAACCTGCGGCGGCTCGTGTCGTCGGTGATGGCGACTCGTGTTTCCATCGTCAGGATTGAGGAGGCGTTCCCGTAGGGATCGACCCTGAGGCTGGTGGCGATCTTGGCGAATCCAGGCTCATCGAAGCTCCTGAACTGCTCTGGCGTGGTCGGTACGTGGGTCGAGACCGCGACCCCCTTCCATGGGCGGCCCACCTGGCCAAGGACCAGCTCCACACCCGGGGTCTCGCCGAGCGAGATCCATCCCATATCAACCATGTCTCGGAACCGGAACGTACTCCGGGATGCCTCGAGCGTGGTTGCCGTCCCGCGCCCCCTTAGGGTGCGTGCCACACGCTGAGGCAGTCCCCGGAGGCCGATCAGAGCCCGTATCCACGGGGTCCGAAAGAGATCCAGCTCACTGGCGACCAGGTAGCACTGGGCAGGCGTCGCCCGGAAGACGTCGGCGTGCACGACCCCGACGTCGTATGTTGGCAGGAACTGGTCGATGAGCAGGTGAGAGTCAGCCGCCTTGCGGGCCGCACCGGCGGAGTTCTGTTCAGGTGGTTGTGCCGGTGGCGCACTCATCAGAGATCCTCCTCGGTCTCCACTGCCGTCTACATTCTCGCCTGGGCTCAGGGATGAGGCGCAGCGCGTGAGGTCTTCCCGCGCGGGACCCAAGTCACCAGCCACCCTCCCGGACGAGCTCGCTCTAGCCGCGATGCACTCGTGTCGATGAGCGGACTGTTTGAGTCCAACCCGTGTGGGAGAATCAGGCCGCGCCTGCGGAGTACTCATCAGTGACCTGACGTCGAGTTTGGATGCAACTCCCAACCCCACCAAACCCGAACATCCACGAGACAGGTGATGATCGTCCAACTCCCCAGGTCCCTGCGGTCAATGTGGTCGCCCGTCGTCGTACTGGTCGGCCTCTCCTACTCAATCTTGGGTGCGGCCATGGTGACAATGCCGCCAGATCCCGGCGAGACACGTCCCACCTACATCAGCGGACTCGTCATCGGCGCGTTCTGCATCCTGCTTGGCCTGCCCCTCATCTGGGGCGGCGCACGCATAGGCGTATTCCGAGATGGCGACGGAGTCAAGGTGCGCGAGATCTTTCAGGGCGGGCGGGCCTACCGGCCGGAGGAGATCACAGGTTTCCGCCTGCGCGAGCAAGAGCATCACACGGCGCCGATCATGGTCATCCAGCCGGTCATCGTTCTGGCAGATGGGTCCGAGGTTTGGATCACCTCCCTGGCTAGCTACGGGGTGATCCCCCGTGCGCGAAGGCAAGCGCACGCTGCTGCCAGCCGAATGAGCCGTTGGACCGGTAAGCCGGTTCTGCCCGCGCCAAGGGACTAAGGCACCTGGACGCACGGACATGCCGCGGACAGGTCGATCAGTCGTGCCGGGATGCGCTCAATCGCAGGCAGGACCGACCGTCTTCACCATGACGCAGTTCTTCAGCCCTTTGGGCCGGTCGTAGGTGAAGCCGAGCCGCTCGTAGAGTCGACGGGTGCCGTTGTAGAGGAACGACGACGACATCTTCTTGGTCTGGTTTGTCAGGTCGTGGGGATAGCTCTCGACCCGCCCGCCGCCCGCCTGCGCGATCAGGTCCAGCGCACCGGTGATCGCCAGCTCCGTCACGCCCCGTCGCCGATGGCGCTTGTCGACGAAGACGCAGGTGATTCGGTAGTCGGGATCCGCGCGCTTGGTGGCGTCGTACTCCTTGCGGTGGTGGAGGGTGGGCAACTCGGCCGGGGTGCCGTACTCAGCCCACGCGATGGCCTCGTCGCCGTGCATCACCAGTGCGGCGTGCGCCTTGCCCTGCTCGACGTAGGCCTTCTTCAGAGCTCGGTTGGCCTCCGCGCCCTGGCCGCGCTCGGGCCCGTCAGGGTGGAACCAGATGCACCAGCAACCCCCGAAGATGCCATTGTGCCGCTGCACCAGCGCATCGAAAGCGGACCAGGTCTCGGGGCTGAGCGGCGCGATGGTGTACGTCGACTCGCTAACCATGCGGCACCCTATCCCGCTGCGGCCGCGCGCCGCCGGTCGACCGAGTTGGCGCTTCAATCCTTGGGGATGACGGGGCGGTGCAAGCTAGAGGGCGCGTTCGAAGAAGAGCCAGTATTCCCGGAGTGGCTCGGGTATCTCGGTGCCCTCATACGGTGAACGCTCAAGGAATCCTCGCGAGCGATACAACCGCTGAGCGTCTGTCATGAATCGGACGGTGTCCAGCCGAAGGACCTGAGCGCCTGTGGCTCGCGCCTCCTCAATAAGCCGATCGAGGATCGATGAGCCGACGTGAAGGGAGCGCGCCTGTGGGCGAACGAACATGCGTTTCACCTCGGCGACCCTCGGACTGTGTCGACGCAACGCGCCAACCCCGACGGCCTGACCGGCATGCTCGGCGATGAACAGGACCCCGCTGGGGCGACGGAAACTGACGAGCGTTCCCGCGATCTCATCCGGAGAGGTGGGCGGATCGTCGATGCCGTACTCGTCGCGAAGCTTCGCGTGTGCCCAGCTCAGGTACTCGGCGAACAACTGGGTGATGGCGTGGTCGTCGGCACCGGCGATCGCCTCTCGCAACTCGAACTGCTCCATCGGCGCTCCATCACCGTGCCTTCGTGGACCAAATCGGCGTCCGGACCCCGGGGAACCGACCACAGGGCCGACGTTCCTGTGTCTCCTGCGGCTGTGCACGGCCCATTGTGCTCAAGGAGACCCGCCCAGATGAAGAGCCAGAGGAGTCGATTCGGTTCGACGCAGGTGCTCGACCAGCCGTCGCGTATCGCCACGGCGCGAGCGCTGGACTCTGGGTTCGTAGTGGACCAAGATCTCCGGTGGGGTCTGAGGACGGGGTCATGCGGGACGAGGTCGTGCTCATCGGGCCGCTCGGTGCGGGAAAGACGACGGTGGCTGCTCTACTTGGGCAGGCGCTCGGGCTTCCTGTCGTCGCGCTCGACGACGTGCGCTGGAACTACTACGCCGAGGTCGGGTATGACGCCGACGAAGCGGCAATGCGGGAGGCGCGAGAGGGGTTCATCGCCAAGTACCAGTACTGGAAGCCATTCGAGATCCACGCCGTCGAGCGGGTACTCGCCGAGCACAGTGACTGCGTCATCGAGTTCGGCGCCGGGCACTCGGTCTATGAGGACGATGCGATGTTCGAGCGAGCGAGGCGAGGAGAAGGCCCAGCTCAACCGACACTTCATCGCGCACCACTCGAACTACGACCCGGCGACCCACACGGTGTACACCGAGGGGCAGACGCCGACGGGCACCTGCCACGAGATCCTCGCCCGCCTCGGTCGGGCGTGAGAGGGCCCACGGGCGAGATGAAGCGCAGAGGTCACAGCGGAACTCTATACGAGGGCGCGAACGCGCCGGTTCCAACGCCTGATGCAGGCCTGCGTCGAACGACCGGATGTGCCGCAGACAGTGGCCTTCGCTCCTAGCG
>Ga0164302_10000168_pt1 | contig 16749 bp, 16 predicted proteins | sample Whisoiple_202_MG_FD_109714 | JGI IMG/M metagenome (GOLD analysis project Ga0164302, IMG submission 109714) | Soil microbial communities amended with pyrogenic organic matter from upstate New York, USA - Whitman soil sample_202_MG | ecosystem: Environmental > Terrestrial > Soil > Agricultural... | reverse complement strand
CAGCTCTACGCCAAGAACCTCGAGAACCTGCTCGGCCTGATCGTCACCGATGAGGGCGAGGCCAAGGTCGACTTCGAGGACGACATCATCGCCGCCGCCTGCATCACGCAGGGCGGGGAGATCAAAAACGAGAGGGCAGCGAAGTAGCCATGAGCCTGATGACCGAGATCACGATCTTCGTCCTCGCCGTCTTCGTCGGCTTCGAGGTGATCTCGAAGGTCCCGACCACCCTGCACACGCCGCTGATGTCGCAGACCAACGCGATCCACGGCATCGTCATGCTCGGCGGCCTGATCGTGCTTGGTTACGCCGACGACGGGCTGGAGTACCTGATCGGGACGATCGCCGTCGCCTTCGGCGCGATCAACATCGTCGGCGGCTTCATGGTCACCGACCGGATGCTCGGCATGTTCGCGAGAAAGCCGAAACCGAAGCCCAGCTCTGACGGGAAGGGCGGCTCCTAATGGTCCGCGCAGTGCTGGAGCCGGGCGGCGACGGAGCCACCGCCCTCTACATCGTCGCCTTCTCGCTGTTCATCATCGGGATCAAACAGGGGACCCACCCGACCACTGCCAAGCGCGGCAACCTGATCGCCGCCGGCGGCATGGCGATTGCTGTGGTTACCACCCTGCTGCTCGACGGGATGGGCAACTGGGGCCTGATCTTCCTCGGCCTCGGGATCGGCACCGCAGTTGGCGTGATCGCCTCGATCCGGGTGCAGATGACCGAGATGCCGCAGATGGTCGCCCTCTACAACGGCGTCGGCGGCGGCGCGGTCGCCCTGATCGCCTGGTCTGAGATCCGCCACGGAAGCCTGGGGCTTCCCCTCGACGAGCTGATCCCGATCATCTTCGCCGGCGTCGTCGGCTCGGTCTCCTTCTGGGGCTCGAACATCGCCTTCGCCAAGCTCCAGGACCTGATCCCGACCCGGCCGATCGCGGCACCGGGGCAGCAGGTGATCAACGCCGTCCTGCTGATCGCGATCGTCACCATCTGCGTGATCCTCGCCGTCGACCACGAGTCGCCCTCGCAGGGTCTCTTCATCCTTCTGCTCGTCCTGGCGGCGATCCTCGGCAACCTCGTCGTCCTGCCGATCGGCGGCGCCGACATGCCGGTGGTGATCTCGCTGCTGAACGCCTTCACCGGCCTCTCCGCCGCGGCCGCCGGCTTCGCGCTGGACAACGTCGCGCTGATCGTCGCCGGCACCCTGGTCGGCTCCTCGGGAACGATCCTCACCATGGAGATGGCGACGGCGATGAACCGCTCGGTCGCCAACATCCTCTTCTCCGGCTTCGGCGGCGCGCCTGCCGGTGGTGGTGGGGGCAGCGGCGAGGAAAAGCCGCACGTCTCGATCGGCGCCCAGGACGCGGCGATCAAGCTCGCCTACGCCGACACCGTGGTGATCGTCCCCGGCTACGGCCTCGCCGTCGCCCAAGCCCAGCACGCGATCAAGGAGGTCGCCGACGAGCTGGAAGCGCGCGGGGTGACGGTCAACTACGCGATCCACCCGGTCGCGGGCCGCATGCCCGGCCACATGAACGTCCTTCTAGCCGAGGCCGACGTCGCCTACGAGAACCTCAAGGAGATGGAGGAGATCAACCCGGAGATGTCGCGCACCGACGTCGCCGTGGTCGTCGGCGCCAACGACGTCACCAACCCGGCAGCGAAAAACGACCCCGACTCGCCGATCGCCGGAATGCCGATCATCGAGGTCTCCGAGGCCCAAGAGGTGATCGTGATCAAGCGCTCCCTCAGCCCAGGCTTCGCCGGCATCGACAACGACCTCTTCTACGAACCGAACACTTCGATGCTCTTCGCCGACGCCAAAGCGGCGGCCAGCGAAATCGCTGCCGAGATCGGCAACCTCTAGCCGAGGGGCAAGATCCGATGGCCACGGTGTCTGGGAGGCTTACAGGCGCGGTTGCTCTGGTGACTGCGCTCGCGGTTGCTCTTTTCCCGGGTATCGCCTCGGCCGCATATCCCGCCGACCCCGCTGCCGACGGCAATCCGGCGTTCTGCGTTCCGAAGAAGCCGATCGAAGACTTTGGCCTGCAAGCGCTGCCACCGGTCCGCGAAGCTCCGGAATCCGGAGAGGCGCTGGGGCACGGTGCAGTCGACATCTACGGTGGCTGGGACCGGGTCATGCCGATACCTCACGGATTCGGCTACGGGTTCTCTGAGCACAATTACAGCGGCACGGTGAAGCTCGACTGGACCGTGACCGCGGAGCTTTGGACGATCGATAAGAACGGAACTCCGTTTGAAGAAGTCGATCATGAGGAACTTTTCATCGGTCGGCTCGATGCTGCTCATCAGCCGCACATCGAAGTCGAGCCGTCGAAAGGACGGCGTGGCTTCTACCGCTTCAAAATGAAAATCTCAGAACGAGCCGGGAACGAGCTCGGCTCCTACGGCGCCTATTTCAAGGTCGTCCGACCCTTCTGGAAGGTCAGGCTCGGCCTCGCTCGCGCCGTCGTTCGACCCGGACAGCGCGTGTATAGCCGTCTCGAGAACTTCGGCACCGAAACCGTCGGATATGGGGAATCGTTTACCGTCCAGCGACGCGAAGGTGGGAGATGGGTGGGGCAACCAGACCTGACTCCGGACCTCTGGCTCTTGTGGCTTGGATTTCTTCCCCCGGGAGGCACCGGCCTCTGCAACTCGGTCACGCTCCCCGACGACACCAGCCCCGGCCGCTACCGGTTCGTGAAGCAGGTGCAACCAGGCCCCGGCCACCGGCGGAAGGGCGTGACCCTGACCGCTCCCTTCACGGTAAGGGGATAGCGACGCCCCCGCTCAGTTCGGGGCTCGCGAACTCGGCGGCGAGGGTGCGAACGGCTGCGGTGCAGCGCCGGGCCATTGAGCTGATGCGCTGCGGCAGCTCGACCACGAAGGCCGTGCTGTTGGGGAAGGCGAGGTTCTGCCAGCGGGAGACGCTGCCGGGATAGCGGCCGCGGAGGCGGACTAGCGGGAGGCCGATCAGGTCGGCGAAGCGGCGGGCGGCGAAGGGGTTGCCTTCGGGTTTGTCGACGAGGCCGAAGGGCTGGTGGAACCAGATCGTCACGTCGGGCTTCTCGCGGAGGATGAGGCGGTGGGCGGCGCGGGACTCGGGCTCGGAGAGCGGGCCGGTGCCGGAGTATTCGCCGCCGCCGAGCGGGCGCCAGCGGAAGGGGAAGTTGCGGTTGAGGTCGACGCCGCGGGCATTGCCGCGGGTGCCGGCGGCGAGGCCGTCGGGGTTGATCGTCGGCACGACCAGAAGCTCGGTCCGCGGCGGAGCGGCCGCGGCGATCAAGCGCCGCGTGATCCGCATCCCTGCCGCCTCGTCGCCGTGGATGTCGCCGACGACGAGCACCTTCAGCGCCGGGTTCGGGGCGCTGTCGCGGAAGAGGACGATCGGTCTGCCGTCGAGCGAGTGGCCGATTGATTGGCGATCGTCGGCCCGCGCGGCGACCGGGAAAAGGCAGACTAGGAGCGCCAACGCTCCCAGCCATCGAAGTCGCAACGGTTCCGGCACGAAGCCGGCACTCTAGGCACCCACGCGTAGGACTTTTCTCCCTAGCGTCGGGCCCATGGGCTCAGAACGGGGTCAGGGGACGGTCGAGTGGGTCGGGCTGGTGACGCTGGTCTCTCTGGTGCTGTTGGCGACCGTTGCGGCCGGGGTGCGGGTTCCCGGAGCGATGCTGGCGCATGCCCTTGCCGACCGCATCCTCTGCGCTGCCGCGCTCGCCGAGGAGTGCGGCGACCAGCCGGCGCTGATCGCCGCCTACGGGAGTGAGGTGGCCGAGTTGGCGCGCCAGAAGATGCCGATGCTCGCCTTCGAGCGCGACTCCCGCGCGGTGCCGGTCGACTTCCGCCGTTGCCGCGACAGCGGGTGCGGCGACGCGGGCGGCACGGGGCTGATCGAAGCGACCGACTCCGGGCTGCCGGTCACCGCCTTCGTCCACGCGATCGACTGCCGCGAGGGCGAGGCGGCGCGGACCCAAGCGGCCGGCGCAGACTGCTCCGGTGAGCGCGCCGGCAATCTCTACCTGCAGTACTGGCTCTACTACGCCGACTCGGCCACCCTGCGCGGCGTGCCGGTGGCGGGCACGAAGGGCTACCACGAGGACGACTGGGAGAGCGTGCAGCTGCGGATCGGCCCCGACGGGAGCGTCGCGGAGCGCGCCTCCTCCCACCACGGGTACAACAGCTCGCGCCGCTCTTCCAACTGGGCCTACGACTCCGGCGCCCTCGCCCACGCCGGCTGGGGACCCGAGACCCGCCTGCTGCTGGTCGCCGGCGGCAGCCACGCCGGCAGCACCATCGGCCTGGAGAACACCGATCGCTACACCCCCGGCCGCCGCGTCCACCTCGTCCCGCTGGAGCTGGTTGCCGCCGAAAGCACCGCCGCCTTCGCGATCTCGCCGCCCTGGGCCAAGGATGCCTGGCTCGACCCGGAGGCGGAGGGAACCAGCTGATCCCGCCGGTTCACATCCTGGTTTGCAATGGTCGCTAGGGTCTTCCTATCCCGGCCGATGTGTCCTCAGCGTCGAAGGCGGCGATCGCGGAAGCTCTTTCCGAGGCGAGAGAACGCACTTTTGCCCTGGTCGAGCCGCTCGACGACGCGCAGCTGAACACGGTCTACTCGCCGATCCTCAGCCCGCTGGCCTGGGACCTGGGCCACATCGCCAACTTCGAGGAGCTTTGGTTGGTGCAGACGATCGGCGGCCGGGAGCCGCTGCACGGGGAGCTCGGCCGCTTCTACGACGCTATCGAGAACCCGCGCAGGACCCGCGGCGAGCTGCCGATCCTGCGCAACGAGGAGCTGCGCTCCTACATGGCGGACGTCCGCGAGCGGACGCTCGACGTACTGGAGGGCGTGGAGATCGGTCCCGACGCCGAGGGCCCGCTGCTGCGGGACGGGTTCGTCTACGAGATGCTGCTCGCCCACGAGCTGCAGCACAATGAGACGATGCTGCAGCTGTTGCAGCTGGTCGACGGCTACGAGCTGCCGGAGGCGATCGAGGTCCAAGGCGATGCTGGGCTCGATGGCGCCGAGACGGTTGCGATCGAGGCTGGCGAGTACGAGATCGGCGCTTCCGCCCGCGGCTTCGCCTACGACAACGAGCGGCCGCGGCACGCTGTCGAGCTTGCCGCTTTCGAGATCGATCGAACCCCGGTGACCAACGGCGCGTACCTCGCCTACATGGAGGAGACCGGCGCTGAGCCGCCGCTCTACTGGGGGCGCGACGGCGACGAATGGGTCGACACTGCGCGCGGTCGCCGCGAGCCGATCGACGCAGGTCAGCCGGTGATCCACGTCTCCTGGGAGCAGGCGGACGGCTTTGCCCGCTGGGCCGGCAAACGGCTGCCAACCGAGTTCGAGTGGGAGGCGGCGCGGCCGCGGCTCGACGGCCTCGGCCACGGCTGGGAATGGACCTCCTCGGACTTCCTCGCCTATCCCGGCTTCGAGGCCTTCCCCTACCGCGAGTACTCCGAGGTCTTCTTCGGCGACGAGTACAAGGTCCTGCGCGGTAGCTCCTGGGCGACCCACCCGCGGGTCGCTCGCCCCTCGTTCCGCAACTGGGATCTGCCGCAGCGCAACCAGATCTTCTCCGGCCTGCGCTGCGCGAGGGACGCATGACGATCGCGATCGACGTCCACCTCGACGCCGACGCCGCGGCGCGGATGGCGCGCGACGTCCGCGCGGGCCTCTGCGCCTACCCGAAGGAGGTCGCGCCGAAATACTTCTACGACGAGCGAGGCTCGCTGCTGTTCGAGCAGATCACCGAGCTGGACGAGTACTACCCGACGCGGGCGGAGCGGGAGATCCTCACCAGCCGCTCCGCCGAGATCCACGCCGCCGCCGGCTGCCCGGAGACCCTGGTCGAGCTGGGCTCCGGCTCGGCTGCGAAGACCCGCCATCTGTTGAGCGCGATGCGCGACTGCGGCAGCCTCGACACCTACGTCCCAGTCGACATCTCCGAGGAGATCACCCAGCGCACCGCCGCCGAACTCGTCGAGGAGTACCCCGGGCTCAACGTGCACGGGCTCGTCTGCGATTTCGAGCAGCACCTGGAGCGCGTCCCGCACGGCTCCGGGACGCGGATGATCGCTTTCCTCGGCGGCACGATCGGCAACCTCTATCCGCGCCAGCGCCACGCCTTCCTCGAGCGGATCCGGGCTCTGCTGGGACCGGGCGACCATCTCCTGCTCGGCACCGACCTGATCAAGGACCGCGCCCGCCTCGAGGCCGCCTACGACGACGCCGCCGGAGTGACCGCCGAGTTCAACAAGAACGTGCTCGCGGTCCTCAACAACCAGCTCGGCGCCGACTTCGACCTCGATGCCTTCGAGCACGTCGCCCGCTACGACGAGGAGGCCGAGCGGATGGACATCCGCCTGCGCTCGCTTGCCGACCAGGACGTGCGCCTCGACGACCTCGACCTCGAGATCCACTTCGGCGCCGACGAGGAGATGCGGACCGAGATCTCGACCAAGTTCACCCAGGAGCGCATCGCCGCCGCCTACGACGGCGCCGGGCTGGAGCTGCGCGGCTGGTTCACCGACGAGGCCGGCGACTACGCGCTCAGCCTCGCGGCACCTGCTGGGTGATGCAGTGGATGTTGCCGCCGCCGAGGAGGATCTCGCGTGCCGGCACCCCGACCACCTCGCGGTCGGGGAAGGTGCGGCCGAGGATCGCCGTCGCCTCATCGTCGTGCCGCGGGTCGAGCAGCGGACAGACGATCCGCGAGTTGCCGAGGTAGAAGTTGACGTAGGAGGCGGCCATGCGGTCGCCGGCGCGGCGCGGCTGGGTTCCCTCGCCGGCGTCCACCCCCTCGGCCTCCTCGGCTGAGATCTGCAGCGGGCCGGGAGAGGGGAGGAGTACGACCTCCAGCGGCCGCCCGCGGGCGTCGGTCGCGGCTTCGAGCCGCTCGCGCGCGTCGCGGGAGATCCGGTTCTGGGGGTCGTCCTCGTCGTCGGTCCAGGTGAGAAGGACGACGCCGGGCCGCGCGAAGCAGGCGATGTTGTCGACGTGGCCGTCGGTCTCGTCTTCGTAGACCCCGGCCCCGAGCCAGACCACCTTCTCGGTCCCGAGATGGTCGAGCAGGACCCGCTCGATCTGCTCCTTGGAGAGCTCCGGGTTTCGGTTCGGGTTGAGCAGGCACTCTTCGGTGGTCAGGACCGTGCCCTCGCCGTCGACGTGGATCGCGCCGCCCTCGAGCACGATCGGCGCCCGGTAGCGGTCGGCACCCTCGATCTCCAGGACCTTGGCGGCGACCCGGTCGTCGCGGTCCCAGGGGAAGTAGAGCCCGCCCTCGGTCCCGCCCCAGGCGTTGAAGCGCCAGTCGACGCCGCGCCGCCCGCCCTCGCCGTCGACGAGGAAGGTCGGGCCGCAGTCGCGCATCCAGGCGTCGTCGCTGGAGACCTCGACCACCCGCACCTCGGGCGGCAGCGTCGCCCGGGCGTTCTCGAACTGGGCGTCGGAGACCACCATTGTCACCGGCTCGGAGGCGGCGATCGCGCTCGCCACCGCCGCGAAGGCCTCCTGCGCCGGCTTGGCGCCGAGCCGCCAGTTGTCGGTGCGCTCCGGCCAGATCATCCAGCAGCCGTCGTGCGGCTCGAACTCGGCCGGCATCCGGAAGCCGTCGGCCGCGGGCGTCGATTTGTGGGTGACGCTCATCGCCCTCTATCTTGCACCAGTGGACGCGATCCGCCTGATCCGCGCCGAGCAGCCGCCGAAGTCACCGGCCCGGACCCGCCCGCCAAGCCGGCCGCCGTTCCGGGTCGCCGCCGTCCAGCACCGCTGGCACCCCGACCCCGCCGAGCACGAAGCGGCGTTGGAGGAGGCGATCCGCCTCGCCGCGGGCGAGGGAGCGGAGCTCGTCTGCCTGCAGGAGCTGACCCTGAGCCGCTACTTCGCGGTCGACCCGGCCGGGCCCGAGGCTGCCGGCGCCGAGCCGGAGGAGCTGCCGGGCGGGCGCACCTTCGAGTTCGCCGCGCGGATGGCCGCCGCGACCGGCGCCCACGTCCACGCCTCGCTATTCGAGCGCGCCGAGGAGGGTGACGGCCTCGGCTTCAACACCGCGATCGTCGTCTCGCCAGGCGGCGAGCTCGTCGCCCGCACCCGCAAGCTCCACATCCCGGTCACCGCCGGCTACCACGAGGACCGCTACTTCCGTCCCGGCCCCGGCGGTGAGGAGGCATTCCCCCTGGTCGGCCTCGGCGAGGCCAAGCTCGGCCTGCCGACCTGCTGGGACCAGTGGTTCCCAGAGGTGGCCCGCGCCTACAGCCTCGAGGGCGCCGACGTCCTCGTCTACCCGACGGCGATCGGCTCCGAGCCCGACCACCCGGAGTTCGACACCCAGCCGCTCTGGCAGCAGGTGATCGTCGCCAACGGGATCGCCAACGGCACTTTCATGATCGCCGTCAACCGGATCGGAACCGAGCCGCCGCTCACCTTCTACGGCTCCTCCTTCATCTCCGACCCCTACGGCCGCATCCTCGCCGCAGCCCCGCGCGACGAACCGGCGGTACTCGTCGCCGACCTCGACCTCGACCAGCGCCGCGACTGGCTGGAGCTCTTCCCGTTCCTGACCACGCGCCGCCCCGACGCTTACGAGTCCCTGGCGAAACCGCAAAAACCCTCCCTGTAGAAGGGTTTTTGCGGTTTCGGCGTCAGGCGGGCGCGAGCGCGTCGATCGTCTCGGCCAGCTTGTCCGGCGTGACGATCGGGGTGAGGATCGGCAGGGTGATGCCGCCGGCGACGAACTCGCCGAGACGCTCCTTCATCTGCTCGGGCGTGCCGAAGATGAACATGTCCTCGATCAGCTCCCAGGGCGCCGCCGCCGCGGCCGCCTGGCGGTCGCCGGCTTCCCAGGCGGTGACCATCGGCTCGATCTGCTCGCCGTAGCCGAGCCAGCGGTAGAAGTTGGCGTAGACCGGGACGGTGATGTAGGAGGAGAACATGAAGCGGGCCAGCGGCTCGACCTGCTCGCGCTCGCCGGGGATGCAGAAGAAGCGGCAGAGCAGCTCGAACCCGGTCGGCGGGTCCTGCAGCTGGGCGGTCACCTTCGGCAGCCCGGAGAGCGGTAGGAAGTTGGTGAAGGCGCCGGCGGCGCGCTGCAGCGCCAGGTCGAGCATCTTGCCCCGCAGCGCCGCCAGGACGATCGGGATCTCGTGCTGCGGCGCGGTTTCGAGCTTGAAGCCGGTCTCGCTGCGCTCGCCGGCCAGTACCGGGTCGAGGAAGTCGAGCGTCTCCCGCACCTTGGTCAGCGGCTTCTCGAAGGGGATCCCGTTCCAGCCTTCGACGATCCGGTCCGAGGAGGAGCCGAGCCCGAGCATGAAGCGGCCCTCGGAGGCGTCGCTGAGCGCGGCCGCCTGCTGGGCCAGCAGCGCCGGGCCGCGCTGAAAGACGCCGACGATCCCGGTGCCGAGCCGCGCCTTCTCGGTCCAGGCGGCGGCGAGCGCCAGCGGGGTGAAGCCGTCGGGCCCGGCAGTCTCTCCCGTCCAGAGGTCGGTGTAGCCCGCCGCCTCGGCGCGCTTGACCAGCCCCTCATGCTCAGCGAGGGTCAGTCCAGGAAGCGGCAGCGTCAGGCCCCAGCGGTCCATCGAGAGGGACCCTATCGTCGGCCGGGCGCTCGTTGCGAACTTCGAAGCGGCGGGTCGGCGACCACTGGTTGAAGAACGACTCCGCGTCCTGGGCGCTGAGCGGCCGGGTGAAGAGGAACCCCTGGCCGTTGTCGCACTTTTTGTCGCGGATCAGCGAGAGGTCCTGCGGCCGCTCGATCCCCTCCGCCGTGGTCTCTATCTCCAGCGCTTTGCCGAGTTGGACCAGGGTGTGGAGGAGGATCTCGCCCTCGCCGCCCTCGGCCAGCTGGGAGACGAAGGAGCGGTCGATCTTCAGCACGTCGACCGGGAACTGGCGCAGGTGGGAGAGGGAGGAGTAGCCGGTGCCGAAATCGTCGACGGCGATCCTGATCCCGAGAGCTTTCAGTTCGTGCAGGCGCCGCGCGGTTTCCTCGGCGTCGGTCATCAGCGCGGTCTCGGTGATCTCGATCGTCAACCCCTCCGGGCGCAGCCCGCTCAGCTCCAGGGCGTCCCTGACGTCATCGATCAGGTCATCGGTGTCGAGTTGCAGCGCCGAGACGTTGACCGAAAGCTCCAGCGGCCGCCGCTCCTGCTGCCAGCCGGCGGCCTGGAAGCAGGCCTCCTTCAGGACCCAGGCGCCGACGTCGACGATCAGCCTCGACTCCTCCAACAGCGGGATGAACTCCTCGGGCTGGACCACGCCGCGGCCGGGCCGGCGCCAGCGGATCAGCGCCTCGACCCCGGTGGGAGTCATCGTCTTCAGGTCGAAGGTCGGTTGATAGACGAGGAAGAACTCGCCGTTGTCGAGCGCGCTCTGCAGGTCCATCTCGATTTCGAGCCGCGACTGGACCTCGTCCTCCATCCCCGACTCGAAGACCAGGTAGCGGCTCTTGCCGCTCCACTTCGACCGGTACATGGCGATGTCGGCGTCGCGCAGAAGGTCTTCGGCGCAGGGCCGGTCGCCGGTGGCGATGCCGATGCTCGCCTTGACGTGAATCAGGGACTCGCCGCCCTCGCCCAGCGCAAACGGCTCGGAGAACGCATCCAGCAGGCGCTCTGTGTTTTGTACTGGTCCGGCGGCCACCGAGAGTCCGTCGGCGACGACGACGAACTCGTCGCCGCCGAGGCGGCCCAGGGCGTCGGTCTCGCGGATCACGCCCTCCAGCCGTTCGGCCACCGCGCAGAGCAGTTCGTCGCCGCAGCCGTGGCCGAGCGAGTCGTTGATCGCCTTGAAGTTGTCGAGGTCGACGAACAGCGCCGCCACCGGCTCCTGCTTCAGCCGCGTCCGGGTCAGCGTCTGCTCGATCCGGTCGAGGATCAGGGTCCGGTTGGGCAGCCCGGTGAGGGCGTCGTGGGTGGCGAGGAAGACGAGTTCCTTCTCGCGGCTCGTCAGTTCGTCCTGGGCCCGCTGGCGCTCGTCCTCGAAGGACTGGCACATCCGCACCAGGGTGACGTCGAGGCTGCGCTGGACCATCGCCCGGGCCGTCGCCAGCGTCTCCTCCGGGAGGCCGAGATCGGCGGCGCTCTCGTCAAGTACTTCGAGAGTGGCGTCGCGCCAGCGCAGGCACCGTTTCGTCACCTCGTTCAGCGCCGCCTCCCGCTGCGAGGCGAGCCGGGCAAAGATCCGCCAGGACTCCTGCCCGACCTCGCGGGCGACCGCTTCTCCTTCGCCGGCCATCCAGCGGGCAACGGCGACGGTGGAGACGGTGCCGACGTCCTCGAAGCTCTCTTCGACGACCTCCGCCAGGGTCTTGGCCGATTCCGCCGAGCTGCGCATCATCCGCTCCACCACCACGTCGGTGCGGGCGCTCAGCTCGCGACCCAGCCGCTCCAGATCCGGCGCTCCCATGATGGAGCCCTATCGGCTTCGCCCCTGCCCGACCTTTAACGACGCATCTCGGCCATGCGTCCTCAACGCCTGTTCGGTTAGCCTGCAGCGCACATGGGGCCCACTTCTCAGGAGGCCGCGAGTTCCGGATCGGCAGCCAAGCCCGACCGCAACCTCGCGCTCGAGCTAGTCCGCGTCACCGAGGCCGCGGCTCTGGCCTCGGCCCGCTGGGTCGGGCGCGGCGACAAGATCGCCGCCGACCAGGCCGCTGTCGACGCGATGCGCCATGTCCTCGACTCGGTTGCGATGGACGGGACCGTGGTGATCGGCGAGGGGGAGAAGGACGAGGCGCCGATGCTCTACAACGGCGAGCGGATCGGCGACGGCAGCCCGCCGACCGTCGACATCGCCGTCGACCCGCTGGAGGGGACCCGCCTCTGCGCGCTGGGGATGCCGAGCGCGATCGCGGTGATCGCCCTCGCCGAGCGCGGCTCCATGTTCGACCCCGGCCCTTGCGTCTACATGGAAAAGATGGCCGGCGGGGAGGAGATCGCCGACCTGCTCGACCTCGACCGGCCGCTGCCGGAGACCTTAAAGCTGATCGCCGACCGCAAGGGCGAGTCGGTCGGCGATGTGATCGTCGTCATGCTCGACCGCCCCCGCCACGAGGAGGCGATGCGCGAAGTCCGCGAGGCCGGCGCCCGCATCCGGCTGATCACCGACGGCGACGTCTCCGCCGCGCTGCTGGCGGTGAGCGAACGCTCGCCGGTGGACCTGCTCTGGGGGATCGGCGGCACGCCGGAGGGCGTGATCTCCGCCGCGGCGCTGAAGTCGATGGGCGGCCAGCTGATCGGCCGCCTCTGGCCGCGCAACGAGGAGGAGCGCTCGGCCGCGGTCGACGGCGGCTACGACCTCGACCAGGTGCTGACCGCAAACGACCTCTGCTCCGGCGACGACGTCTTCTTCTCGGCCACCGGAGTCACCGACGGCGACGTCCTGCAGGGCGTCCGCTACCGCGGCCCGGGAGCGACCACCGAGTCGCTGGTGATGCGCTCGCGCTCCGGCACCGTCCGCCGCGTCCACGCGCGCCACGATCGCTCGAAGTTGAGAGAGATCATCGGCGAGAGATACGGCTGATTTTCACCTTCCCGGGTAGAGGTTCTCCGTGATTGCCGTCGCGGGAGCCACCGGATACATCGGCGGGATGCTGTGCAGGCGGCTCGCCGGGGAAGGGGCGGAGGTTCGCGCTCTGGCCCGCCATCCCGAGCGCGCGGGGGAGCTGAAGAACGCCGGCTGCGAGGTCGTGCGGGCCGACGTGCTCGAACCCGAGACCCTGGGCCCGGCCCTGCAGGGGGCTGAGGTCGCCTACTACCTCGTCCACTCGATGGGGCGCGGCTCCGACGGCGACTTCGCCGAGCGCGACCACCGCGGCGCCGAGAACTTCGCCGCCGCGGCAGCCGCGGCGGGCGTCAAGCGGATCGTCTACCTCGGAGGCCTGGGGGAGGGGTCCAAGCACCTCGACTCGCGCCACCAGACGGCCGAAGCCCTGCGCCGTGGCGCGGTACCAGTCGTCTACTTCCGCGCCGCCGCCGTGCTCGGCGCCGGCAGCGAGTCCTTCCGCACCGCCTTCTACTTGGTCCGCCGCTTGCCGGCAATGGTCACGCCCCGCTGGGTCACCACCCGCACCCAGCCGATCGCCGTCGCCGATGCAGTCGCCTACCTCGCCGCCGCCGCGGACCTCGGCCTGCCGTGCGAGCGGGAGATCGAAATCGGCGGCCCCGACGTGACCACCTACGGCGGCATGATCGACGAGCTCGCCCGCGCCCAGGGCCGGCGGCCGCCGCTGCGGATCACGGTGCCGTTGCTGACCCCGTTTCTCTCCTCGCTCTGGATCGGGCTGGTGACCCCGGTCGACCCGGGCGTCGCCAGGCCGCTGATCGAGGGCCTGGCCACCGAGACCGTGGTCACCGACCCCTCCGGGATGGAGATCTTCGAGGGCGTCGAGCGGACGCCGTTGCGCGAGGCGCTGGCGGCGGCACTGGCCGAGCGCGGCTAGCCGGCCCGCGCCCGCTCCTGCTCGCGCCGCGCTGCCTCTTCCCCGACGAAGGGGACGAGAAAGCCGTAGGTGAGCTCGGGAAGCAGCCGGGGAAGCTCGGCGGCTCGGCCGAGGACGACCTCCTCGTAGATCCGCGCCATGATCGCCCCCACCGCCAGCTGCGTTGCCCGGCTCAGCTCGGGATCCGGCCCATCCTCACCAAGCCCCTCGTCAAGGAGCTCGGTGAAGCGGGAGTACTCGGCCTTGAAGGTGGCCCGGAAGGCTGGTCCGACGGTGCTCAGCTCGACCAGGAAGAAGCGCGCCGTCCCGGGGTCGGCGGCGAACCACTCGAGGATGGTCGCGAGCGAGCGCCGGGCCCGTTCCGGCCACGGCCCCTCGTCTAGGTAGGCGGCACGTACCCGCTCCTCGAGGTCGTCGGCGAGGATCTTGTGGGCGGCGAGCATGCAGTCGAGCTTGTCGTCGAAGAGTTCGTAGAAGCTCTCGCGCCCGACCCCGGCTTCGCCGAGGATGTCGCCGACGGTGGTCGACTCGTACCCCTTGGCGACCGTCACCCTGACGACGGCGGCGAGCAGCCGCTCGCGCTGCGAGCGCTCGACCAGCTCCCGCGGCAGGCCGTGCCGTCCGCGCGGCAGTCGCCACTGACGCAGGTCCTCGTAGCTCTCGGTCACCTTGCCGCGGCGCCGGGGATCTCGGATTTGCCCGCCTCGCGGCACTGCCTCAGGGCCTCCTCGTGGCCGCCGTAGGGGCTGACGGCCAGGTAGACGATTTCCGGCAGCAGCTCGAGCAGGCGGTCGGACTTGCCGGTGGCGATCTGGTTGAGGATCAGGATCTGCGCCTGCCCGAAGGCGAGGCGCGGGTCGGTGTGCGTCTCGGGGCTCCCGCCGTTCTGGCTCCAAAGCGCCGCCAGCGCGGGGATGGTGGCCCGCCGGTAGCGCTCGATCACCTGCGGGTCGACCGCCATCGCGTCCCCGGTCAGCACCTGGGCTAGGCCGGGCTTCGCCGCCAGTGCTTCGACCACCGCGGTCGCGGCCTGGCGGGCGGCGTCGCCGGGCTCGTCGGCGGGGGAGTGGGCCGTCGCGGCCACCTCCTGCAGCTCGCCGATGCAGTAGTCGATCGCCGCGTCGAAGCAGGCCCGCTTGTCCTCGAAGTGCTTGTAGAAGGTCGTGCGGGAGACGTGGGCGCGGGCGACGATGTCGGTGATCGTGGTCGCCGCGTAGGTCTTCTCGCCGCAGCTCTCGATCATCCCGTCGACGATCCTCTGGCGCTGCGACTGGCTGGCGAGGTCGGGAGGAGTGGTCGGACGCAGAACGTTCCCCGACGTTTCAAAACTCCGATGTTTTTGCATCAATGCGGATTCTTCCACCCCGCCCGGTTGGCTGGACCGGCGGTCCAGTTCGGGTCGTGCTTAGTCGCACAAGGATACGCAAGTATTTATGAACGAGTGGAAGAAGCCCGATTTTCGGGAGAAGCCCGCTCTTCTTCGCAGCCCTGACAGGGACTCGCCTTCTTTGGGCGGTACGGAAGCTCGCCGGTGTCGTGCAGCTCGAACCGCAGCGAGTTGATCACCGCGCCCACCATCAGCGCCAGGCTGAGCACGTAGAACCAGAGCAGCGCGATGAGAATGAAGCCGAGGGTCGAGCCGAAGCGCGAGAGGCTGGACACGTTGGAGAGGTAGATGGGGAAGAGCCAGTTGGCGAGGCCGGCGCCGACGGTGACGAACAGCGCTCCGGGCCAGACCGCGCGCCAGGGCATGTGGCCTTTGGGGACGGCCCAGAAGATCACGCAGCAGATGCCGAAGGTGACCAGCAGCGCCGCCCCCAACAGCAGGATCGTGTCGATCGCCTTGATGTCGGAGAGGCCGAGCGGCAGGCGATCGGTGCTGCTGACCACCGCGCTCTCCATGGTCGGCACGAAGATGCTGGCAGCGATGAAGAGCAAGACGACGACCAGCATCGCGAAGGAGAAGCGCTTCTGTTCCACCCAGCCGCGGCACTCGACGTGGTAGATCCGGCAGAAGGCGGTGTCCATCGCCCCCCAGAAAGAGGCCCCGATCCAGAGCGAGCCGGCGAAGGCGGCGATCCCGATCGTCGCGGTGTTGTTCTCGATTCGGCTGAGGGCGTCGGTGAGAGTCTGCTGCTCGGTGTCCGGGAAGAGCCGCTGGAGGTCGGCCAGGACGCTGCTCTCGACTCCGCCGATCTTCAGCACCTGGCCGAAGACGAAGAGCACAAGCAGGGCGAAGGGGAAGACCGCCAGCATCAGGTTGTAGGCGACCATTGCCGAGAGGCCGGTGACGTTCTCGGTGTAGGCGCGCTGCCAGAAGGCACGCAGCCAGGGAGTTGGATGGCGGAGGGAGCTGGGCATTGACTTCACAAACTGAAGCGACTACCATGCGAACAGGCGTTTGACGTATTTCAAGCGCCGCCCACCAGGGCACAATGACGATGTAGACGCTACTTCGCGGACCACCTCCACGGTCCGCTTTTTGTCGGTCCGGCGCGACTTTCGGTTCGCGACGGTATTTCATCGCCAGGACTAAACATCGAGCGCAAGGGAACGAGTAAGAACGGATGCTGGTAGCAGAGCTTCAGGAACTGGACGAGGTCAAAAATCTGATTAACCGCGGGCAGCAGCTCGGGGTTCTGACCTTCGGCGACATCGCCTCCGCGGTCTCCGAGGTCGATCTCGACGAGTCTGACGTCGAGGACCTTTACGGCCACCTCGAGAAGTCGGGGATCGAGCTCGTAGAGGACATGGACCCGGCGCAGAAAGCAGCTGCGGAAGCGCTCCCCGCCGATACCGGGAAAAAAGGCCGCCGCCGCCAGAAACAGGCGCTCGACTTGAAACCGGACATGACCACCGATTCCTTGCAGCTGTTCCTCAAGGACATCGGCAAAGTCCGCCTGCTGACCGCGGCGGAGGAGGTCGAACTCGCCAAACGGATCGAGCGCGGCGACCTCGACGCGAAGCAGAAAATGGTCGAGTCGAACCTGCGGCTCGTCGTCTCGATCGCGAAAAATTACCGGAACCAGGGCCTGCCCTTCCTCGACTTGATCCAGGAGGGGACGCTGGGCCTGGTCCGCGCGGCGGAGAAGTTCGACTACCGCAAGGGGTTCAAGTTCTCCACCTACGCGACCTGGTGGATCCGCCAGGCGATCGCCCGCGCCCTGGCCGACAAGGCGAGGACGATCCGCATCCCGGTCCACGTTGTCGAGAAGCTGAACAAGATCGGCCGCGCCGAGCGCAAGCTGGTCACCGAGCTGGGTCGCGAGCCCACCCCGGAGGAGATCGCCGAGGT
>Ga0164302_10000166_pt1 | contig 16767 bp, 16 predicted proteins | sample Whisoiple_202_MG_FD_109714 | JGI IMG/M metagenome (GOLD analysis project Ga0164302, IMG submission 109714) | Soil microbial communities amended with pyrogenic organic matter from upstate New York, USA - Whitman soil sample_202_MG | ecosystem: Environmental > Terrestrial > Soil > Agricultural... | reverse complement strand
GAGACAGCCCTCCGCTCGCCGCCCCCACCGAGACCCGTCCAGAACCAACCGCCACGGAGCGTGCCACGTGAGCCCCACGCGCTCGACGTCCGCCCAGACCGCGACGTCCGCCAAGAAAACCGCGACCACCAAGCCGGCTGCCCGCCAGCCAGGCCGCGTCGCCTTCGTCGGCGCCGGCCCCGGCGATGCCGGCCTGATGACCGTCCGTGCCGTCGAGTACCTCGCGGCGGCCGACGTCGTGGTCATCGACCAGGTCAGCCGCGAGGACGTGGTGGCCCGCCACTGCCGTCCGGGCGTCGAGGTCATCGACGCCGGCCACGGCGACCACGGCCAGCCCCTGACCCACGCCATGCGCGCCAAGCTCGTCGTCAAGGCCGCGAAGGCCGCCGCCGGCGGGCTCGTCGTGCGCCTCATGGATGGCGACCCCGCCACCTTCAACGGTCTGGCCGAGGAGGCGCTGGCCTGCCACAAGGCGGGCATCGGCTTCGACGTGGTCCCGGGCGTGAGCGCGGTCTCGGCCGTGCCGGCATACGCGGGCATCCCGCTGACCTCGAGCACGTCGCAGGCGGTGCACGTCATCAGCGCCAACGACCGCAAGGTCGACTGGTCCGCGTCGGTCTCCGACCACGTGACCGTGGTGCTGCTCGGCGCGCCGGACGACCTCGCCGAGGCCCTCGGCAAGCTGCTGGACGCCGGCCGCTCCGCGGACACCCCTGTGGCCCTCACCGAGCGCGGCACGACGATCCGCCAGGTCACCCGTACCAGCACCCTGGGCGAGGTCGCCAAGGTCATGAAGAGCGTCGAGTTCCCGGCGCTGGCTGTGATCGGCTCGACGGTGTCCCTGCGCGAGCAGCTGTCCTGGTTCGAGACCAAGCCGCTGTTCGGCTGGAACATCCTCGTGCCGCGGACCAAGGAGCAGTCCGGGACCACCATCGCCCGCCTGGCGTCGTATGGCGCGACCGCCCAGGTCGTGCCGACCATCAGCGTCGAGCCGCCGCGCACGCCGCAGCAGATGGAGCGCGCGATCAAGGGGCTGGTGACCGGCCGCTACGAGTGGATCGGCTTCACCTCCGTCAACGCCGTCAAGGCCGTGCGGGAGAAGTTCGAGGAGTTCGGTCTGGACGCGCGGGCCTTCGCCGGCCTGAAGATCGCCGCAGTCGGCGGGGTCACCGCCGCCGCGCTCCGCGAGTGGGGCCTCGAGCCCGACCTCGTGCCCTCCGGTGAGCAGTCCGCGCAGGGGCTTCTCGAGTCCTGGCCGCCGTTCGACGAGCTGCTCGACCCCATCAACCGGGTCTTCCTGCCGCGCGCCGACATCGCCACCGACACCCTCGTGGCCGGCCTGCAGGGCATGGGCTGGGAGGTCGACGACGTCACCGCCTACCGCACGGTGCGGGCCGCCCCGCCGGCTGCGCCGGTGCGCGAGGCGATCAAGGGCGGGCAGTTCGACGCTGTCGTGTTCACCTCCTCCTCGACGGTGCGCAACCTCGTCGGCATCGCCGGCAAGCCGCACCCCTCGACGGTCATCGCGTGCATCGGCCCGGCCACCGCCAAGACGGCCGAGGAGCACGGCCTGAGGGTCGACGTCCTCTCACCCGAGGCCTCGGCGGAGGCGCTCGTCGATGCCCTCGCCGACCACGGGCTGGGCCTGGCGCAGGCCGCAGCGGAGGCTGGCGAGCCGGTGGTGCGCCCCAGCGCGAAAAGGGCATCCTCGCGGCGCAGGGCCACGTAGTGGCCCCGCGTCCCGGCGTGCCCGGCCCGGTCGTGCGCCCGCGGCGGCTGCGCCAGTCGGCTCCGGTGCGCCGGCTGGTCGCCGAGACGCGGCTGCACCCGGCTGAGCTGGTCCTGCCGGTCTTCGTCCGCGAGGGCGCGAGCCAGCCGGTGCCGATCGGGGCCATGCCGGGTGTCGTGCAGCACTCGCTGGAGTCCCTCGTCGCGCTTGCCCGGCAGTCGGTCGATGCCGGGATCGGCGGCCTGATGCTCTTCGGTGTGCCGCAGGACAAGGACGCGCGGGGCTCGGGCGCCGACGACCCGGCCGGCATCCTCAACGTCGCCATCGAGGCAGTGGTGGACGCCGTCGGCGACCAGACGGTCGTGATGGCAGACCTGTGCCTCGACGAGTTCACCGACCACGGCCACTGTGGCGTGCTCGACGAGCGCGGGGCGGTCGACAACGACGCCACCCTCGAGCGCTACGCCTCGATGGCGCTGGCCCAGGCCCGCGCCGGCGCCCACGTGCTCGGCCTGTCCGGGATGATGGACGGCCAGGTCGGCTACGTGCGCGAGGCCCTCGATGCCGCCGGCTTCACGGACACCATCGTGCTCGTGTATGCCGCGAAGTACACCTCTGGCCTGTACGGCCCGTTCCGCGAAGCCGTCGAGTCCTCGCTCGAGGGCGACCGCACGACCTACCAGCAGGACCCGGCCAACGCGACCGAGGCCGTTCGCGAGCTCGAGCTCGACATCGCCGAGGGCGCCGACATCGTCATGGTCAAGCCGGCGACGCCGCACCTGGACATCATCCGCGCGGCTGCCGAGATGTCCCCGGTGCCCGTGGCGGCCTACCAGATCTCGGGGGAGTACGCCCAGATCGAGGCGGCGTCGGCCAACGGCTGGATCGACCGCGAGCGCGCGATCATGGAGTCACTGCTCGGCATCCGGCGGGCAGGCGCGCAGATCATCCTCACGTACTACGCGCTGGAGGCTGCGGCCCTGCTCCGCTGACCGGGCGGCATACCGGCTGGGGCCGTCAGCGCCGGAAGACCGCGTCGACCAAGGGGATCCGGGCGCGATAGCCGCGCAGCAGCTCGCGGGCAACGGTGACCGAGTCCACGAGCGGGTGCAGGGCGAACGCCTCCACCGCCAGCTGTTCCGAGCCCGTGGTGGCGGCCTGGATGACGAGGCGCTCCACGGCCTTGACCTGCTGCACGAGCCCGAGCTGGTGGCCCTCGAGCGGGCCCGCCGGCACGGGCCTGGGGCCCGACTCGTCCACGGTGCAGGGCACCTCCACCACGGCATCGGCCGGGAGCCCGGGGACGGCCCCGTCGTTGCGGACGTTGAGGATGAGCGAGGCCGGCTCGCCGCGGGCGATCGCGGCCATGATCGCCAGCGCCACGCCCTCGTAGCCGCCGCCCTGCACGTCGTGCTCGTCGCGCTCCTCGCCCTCGGCGCGGGCCTCGCGCATGTAGGTGGCGTTGCGCTCCAGGCGCACCCGGTCCCACTCACCCAACGCGCCGTCGGGCCGGCCGGCCAGGGCGGCGTAGAAACCGCGCTGCTGGTCCAGGAGGTACTCGCCGCGCGTCTGGCCGCTGCCGGTGATCGAGGCGATGGCGTCGCGGGTGAAGTAGTAGTAGTAGAGGTACTCGTTCGGGATGGCGCCCAGCGTGCGGATCCAGTCCAGCCCGAAGAGCTGGCCCTCCTCCATCGAGCCAAGCCGTGCGTCGTCCGCGAGGAGCTCGGGCAGGATGTCCCGGCCCTCGTGATGCACCCCGCGCAGCCACCCGAGGTGGTTCAGCCCGACGTAGTCCACGGTGGTCTCGGCGGGGCTGATCCCCATGGTCTGCGCGGCCCGGCGCCCCAGGCCGATGGGCGAGTCACAGATGCCGACGACCCGGTCACCGAGGACTTCCTGCATGGCCTCGGTGATCATGCCCGCCGGGTTGGTGAAGTTGATGACCCAGGCATCCGGCGCGAGGGCCCGGACCCGCTCGGCGACCTCGAGGGCGACCGGGATCGTGCGCAGCCCGTAGGACAGCCCGCCGGGCCCCGTGGTCTCCTGCCCGAGGAGGCCGAGCTCGAGGGCCACCCGCTCGTCGGCGGTGCGCCCCTCCAGGCCGCCCACCCGGATGGCCGAGAAGACGAAGTCGACGCCCTCAACCGCCTCGTCGAGTGAGGTCGTCGTGCGCACGGCCGGAGGGTCGTCGTGCCCCTGGGCCATCTCCTCCAGGACCCGGCCGATCACCGCCAGGCGGGCAGGGTCGGTGTCGTGGAGGCGCACCTCCTCGACCCGTCGCTCGTGTCGGTCGGTGAGCAGCGCCCCGTAGACCAGGGGCGTGCGGAAACCGCCGCCGCCCAGGATCGCGAGTCTCATGCCGCACGGTGCTCGGTGTTGGCCATGGTGCCCATGATGGGTGCATTCTGGCGCGGAGACCATTGAAGACAGGAGCCTCGCGCCGTGCCCGACAAGGTGTACGACCCTCTTGCGTCGCTTCGCACGGACGGCGAACCGGACATCGACGTCTTCGTCTGGGGGACGGTCTTCCTCGACATCATCTTCACCGGCCTGGATCGGCTGCCCGATGGCGGCGAGGAGATCTGGGCCGACGGCATGGGCTCGTGCCCGGGAGGAATCGCCAACCTCGCGGTGGCCGCACGGCGGCTCGGGCTGCGCACCTCCCTGGCGGCGGCCTTCGGCGATGACGCCTACGGCGACTTCTGCTGGGAGACCCTGGCCGAGTTCGAGCACATCGACCTCAGCCGCTCCCGCCGCTTCGAGGGCTGGCACTCGCCGGTCACCGTCTCCATGGCCGTCCACCGCGACCGCGGCATGGTCAGCCACGGGCACCAGCCGCCCATCGGACCCACCGAGCTCATCGGGAGGCCGCCGCGGGCCAGGGCCGTGATGGCGGCGCTCGGCGACGGCAGCGTCCTTCTCGGCGAGGAGGAGCCCACCTGGGTGCAGATGGCACGGGAGGACGGCGCCCTCGTCTTCGCCGACGTGGGCTGGGACCCCTCGGGTCGCTGGCCCCGGGAGGTGCTCGACCAGCTCGCGGTCTGCCACGCCTTCCTGCCCAACGCCGGCGAGGCCATGGCCTACACGCGCTCGGAGACCCCCACCGAGGCCCTGTACGCGCTCGCGGACCTGGTGCCGCTCGCCGTCGTCACCAACGGGGAGAACGGCGCGATGGCCATCGACTCCACGACGGGGGAGGAGGCGGTGGTCCCGGCGCTGCGCGTCTCGGCGATGGACCCGACCGGCGCCGGCGACGTCTTCTGCGCCTCGATCGTGCTGGGGACGATCGCCGGCTGGCCCCTGCAGCAGCGCCTCGCGTTCGCGGCCCTCTGCTCCTCGCTGTCGGTGCAGCAGTTCGGCGGTTCCCTGGCTGCTCCGGGTTGGGGCGACATCGCGGACTGGTGGGCCCACCAGCGAGCCGGGATGAGCGCCGGTTCCTACCAGCGTTCGCTGCTGCGGCGGTACGCCTTCCTCGACGACCTCGTCCCTGACGTGCCGCTCGGGGTCGGCCGTCGGGCGAGTGCGACCATTGCCCGTCATGCTGACGTGGCGGGGACCTGATGAAACCACTGACCAAGGAGCTGTCCATGAGGAGCCGACCCACCACCCTGCTGGCCACCGCCGGGCTGATCGGCGCGGTGGCCCTGGCTGCCTGCACGCCTGGGTCGAACGCCGACAACAAGCCCGCCGCGTCGGCCACCGGCCAGGTCACCACAGACGCCTCGAAGCTCGGCACCGTCACGCTGACCGTCTGGGACCAGGAGGTCCGTGGCGGCCAGGCGGCCCAGATCCAGGAGCTCAACAAGGAGTTCCAGGCCAAGTACCCGAACATCACGCTGAAGCGCGTCACGAGGTCATTCGACGACCTCAAGACGACGCTGAAGCTCGCGCTCTCGGGAAACCAGCCGCCCGACGTCTTCCAGGCGAACAACGGCCGCCCCGACATGGGGTCCTTCGTCCAGGCCGGCCAGCTCGTGCCCCTGGACCGGTATGCCGAGGCGTACAAGTGGACGGACCGGTACCCGGAGACGGTGCGCAACTACTCGTCGTACTCCACGGACGGCAAGACCTTCGGCACCGGAACCCTCTACGGGCTGCCCCAGGTCGGCGAGGTCGTCGGCATCTACGTCAACACCGCCAAGCTGAAGGCGGCCGGGGTCAACGAGCCGCCGAAGACCTGGGCCGACTTCGAGGCCAGCCTCGCCACCCTGAAGGCCAAGGGCGAGCTGCCGCTCGTGCTGGGCAACCTCGACAAGTGGCCGGCCATCCACGTGTTCGGCACCGTGCAGGCCCAGAACGTCCAGCCGGACGCCATCCGCACCCTCGGGTTCGGGCAGAAGGGCGGGTCGTGGAAGACCCCCGAGAACGCCAAGGCAGCGCAGACCCTGGTCGACTGGGTCAACAAGGGCTACCTGTCCAAGGATGTCAACGGCCAGGGCTACGACCCTGCATGGCAGGCGTTCTCCAAGGGCACGGGCGTCTACCTCATCGCCGGCACCTGGCTGCAGGCCGACCTCGGCAAGGCCATGGGTGACAAGGTGACGTTCATGCTGCCGCCGTCGGCCTCCGGCACCCCGGCTGCCACCGGCGGCACCGGCATCCCGTGGGCGGTCTCCAGCAAGAGCAAGCACCCGGATGCGGCCGCGGCCTACATCAACTTCATCACCAGCCCGAACGCCATGGCCGTGCTCGCGAAGAACGACAACCTCCCCATCGCCGACACGGCCGAGCAGGAGGCCACCGGTCCGCTCGGCAAGGCGGTCTTCGAGGCCTTCGGCACGGCGGTGCAGAAGAACGCCCTGGTGCCCTACCTCGACTACGCGACCCCGACCATGGCCGACACGCTCGGCGCCTCCCTGCAGGACCTGCTGGCGAAGAAGGCGACACCCGAGCAGTTCCTCGACACCGTTGAGAAGGACTACAGCGGGTTCGTCTCCTCGAACGGGTGACGATGGCGCAACGCACGAGTGCCGGACCGCCGGGCGAGCCCAGGCGGGTCGCGTACCTCTACCTGCTCCCGGCGTTCCTGGTGTATGCCGCGTTCCTGCTCTACCCGCTGGTGCGCTCGATCCAGATCTCGCTGTACGACTGGAACGGCAACACGCTGGCGACCTGGGCGGGCCTGGACAACTACGCGGAGGTCGTCACCGACCCGGCGCTGCGGTCCTCCTTCGGCCACGCCCTGGTGCTGGTCTTCTTCTACGCCGTGCTGCCGCTGGTCATCGGCCTCGGACTCGCCTCGATCCTCAACCGCGCCCGGGTGCGGGGGCTGGCGTTCTTCCGCACCGTGATCTTCCTGCCCCAGGTGGTGGCGATGGTCGTCATCGGCGTCGCCTGGCGGCGGATGTACGCCCCCGACGGCAGCGTGAACGACCTGCTCCGCGCGGTCGGCCTGGACTCCCTGGCCCGCGGGTGGCTGGGCGACTACACCGCGGCCTTGCCCGCCGTGGGCTTCATCGGCACCTGGTTCGAGATCGGGCTGGTGACCGTGCTGCTCCTGGCCGGGATGGGGCAGATCTCCGGTGAGCTCTACGAGGCCGCCAGGCTCGACGGCGCCGGACCGGTGCGCGAGTTCTTCGCGGTGACCCTGCCGTCGGTGCGCGGCGAGATGGCCGTCGCGCTGACCCTGACGGTCATCGCGGCACTGCGCACCTTCGACCTCGTCTACATCACCACGCGCGGCGGCCCGGGGCTGAGCACGTCCGTGCCCTCCTTCGAGGTGTACAACCGGGCCTTCCAGCAGGGGCGGGTCGGGTCCGCGGCGGCGGTCGCCGTGGTCCTGACCCTGATCATCTTCCTGATCTCGGTCGGCATCACCCGGGTCGCAGACAGGGACAGCCGATGAGGGTCTCGCGCGCCGAGCGCACCGCCAACTACGTGATCCTGGTCGGGTTCGCGATGTTCGCGCTCTACCCGGTGCTGACCATCCTCGCGGCAGCCCTCGGGCCGGACGACACCGGACGCGCGACGTCCTCGGTCCTGGGCCTGCACCCCGGGAACTTCTCGATCGCGTGGAATGTCGGGCACTTCTCGTCCTACCTCGCCACCAGCGTGCTGGTCTCCACCACTGTCGTGGTGGTCAGCGTCGTGTTCTCGATCCTCAGCGGGTTCGCGCTGGGGACGATGCGTTTTCGTGGGTCGACGCTGCTGTTCTACGCCTTCCTCGTCGGCATCATGATGCCGAGCGAGGCCATCGTCGTGCCGCTCTACTACGACCTGCGCACCCTCGGGCTGACCGACACCCTCTGGGCGGTGGTGCTTCCGCAGATCGCGCAGTCGGTCGCGTTCGGCACGTTCTGGATGCGCGCGTACTTCCGCACCAGCAGCCGCTCGCTGGTCGAGGCCGCCCGCCTCGACGGCGCCTCGACGCGGCGCATCCTCTGGAGCGTCCTGGTACCGCTGGCCCGGCCGGCCATCGTGACGCTGACCGTGCTGGTCTTCATGTGGACCTGGAACGAGTTCCTCATCCCGCTGGTCATGGTGACCTCCGAGTCGCTGCGCACCGCTCCGCTCGGCCTGGCGTTCTTCCAGGGCCAGTACACCCAGGGCTTCACCCTCCTCGCCGCCGGCGCCTGCATCGTGGCGACCCCAGTGGTCCTGGTGTACCTGTTCCTGCAGCGGCACTTCATCGCGGGGATGCTCGAGGGCGCCGTCCGCGAGTAGCCGGCACCACGGCATACCGGCTCGGGGTGTGCCGAAGGGCTGGCCTCCGGTGCGGAGGCCAGCCCTTCGAGCGCTGGGCGTCAGGCTCAGGCGGCCTTGAGCAGCTGCACGTCGAGCTTGACCTTGATCTTCTCGGACACGAGCACGCCGCCGCCCTCGAGCGCGACGTTCCACTCCAGGCCGAAGTCCTTGCGGTTGATCTCGGTGGTGGCCTCGAAGCCGGCCTTGGTGTTGCCCCACGGGTCGGTCGCGACGCCGCCGAACTCGAGGTCGAACTCGACGGGGCGGGTGACGCCCTTGATGGTCAGGTCGCCCTTGAGGGTGTCCTCGGAGACCTCGGTCGAGACGAAGGTCATCTCCGGGTTGTTCTCGACGTCGAAGAAGTCGGCGCCCTTGAGGTGGGCATCGCGGTCGGCCGAGCCGGTGTCGACGGAGGCCAGCTTGACGGTGGCCTGCACCTGCGAGGCGGAGAAGGGCTCCGCGACGGTCACGGTGCCCTCGACGTCCTTGAACTGGCCGCGGACCTTGGTGACCATCAGGTGGCGGGCGGTGAAGCCGACCTCGGTGTGCGCGGGGTCAACAGTCCAGGTGCCGGTGGGGAGGGCGGTGATGCTGGCGGTGGTGATCGTCATGAGTGAATCTCCTGAGTTGAGACGAGTGTCGAAGGCGGGTTCCGTCGCGGTCACTGCCTTCAACATCGCAGAGTTGATTTATATTTCAACTAAGACGATCTCGTGAAATACTGGTGCTGTGACGACCACCACCACCGCGGCGGAGCCCCGCTGGCTCAGCGCCCAGGAGCAGCATGCCTGGCGGGCCTACCTGCGTGGCAGCCGCCTGCTCGAGGCTGCCCTCGACCGGGACCTGCAGTCCCACGGGGTCCAGCTCTCGGAGTACGAGATCATCTCCATGCTGTCCGAGGCGCCGGACCGCCGGCTGCGGATGTCGGGCCTGGCTGACCTCGTGGCGCAGTCCCGCAGCCGCCTGACCCACACCGCCGCCCGCCTCGAGAAGCGCGGCTGGGTCCGCAGAGAGTCCTGCCTGGCCGACCGGCGCGGCGTCGAGCTCGTGCTGACCGACGCGGGGTTCGACGCGGTCCAGGAGATGGCCCGCGTGCACGTCGACAGCGTGCGACGCCACCTCCTCGACGCGATGCCGCCTGAGCTCTTCGCCGCGCTGGGCAGCGCGATGGACGCGGTCCAGAAGGCGATCACCGAGAGCGGGGCGGCCGAGGGGCACGACCTCGGCTGACCTGCCCTGAGCGGCCCTGACCTGCGCTGACCTCCAGGGGCTGCGCATCCTGCGCACAGGTTCGGCTGAGACAATGCCGCCCATGACGTCATACCCCCTGGACGCCCCCGCCTCGCAGGCCCTGCTGGAGCGTGCGCTCGCGGTCACCCCCGGCGGGGTGAACTCCCCCGTGCGGGCCTTCCGGGCGGTCGGCGGCACCCCGCGCTTCATGGTCGGCGGCTCGGGCCCCTACCTGCGCGACGCCGACGGGCGCGAGTACGTCGACCTCATCTGCTCCTGGGGGCCGATGATCCTCGGCCACGGGCACCCCGACGTGCTCGAGGCCGTGTCGCGGGCCGCCCGGGCCGGCTTCTCCTTCGGCACCCCCAGCGAGAACGAGGTGCTCCTCGCCGAGGAGATCGTCGCGCGGGTCGAGCCGGTCGAGCAGGTCCGCCTGGTGTCCAGTGGCACCGAGGCGACGATGAGCGCGATCCGCCTGGCCCGCGGCTACACGGGTCGATCGCTCATCGTGAAGTTCGCCGGCTGCTACCACGGCCACGTCGACTCGCTCCTGGCCTCGGCCGGCTCGGGGGTGGCGACCTTCGCCCTGCCCGACTCGGCAGGGGTGCCGAAGGAGATGGCCGCCGAGACGATCGTGCTGCCCTACAACGACCTCGCCGCGGTGCAGGCGGCCTTCGCCGAGCGGGGCGCAGAGATCGCAGCCGTGATCACCGAGGCCTCTCCGGGAAACATGGGAGTCGTCCCGCCGGCCGAGGGGTTCACGGAGGGTCTGCGCCGCATCACCGCGGCGCACGGCGCGCTGCTGATCTCCGACGAGGTCATGACCGGCTTCCGATGCTCGGCCGCCGGGTGGTTCGGGCTCGAGGGTCCGTATGCCGCGGGCGCGCCGGACCTGTTCACCTTCGGGAAGGTCATGGGCGGGGGCTTCCCCGCCGCCGCCTTCGGTGGGCGTGCCGACGTCATGGCGATGCTGGCGCCGCTCGGGCCCGTCTACCAGGCGGGCACCCTCTCCGGTAACCCCGTCGCCACGGCTGCCGGTCTGGCGACGCTGCGCGCCTGCACCCCGGAGGTCTACGACCGGCTCGGCGTCGTCGCCGACGCCCTCACCGCGGCGCTGGGGGACGAGCTCGGCCGGGCCGGCGTCCCGCACGTGATCCAGCGGGCGGGGAGCATGTTCAGCGTCTTCTTCCGTGACGGCGCGGTGGCCGACTACGACGACGCCAGGGACCAGCACGTGCCGGCCTTCGCGGCGTTCTTCCACTCGATGCTCAGCCAGGGCGTGCACCTGCCGCCCAGCGCCTTCGAGGCGTGGTTCGTCAGCGCGGCCCACGACGACGCCGCGGTCGAGCGCGTGGTCGGTGCCTTCCCGGCGGCGGCGTCGGCAGCCGCCCAGGCGTTTGCGACAATCGAGGCATGAGCACGCCCACCCGGACGGTCGTCCACCTTCTTCGCCACGGCGAGGTCCACAACCCCGAGGGCGTGCTCTACGGCCGGCTCGACGGTTACCACCTCTCCGACCTCGGCCGCCAGATGGCCGAGCTGGTCGGCCGGCACCTGGCGGACCACGACGTCACCCTCGTGGTGGCCTCGTCGCTGATCCGGGCCCAGGAGACCGCCGCCCCCATCGCGACCGAGCACGGCATCGAGGTCACCACCGACGACCGCGTCCTGGAGTCGGTCAACCGGTTCGAGGGCGAGCGGATCAATGCAGGCCCTGCGGCCTTCGCCCATCCCCGCCACTGGCCGAAGCTGGTCAACCCGTTCAAACCGTCATGGGGGGAGGCCTACGAGCTGGTGGCAGAGCGCATGCTCGCGGCGATCCACGATGCGCGCCAGGCGGCGGAAGGCCACGAGGCCGTGATCGTCTCGCACCAGCTGCCGATCTGGACCGCCCGCAACAAGCTGATGGGCCGGCGGCTGTGGCACGACCCGCGCCACCGACAGTGCTCCCTGGCCTCGCTGACAACCCTGACCTACCAGGACGGCGAGCTCGAGTCGGTCACCTACAGCGAGCCGGCCGGCGCGCTGCTGCCGCAGGCTCACAAGGGGGCCGGCGCGTGAGACCTGCCGCGCTTCTGGCGGCCGCCGCACTGACCCTGTCCATCGCCGCGTGCGCCCAGGACCCCAACAGCATCTCGGCCCAGGCCAAGGCCGGGGACCGCAAGGGCTACGTCTCGGGTGACGGGAGCGTGGAGAAGATCGCCTCCGGCACGCGGCAGGAGCCCGTGAAGCTCACGGGTACCACGCTCGAGGGCCGCAAGTGGTCGACCGCGGATGCCTCCGGCAAGGTCGTGGTCAGCAACGTCTGGGGGTCGTGGTGCGGCCCCTGCGTGGCTGAGGCGCCGGACCTGAAGAAGGCCTGGGACGCCCTGTCCGCGTCGGGAAAGCCGGTGCAGTTCATGGGTATCGACTTCCGCGAGGACCCCGACCGCGGCGCGGCGTTCCAGAAGGCCAAGAACATCACGTACCCGTCGCTGACCGACGAGTCCGGCGTGCTCATCCTCGCCCTGCAGGGCAAGGCCCCGACCGTGCCCACGACCCTGGTCCTGGACAAGAGCGGGCGCATCGCGGCCCGGGTCAACGGCCAGGTCACCGCCAGCACCCTGACGGGTCTTGTCGACGACGTGCTGGCCGAGGCGTAGGCGGGCCCGACCATGCCGTACGACGTTGTGGACACGGTGACCGCCGGCGCCCTGCCGGTGGCCTTTGCCGTCGCCCTCCTGGCGGGCCTGGTCTCCTTCGCGTCGCCCTGCGTGCTCCCCCTGGTGCCGGGGTTCCTCGGCTACGTCACCGGCCTCGGCGACGTCGCCCTCGCCCAGCGGGCCAAGAGCCGCATGGTGCTCGGCGCGCTGCTCTTCGTCGCCGGCTTCAGCGCAGTCTTCATCGCCACCACTGCGTTCCTGGCCTCCATCGGCGCGGCCCTCGTGGAGCACCGGACCCTGCTCATGCGGCTCGGCGGGGTCCTGGTCATCCTGATGGCGCTGGTGTTCATCGGCGCCGGGAGCCAGCGCGAGGTCAGGCTGCACTTCAAGCCGGCGGCCGGCCTGGCGGGGGCCCCCGTCCTGGGCGCCATCTTCGGCATCGGCTGGGCCCCCTGCACCGGCCCCACCCTGGGCGCCGTCATGCTGCTTGCGACGACCACCGGAGACCAGCAGGCGGTGACCCGCGGCGTCATCCTCGCCGCGGCATACTGCCTCGGTCTCGGCGTGCCCTTCCTCCTCATCGCCGCCGGCTTCCAGCGCTTCGGCAGGATCTCGGCCGCGCTGCGCCGCCACCAGCGCGCCATCCAGCTCCTCGGCGGCGCCCTGCTCCTCGCCGTCGGCGTGCTGCTCGTGACCGGCCTGTGGGAGGACTGGACCCGGATGCTGCAGACCGGGCTCGTCAACGGCTTCCGGACGGTGCTCTAGGCATGACTGACGTCGCCCAGCCCCAGCTCGGGGCGCTCGGCCTGCTGCGCTTCGCCTGGCGGCAGCTGACGAGCATGCGCACGGCGCTGTTCCTCCTCCTGCTGCTCGCGGTCGGTGCGGTGCCGGGCTCGATCTGGCCGCAGCGGGGCATCGACGCCGCCCGCACCGCCGACTACATCGCGCAGCACCCGACGCTCGGGCCGTGGCTGGACCGCCTCGGCTTCTTCGAGGTGTACGCCTCGCCGTGGTTCGCCGCGATCTACCTGCTGCTGTTCATCTCGCTCGTCGGGTGCGTGCTGCCCCGCACCCGCGTGCACTGGCGCGCCATGCGCTCGCGGCCGCCCCGGGCCCCCAGCCGGCTGGAGCGGCTGGCCGCGCACGCCGAGACCGAGGTCGCCGCGACCCCCGAGGAGGCGCTGGAGGCTGCACGAGAGGTGCTGCGCGGCAAGAGGTTCCGGGTGCACGCCCACGACGGGCGCTCGCTCAGCTCCGAGCGCGGCTACCTCAAGGAGACGGGCAACCTCGTCTTCCACCTCGCGCTGATCTTCGTCATCATCGGCGTCGCGATCGGCCACCTCTTCGGCTGGAAGGGCGACGTCATCGTCCCGGTCGGGCAGGGCTTTGCCAACACGCTCTCCCGCTACGACACCTTCAGCCCCGGGCCCTGGGTCAAGCCGGAGGACCTCTCGCCGTTCTCGCTCACCGTCGACAAGCTGGACGCCACCTTCGAGGAGCGGGTCACCGGGCGCGGCCAGTTCGGCCAGCCCAGGGACTTCACGGCGCACGTCACGGCGACGGACCAGCCGGGCGGCACGCCCCGCAAGGAGACCATCAAGGTCAACCACCCGCTCGAGATGGACGGCGCCTCCGTCTTCCTGCTCGGCAACGGCTACGCCCCCGTCATCACGGTGCGCGACAAGGCGGGCACCGTGGTCTACCGCGACGCGACGCCCTTCCTCGCGCAGGACAACAACTACAAGTCCGTGGGCGCGATCAAGGTCACGGGGGCGACGCCCAAGCAGCTCGGCTTCTTCGGTCTCTTCCTGCCGACCGCGGTCATCAGCCAGGAGACCGGGCCGAGCTCGATCTTCCCCGACGCCAAGAAGCCGGCCCTGGCCCTCGGCCTGTACGAGGGGGAGCTCTTCCCCGAGGGACGGCCGCAGTCGGTCTACACCCTCGACACCAAGCAGCTGACCCAGATCAGGAACGCCAAGGGCACCGACGCGCTGCGCATCTGGCTCGAGCCGGGCCAGACCTACCAGCTCCCCGCGGGCCGGGGCAGCATCACCTTCGACGGCGTCGAGCGCTTCGCCGGCCTGTCGATCCGCTCCGACCCCGGCAAGGGACTCACCCTGGCCAGCGCGCTGCTGGCCCTGGCCGGGCTCATCGCCAGCCTGGTGATCCGCCGCCGCCGCGTCTTCGTCCGCGTTTCCCCCGGCGCCGAGCCGGGACGTACCGTGGTCTCCGTCGGCGGCATGGCCAAGGACGACGACGACACACTCCCAGAGGCGGTCGGGGAGATCCTCGACGCTGTGAAACGACGGATGGGCACATCGAGATGACCAACCAGCTCCTGGCTCAGTACGCCAACACGAGCCTGTACTCCGCGATGGCGGTGTTCACGCTCGCGATGCTGGTCTATGCCCTCTACCTCGCGGCGCTGGTGCCGCACCGCGACCGGGTCGCCGCCGCGCGCCAGAGCGCGCACGAGCGCGACGAGCTCCTGGTCGGAGCCGGTGTGCCGCCGGGCGCCGCAGCGGGCGGCGCCGCCACCACGGCCGCGGGTGGCGACCAGGCCGCGGCGGAGCCGGTCAGGCCAGGGGGCGAGGAGGTCTCGGTGCGCGGGCGCAAGGCCGCCGGCATCGCCGGCACGCTCACCTGGCTGGGCGCCCTCCTGCTGGTCCTGTCCGCGACCCTGCGCGGGCTGTCCGTCCACCGCTGGCCGCTGGGCAACATGTTCGAGTTCGCCGTCTTCGGCGCCATGTTCACCGCCCTGGCGTTCTCGATCTGGTCCACCCGCCGCGACCTGCGCTGGCTCGGGCTCTTCGTGACCGGGCCGGTGCTGCTCACCCTGGGGCTGGCCATCACCGTCTGGTACACCGAGGCCGCCGAGCTGCTGCCCTCGCTCAAGAGCTACTGGCTCGCCATCCACGTCACCGTGGCAACCCTGTCGGTGGGGCTCTTCGCCCTCGGCGCCTCCGCTTCTGCGCTCTACCTGCTCAGGGACGCGTTCCAGCGCTCCGGCCGGCCCTCCGTCCTCGACCGATTCCCGCCAGCCAGGAACATCGAGCGCCTGGCCTACTCCGTGCACATCGTCGCCTTCCCGCTGTGGACCTTCACCCTCATCGCCGGTGCGATCTGGGCGCGCCAGGCCTGGGGCTCCTACTGGAACTGGGACCCCAAGGAGGTCTGGACCTTCGTCATCTGGGTCGTCTACGCGGCATACCTGCACTCGCGCGCGACCAGCGGTTGGCGCCGCCAGGCGACGAACTACCTCGCCCTCGCCGGCTGGGCCTGCATCATCATCAACTACACCGTGGTGAACGTGTTCTTCGTCAGCCAGCACTCCTACTCGGGGCTCTGATCCGTGGTCCGCTACTCCGTCCTCCGGCTGCTGATCTTCTTCGGTGTGCTCGCGGCCCTGTGGCTGCTCGGCCTGCGCGGGCCCGACCAGCAGCTCCTGCTGCTGGTCCTGGCGGCCGCGATCTCCATGGCCATCTCCGTGGTCGTGCTCAGGCCGTTCCGCGAGGACTACAGCCGGCAGCTGGCCCAGCGCCTCGAGGCCCGGGCCCGGGCCAAGCAGCAGCGCAGCACGGGCGCCGACGAGCTGGCTGAGGACTCCGAGGACGAGGGGCCCAAGGGCACCGAGGGACCCCGCGGCACCGAGGGACCCCGCGGCACCGAGGGACCCCGGGGCGTCGAGGGACCCACGGGCACTGACGGAACCGACAACCAGGGACCCGTCGAGTACCGCTGACCGGCTCAGCCGAGCGAGCCGCCCCAGGCCAGCCCGGCGGCGAGCAGGACGGCATACGCGATCTCGAAGAGCCCCGTGGCTGCCAGCACGGCCACGAGGTCGCGGCCGGTGGCGCCCGACAGGACGAGGCGCACGGGCCGCCAAGCCAGCGCGAAGGCCACCAGCGCGATGAGCGCGGGCAGGTACGTGAGGGCGATGCCGACCACCGCCAGGGCGGCCACGGCGACCAGGGCGGCATACAGCGTGCGGGTGCCGCGGTCGCCGAGCCGCACCGCCAGCGTGATCTTGCCGCTCGCTCGGTCAGTGGGGATGTCGCGCAGGTTGTTGGCCACCAGGATCGCCGAGGCGATGGCGCCCACCCCGACGGCGCCGAGCACGCCGACGCCGGTGACCGCGCCGAGCTGGGTGTAGAGGGTGCCCAGGGTTGCCATCAGCCCGAAGAAGAGGAAGACGTAGAGCTCACCGAGGCCCCGGTAGCCGTAGGGGTGGTCACCGCCCGTGTACCTCCAGGCGGCCAGGATCGCGAGGACGCCCAGCGGGATCATGATCCACGCGTTGCTGAGCGCCACCAGGGCCAGGCCGACGAGCGCGGCGAAGCCGAAGAAGGCGAACGCCATGAGCTTGACGTTCTCGGGGTTGGCCTTGTGCTGGCCGACCAGGCGCACCGGCCCGACCCGTGCGGCGTCGGTGCCGCGGATGCCGTCGGAGTAGTCGTTGGCGTAGTTCACGCCGATCTGCAG
>Ga0164302_10000163_pt1 | contig 16808 bp, 16 predicted proteins | sample Whisoiple_202_MG_FD_109714 | JGI IMG/M metagenome (GOLD analysis project Ga0164302, IMG submission 109714) | Soil microbial communities amended with pyrogenic organic matter from upstate New York, USA - Whitman soil sample_202_MG | ecosystem: Environmental > Terrestrial > Soil > Agricultural... | reverse complement strand
CGCGCCTACAATCAATTGGCACATGTCTGTTCTAATTAATATTAGATTAGTCACAAGATGTAGGGAAGGACGATTTGTGAGGTATTTTATTAAAGGCGATGTCAACGACATAATTGCTCTACTCAAGTATTACTATCCTACAATCTGGAGCACTTTGTCAGACAGACTGGCTGGTCTCTTTTTAGATTTGTCATTCCCTCTATACCTGAGAGTACAACACATGATGATGACCAAGAGACAATTTCGAATGCAGAAAAACTAGATGGAACAAAGCAAGATGAAGCATAACTTTAACCACACTCTCTTCCAGTCATATATCTTAGTTTGTCTATTTCTCTTTCTATCCTTAGGGAGTCTTTCAAACTTGCAACAAGTAGTTGCTACATCTATATCTTGGTACTGAGTGATGAGAAAGGGTCTGACAATGATAATACCGATACGTTAGATAAGGGAGATTTTGCTGAATTTTTTGATTTTGGAACAGGAATATTTGCTGCTATTCTATTTGCTCTATCTTTGATTGCTTATAAATCTCTAAAAACAAAAAGAATTCTATACGTGTCGATTGCGTTCGCACTGTTTGCCATCCATGTAATAGTATCAAGACTCAATCTATTCATACCAGAAATCGAATCTTCTATGCTAGAGCTGATTTTATCAATAATGGAATTCGTAGCCCTTGCATTATTCTTTATAGCAATAATGAAAAAGGAGAGCGTTAAGACTAAAACAATCAACATGTGAATACACGGTATCAGATTTTGCGTTGCCCAAGTACGCCCCAAAAAGTCTATTTAGTGTAAATAATAAATAACTAATTATTTGAATCCAAAAATAAATGAAACTTTGATTTGTATCTATTAGAATTACGATTAGGTGCCATAATTTATTTTATGATCTGTTCGATACCCAATTTTACAAATTTTCGGATTAATGATGTGATATGGTAGGTGATGATTATTATAATAATAATCTTTTTTAGAAGATTCTTAATTTCGTTGTTGTCAATCAAGTGGTCCACAATATAACTCAATTCGCCTTCCGTTAAATTACAAGACGACATGACTGCATCTACTGCCTTTAGTTTCCAAAATATGCTGAGTGCTCCGTCGAGTATTCTAATACCGCTATATATCTCTCCTCCCAATGAGGTAAGGAAATATTTACCGCTAATTAATGCAATCAATTGATACCATACTTATGATAATAACAATGTAATATTGTCTACACATTTAGTCATCTGTACCTTAACACTTAATAGATGTTGATTAAACACTCAAATGTATTAAGAACTAAAATGATGATTAATACGGTTAGCATACGTGTATTCATAGCTGGTATTGCAGTGGTATTCATAGTGATATTCCTACTCTCTAATAGTACTAATATTATTTTAGCATCACGGAAATCTGTAGTATCAGACTTTTTCACTTACGTCAATTCTACCTTTGGTATGAAGATGCAGGTCCCCTCAAATTGGGACCTCCAGGAGATTGAGAATGAGTTGAACGGACCCGCAGTCACTATTATTCGAGTAACTCCGGCATTTGATATTCATAAATCATTTGATACAGATCCAAGCGATGGTAGTACTTACTTAGACATTAACGTGCAAAATAATATTGGAAACAAGTCTTTGGATAGTCTGATGAAAAATAACATAAACATTATCAAGAATGATAATAATACTTCAGATTTTAAATTACTGTCTTCAACAACCCATGCCATTCTTGCAGGACGAAAGGCCTATACAATGGTGTATTCTAGCACATACAACGGTCTAAAAACCATCACTATCGATAGTGCAACACTTTGTAGAAATAGGGTTTATTCTGCTACATTTAATGCAGAGCCCTCGAGTTATGCGGAACTTGCGCAGACAGCAAGAAAGATGTTCGGATCACTTATACTGACCACAATGTCATAACTCTTTAGGTAATTTATAAGATTGTTAATCAACTATATCAACTATAAAATCTTGATTTCAGTTGTCATTTGAATAGTTATTCCTATGTTATTGATAAACTAATCTTTAGGACAGTGTTGCTGAAAGATGGAAAGAAGAAACATCACTGTGGATTGGCAGCAACTGTCTCTGTTTTCGATGTGGTATAACGTTTAGTAATAATCCTTTTGGGTATAAACAACATGAAGAACAATATATTATAAATCCACATGATGTCATATTGTTTAATTACGGTGCATCGATACCAATACCAATACCAATATCAAGACAAACTAAGCATTCACCAACGATTTCACTATCACAACAATTGTCGATAAATAGTAAGGCACATATAGATACAAAATACATAGATACTACATATGAATTGATATACCAAAAGGGAAAAGTTATAGCTTTTGGTATTTGTGCAGATGATACAATAGATAGTAACAAGTTTGACAACTACTTTGATAGACTATTACTGAAAAATATTCTATAGATGTTTGTCATATCTAGAATCTACATACACCATAATAACAAATAGATGACTGTACCTAAAACTTAATATAATTAGTTAAATGACCATAGCCAAAATTGAAGTATGAATAAACAAGATTTTCAAGAGTCATTTAGCAAATTATTTCATTATAGACGATTAGCAAATTATATGTTTATAGCCGTCGCAGTGTTACTGACAATTATTTTATTTTCATCCGCATTGGCCAATTCTGCCTACTCACAAACCACAGGCAATTCAAATACGAATATTGCAAGAACGCTTACCGGTGTAGCTGTACCAGATGCAAAGTCAGTTTTTAACACTGGGATGTTATCTTTACCCTCAACTGTTAAAAGCTTTATAGTATATATCCCAGACGAGGCTCATCATCCTCCTACAGATAATAAAACGATTAGCCCAAATAATGCAAACTACATACCAACCAATCTTGCTATTCCAAGAGGGGCAAACATAGCCTTTGTCCATGGAGATCCGAATCACATCCATGTAGAGATCTTAAAGGAAAATAAAACAGGACAGATAGTATGGCAAACTACTCCGGTAACTCATCCTGGAGCATCTGATGTGAAAGTGTTAAATCCAGGTTCTTATGATATATCTGACAAAAAATATACAAACATGAGAGGGACGATAACTGTTGACAGCAATACACAATCCAAAGGCGACTTGACTCTGGGTGGATTTTTCGTTCCTACTTCCGCTCTATCAAAATATAAAGCAGACTTTGCCTCTGCAGGCTTTCAAGTTCTGTCTACTTTTGATTTCCTGAGTAAAACTGTCCAGAAAGATATTAGCGGACCAACCACATTAATGATTTACTCAACACATCTTCCAATACAAGATGCAATAGCAAAGCTCAAGCCATTGATCGTATCCCTACCTTACCGTTAGTCTCGGTACTTGGAATAAGATCAGGTCCCTTTCCCTTTTGTATGAAGCATCATATCTGAAATGTATCTAGTTTGGAAATGAGACTGCGTAAATAGAAATTAGTGGATTTTATGAATTTCTTCTTTTTAACAAGCATAATTCTTCTATCCATTTTTGTATTACTTGCTTTATCTATTTCTCCAAGATTTAATTGGAGTGATTCACTAGTTGCTAAAGACTATTCACTATTTCTTACTGTAAACAATTTGCATTATGGTCTAGTATTGAATGAATTGATGATATGGATGACAATTTATGGAAGGGAAATTGTTTGGATCGTGGTGATTATCATGTTCTTTGTTTTTGGGGGGTGGCTAGGAAAAAAGATCGCAGTGACCATTGGTTTATCAATACTTGTTCTTACCTTTCTAGTACCAGTAATTAAAAATTTGGTCGAAAGACCAAGACCGTTGGTTCCTCAGGCAGATTTTTTGCTTGCAGCTGATAAGGAATATGCTTTTCCTTCTGGTCACGCGACTATTGTAGCAGCTGGTGTAGCTGTGGTTCTTGCGTTATATAGAGGATCGGCCAGGAGGACAATTATCTCAATAATTCTATCTTTTGAAGTTGTCCTAGTATGCGTCTCGAGAGTGTACGTAGGAGCTCACTATCCATTAGATGTACTAGGAGGGATCCTACTGGGAATCGGGGTATCCTTTATTTTTGTAGGTTCGATTAAATCTATAGAATCACAAATTATGGTACCAATCAAGAGGAAACTACAGAGATAAGTAAAGGTTTATTTTATATTTCACGGCCGATATCAATATTGATTCTTTGCAAAAGTATCTTGTATCACAATCTTGATGGAAATTTATGGGAGAGTAAACGGGTTTATGATAACTACAGATGGAGGAGAATAGTAACTTTCATTTGAGACGGTCGGAGAAGTTATCGCTTGTGTAGTCGCAGGCGCGGCTGCTGGGGGTTGAATTTCCCTAACGCTGAAGAGTTTCACGTCCATATTATCTATATTATCCCATCTGAAGTGAGTAAGTGGACCACCCCATGAGATCATTGTTTTGTCGGTACCACCGCAATTCGGGTGTCCACCGCCCCAGCTGTTTCCCGTATCTACAAATTCTATTGATTTACGCCAATTATTGCTCGGTATACTAGTATTATTTATATCATCTTCAATCCATTGCTCTAATTTTACAGTCCCATCTGTACGAGTAAAAAAAATGGCTTTCAGTCCAATCCATTGTCCATCTAATTTCTTGGTAACTCCAGACTTCTCAGGATCGTTTGTGGTATAGCCTGCTGTATGTTCGAGCTCTTTTTCAAATTTACTTCGTCCAGTTTCATACAGGTTGGAGTGGTATGCTGTTCCCTCACACGATTTACTTGAAGTATGTACTCCTCCACGTGCTAATAATTCTATGTGTGCAGCACCGTTATTGGTCGAACTCGTAAAACTATTGATTTTAAAATAGCCTGTCATCTCTACATTCTTCCAGTCATCTGGCGACTGCATATACCCTTGTTGTATCATTGTCTTCTGATTTGTTGTCTTAATTTGGCTAGGATTATATCCAGAGGATGGTGAGACACCATATCTTACTTGAGTCGAAGTCACCTTGAAGGATCCATCGGAGTTTTTAGTCATACTTGGAGGATTTGTCTGCTTATCGTGATTTGGATCCTGCATATTCATGAACCATTGCTCGCCTTCTATTTTCGTAGGATAAATCTCTTTTATACCAAACTTGTCAAAGCCTTGACCTGAACCGTTGTTGCCTATGCCTCCACCTTCGCCAGCAGATGGGGTTACAGTGATAGTTACAGCTGCGATGTTACTTAAGGCACCATGATTATCTGTTGCTTGAATAGTAAAGCTATCTTGTCCAGAGTATCCTAATATGGGCGTATACACAAAACTATTTTGGCTAGGACCAAGCGTTAGCTTTCCATGTGCAGGAGAACTCTTGTTGGTGATCGCTGCAATATCTCCCTGATCAGGATCTAAAATAACTATTGGAATGGTTACAGGGTCATCCTGAGGTGTTGAAATGCCAGTAATATTCCTAACTGTAGGCCCATGGTTTACAGATGGCGATGATAGATGTGTAGATGAATCTAGTCCATAAATTATGATCTCATTTATGTTGGCCCAGTTGTTCTGGGTATTTCCAGAAATAGTAATCTTTACGTACTTGGCAGAAGTGTCACGAATTTGATAATTCTCTAGTTGATGTGCATGACCACTACTACTTCCCTGAAGGACATTTGAATAGCTTAATCCATCAACTGAGGTAGAAATAGTAAAAAAGTACTGTCTGGTTTCTCCTTTAAACCATGCAATACTTATACCACAAATTGTTTTAATTGAACCCAAATCAACTTGAATGTATTTGTTGACAGCATGACTTGACCAGCGAGTGTTCAGGTTCCTGTCTATTGCATTAGTTGATGAATTACCTAGTTCACTTGCACTTGAGGTTAAACTTGTTATAGGAACGCCTTTGCAAACTTTGCTACTATCATTTTGTTGTCGTTCAATTATATTATAGCTAAGATGAACAGAATATGCCTGACTATTTTGTACTATAACAAGTGCTGCCAAAACTAATGTTGTAACAAGTCCTGCAAACAAGGGCATTTTTGTTAATCGTGTAAATACCAAAGTTAATACGACATCCTTGTCTTGCTTCATACTAACATAGAGTTCATTCAATACACGCTAGGTTTGTGAGTAATACTCTCATCAAGAATTATGGAATCACAAGCAATAGTTAAATGTAAAAAGCATAGAAACCCATACTTAATAGATGACTCAAGTAGTATCGATGAAAGAGCAAGAGGCAATTCACGAGCTCATGTAAAAATAAACTATTTATGCTACGTCGATATTTTTATCACTTAATATCATCTATTGTTTCAATCATCTAATTATATCTAATGATTCAAACTATAATGTGGTTGCGATGATAAGGGGGACGATCATTAGACCATCAAACCATAGTTGCCATCCATACAAGCATTTAAACCAGAATATGAATTATATTAAATGCGATTAGTTCAAATCAAAATTACTACCTTATCAACTAAACTTTTATAGAGTATTTGTCTGATAGCAAATTCGATATTGCCTAAATATGAGTAGCATTAGCCTAACAGTAAGGATGATATGAAATCATCTAAATTTGGCAGTGCACTCCTGAGCAAGGCAATAGAACAAAATGCGAATTTCAAAGAGTGCAATTTGATGATTATAATAGTGTTGTTACTGACATATCTTATTTCTATCGTGGCTTGGACATATGGCCCCGCAACAACATTTTTCTCTTTAACGCAAAGTGCTTATGGCATTATTGCAGATAATGGACACTCTGTGCCCAAGGCCTTTTTGACCCATGGTAATCAAAGATATGAAATGATTCCATTTGTTAATTTTGACGGCAAGAACATGAACAAGATCATATATCCTTCTGCAGATGTTACTACTGTATTGGCAGTCCAAGAAGGAGATAATGCAAGTATAGACTTTAGCGATAATCCTGTAAGCGTAAAGGCGTATATTGCGGATTATGAAGCGGATATCCCATCGTTGCATGCACTCAAGGAGTTATCTAATAACAAGTTTAAGATCTCCGGGGTGCATGGTCTATGGAATATTGAGGTTCACGCTATATTTCCTGATCATAATGCTATAGGGAATATCAATATTAATAAGAACGCTAACGTCAACTCAACCACTAATTCTAGTTACAGATATGTGTCTTACGACTTAAGCGTTGACATGATGCCTGCGACTGTTACAAAAAATGCAAATGAAATAGGTCAAAATACATGTGCAAATAAAGATATCAGAATTGCTAAAGTATCTGGTCCAGGAGTACATATAGAATATCCAGATAACTTTAACAATCAGCTAGCGGCAACTAACAATAAGAACATAACTGAAAATAATGTCAGTAATGTCCTTACAATAGACTCAGCTAAGGGAAATTCATCATATATAATTGACTTGGGACAGAATATGCCGATTTGTTCACTTGGTTTAAAATTTAGCAACGGCGACAAAGTTGTGAATCACTTTAACATACAGACCTCCTTAGATGGAGATCACTTTAGTAAACCGATATTCTATGACAATACTGCAGCGGTTTCAGGGGAAGAATCTTACGATATCTCTTCTGATTTCCCTGTCACAACTCGCTATGTAAAACTAAATTTTGATGGCAATACACAAGGCGATGTGTATGCACCAATGCAGGTAAGAGTTTTGGGGAGCAGCTGAATTACAAGTCTCCCGTGATTTTCTTGCCCCAAGCATTACAAATTTTGTCGATTGTACATGAATCTAAAATATCTACAATTTATCTTCTATGAATATGAATCTAATGGCTCCTCTAGATAAACTAAATTATGAAACAATCCATTTGATGATTATAATGTATCATTACTTTTTGCAACACTGCCAACGCTCGGGTCCACGATTAAGTCAAAGTATTGATTCTTATTTTTTACTAGCTCTATCTCATACACCGATTTTCCATTCTTGATATTGCGTGTAACAGATTGAATGTCTGTTAAACTACCTTGCGATAAAAAGCTGAATACCGCTAGAGATGATGTGAATACTCCAATTATCAATAAAGCATAGAATTCATGCATTTGATATAGTTAAATGTAAGAATTGCATATTTAACAATTAAGGCACATTTATCAAAATAATTAGCTCTTATCAGTACTCTTTTCATTGAACAGCGGGTGTTCCAAAATTAGAGATATATCACAAATAACAAGAATAACGAACAACTACTAGCGCTATTTTTAATGATTATTGATTACATGAAAGGATCAGCAATCTTGTCACTTATCAAGACATTATATTAACAAATCGATGACTTGAAAAAACTATGCTATGCATTTCAGTTTTCTCTAATATGTTTATATGTCTGCGATGCATACCTCGGTGTAAATTTATCTCCCGGTCCCTGTACCGCTGCCTTTCACCTGTACTGCGGTGTTGTATACTAAAGTGATATTATAGTGTGGGTAGTAAAAATATACATATAGAAGATAAGATCCTTGACTTGCTATGTGTGGTATAACAAAGGTTCCAGTGCTACCAGTATAGTTTCCTATCGTTATCGGTATTCCAAACGATAGATCTTTTTCAGGATCAATATCTTCGACACGCATATTATTTGGTGGAAAAGAAGCTATGGGAACCAATTTTACAGTAGCACTAGTATAGACTATGTCTAAGTCAGTACTTGAATTTATGTAAAACTTCTCACCCGGCATAAACGTCATAATGGGAGCAGATAATCCATAGTTAGGATTAGATATCGCAATATTGTGTCGATCAGCTGTTCCTGTGATTACAAATTCTTCATCAAGAGTTGAATTTTTATGATTAGTAGAAATGAGACTTACATCATCTGGAGGGCCAAGAATACTGGCAGTACCTAGTCGCTGTTGCCTGGATACATTAGTATTGTCTTGAATCAACTGAGCACGTAAGAATTTGCTTTTTGAATCATGTAAACTTGAATCCATAACAAAGAGAATCAGCATCAGACATATTGGCATAGATATGATGAATTCTTTTTTCATCGGGAATAGTCAAATTTATTAACAATATTAATCTGATCTAACGTTGTTAAGTCAGGTTTTTAAACTAGCATTAACAGCCTATTCCAATCGAGACGACTGTGAAGCAGTATATTGCAGCTGTCATTTATTTAGGATCAGTTCAAAGCAATTTCTAGATTTAGTATTAGCTGAAAGGTTTGGACATCACATATTTCTTAGCCAAAGTATCAAACATGTATTCATTGGTAAACAAAGCCATTAATCTATAAAATTAATTACCATTTGGACCGTTGACATACAAATACTTGGTATTCTCATTATATCTAATATCAGATATGGGTAATACAAGAAAATGATTATCGTGTAAATATTTCATTTCTCTTGCAAATAAATTTATGTCCGTAGTGTATTTATTTCTAACATAATTCATGTTGGTAACGTTAGTAAAGTTATGATAGGTAATGATGGGAATTGTATTTATTATTCCATTGTGATTATATTTATCCTGACTATTTACTTCCTGCACAAATTGTTGAAACATTTGCGAGCTATTGTATAGCCTATTTAAATGATGAGGATGATGAGTCCAACTGCTAATAGAATATTTATTTATTTTTAATAGCTTATCGTAATACGTAGAGCTAACTACCTTGTTATTATTATTATTGTTGTTGTTATTGTAATTATTTGGGATTTCCGTAGAAACATGATGACTACAGTTTCCATTTAAGTAATTTGTTTGATTAATATCTCCATTATTCTTATTTTCTAATGACAGATCACAATTCAAGAACGCAAGAGGCCTGTCGCCAGTTCTTGCTAGTTGGTAATATTTAGATATAGTGTTTATTACAGTGATATTGTCACGTCCCATATCATAGGGATATGCAAAAACTGGAACATCATTATTATTTATATTCTGACTTACACTATGATCAATAATACATTGCTTTGACTGTCCAATTTCATAATTCAGTTGTTGCTGCGAAAGATCATCAAGAGGAATGTGATTCATGCTATGTGACTCTATATCATGACCTTGTCTTTCCAATGCTTGAATGTTGGTCCATGTCATTCTATCGGGATTCTTTCCTACGTAGTTACAAACAATAAAAAAACTTCCTTTAAAGGCAAATCTATCCAATATTGGCTTAGCATAAGTAAATTGGCTTTTCCAGCCATCATCAAATGCGATTATCACAGCTCTTGCATCATTATTTTTGCTATTATTATTAGTTGAATTTATCAAATTGTTGTCAACATTCTTGATGCTTATATTATTTGGCAAATTCTGGCCGAATGTTGGTATCGCTAATAACGATCCTGAAATGAGGATGCTTATAATATATATTATAAATAGCATATTACAGATAACTTTCTTCCTTAACATACCGATTTAGTCTTTATATCGTATTGAGAGTCTTTTATTTTACTATAGATTAACATAGTTAATTAATACGGCTAACATTATTACTCTTATTATTATCATCTAATTTCGCGTATTTTACAAATAGCGTGTTATTCGAAGCACTGAATCCCAAATCATTCATCGTAATTACCTTAAAGCCATTATCATGTAAATATTTCATTTCTTGTTCGAACAGTTGAGTACTAGCCGTAATCTTGTCATTTTTGCTCGTGTTGTTTACAAATCTATGAAATTTAATACTTGCAATTGCAGTCGAGTTTGCGCGATTTACATTTTCTATAAATGTCTTGAGCTTATCAGAGTCATTATACCCTGATTGAGTCAAGCCATGCAAGGAATATCTGTCAACTAACTTCAATGATTGAATCGGATCATCTGCGCTACGAGCTAAAGTGTAATATTTTGAGACTAAATTCACTACATTTGGTTTATCAGTACCATCAGCAAATGGGTAAGCAAAGACGGTTGTGTTAATCCCATGGTTAGATAGACATTGCTTAGACTGACCTATCTCATATTGCAATTCTACGTCTGATAATTTTGACAAATGCTTATGATCCATACTGTGAGATTCAACATCATGGCCTTCTTTTTGTAAGGTATTTATCTGAGTCCAATTCATATGCTCAGGTCTCCCAATATAATTGCAAACTGTAAAAAACGTACCTTTAAAACCATATTTATCTAAGATCGGTTTAGCTATAGTATATTGACCCAACGTGCTATCATCAAAACTCAAAATAACCATCTTTACACCAAGGGCAACCTTTGGTGTTATGAATATAACTATTAATGTGACTGTAAATAGAATATATTTCATGACTGTCGACCAATTCTTAAATAAATGCATTTTGAAAAGAGTGTTCCATTATTTAGTATATCGAAAGTTTCCAGTAGATTCATATTCAAAGGGGAATAAGCAAGATATATTAGGATTTAGGTACGATTGACTAAATTTACAATGCCTAGTAACAAGAATGTCATAGGAAATAGCATCTACTAATTCGCGTCGAGAAATAGTGTTACTAAGATATATTACAGAACATATCACATAATAATATGAGAATTTTCTTCCTCATCATGCAAGCATAACATTTGTCATATTAGTGAAATATTATTCTACTAAGATTAACATTGTTAATTAACTGTAATTAATAACAAGCTTTTATTATGTGTGAATATGGATACTCTAAACAAAAATGTCATAGCAACCCTAAGTGTTGTTGCAATAGCTGCAATCGTTGTGCTTTTTGCGTCAGGTCCTCTTGTTGGAAACCATGCACTAGCACATGGATACGGTCACCATCATCACCACAGTCACCATCATCACCACAGTCACCATCATCACCACAGTCACCATCATCACCACTACAATGGACATCACCACAACTAACCAAAATGGATGGATGAAAGATAAATAAGTATTTAATCCATTAATTGGGTTAGATCAGCTAAAACTCATAGATTTGAAATAAAATTTATCATTTTTCTTTTTTTGAGGTTATTGCAAGTAGATGGATGTATATCATATCTAATATTTATTGGGATCCTGGTAAATCATAACAACCTTTAGTATAGTAAATTGCAGCTTTGATGATCTATATACAAAATCTAGTCAATCGTCATAGAATTCGGTCATCAAGGAACAATTTTACTTAAATGAATTGCTGCATGATCGTAGACAACACCGGGTTTCTACTGTGGTGGGTGGGACCTGGTCGCAAGGGCCAACTACCTAAGCTAATCTTAAAATTAAAGAGACTCATTTTTGGTAAGTATTATAGGGATTGTTGTAAGAGTATTTGGAATACTCTATATTAGCATCGAATCAATATGTTTTCTACAAATAGTTACATATTAGTATAATTCATATTTGAAATTTAGCAGGTTTGATTAGATATCAACTATCGCATTTATCGCAGTAACGGATATGATCGAGGTAGTTTGCAGTAGATTACAATCTAATAACTGGCATCAGTAAGTTGTAATCAAACCTTTGTTTTTAATCGCATCGCTAGTCAGATCAGTATTTTCTGTATTTCAGTAGATAAATTCAAAAATCTTCCTTTACAAAACTCTGAAATGTATTTCGAAAACACTAATAAGATTAACACAAATTAAGCTTACTTTCCAATAGTGTCACACACGAATAGTTGGTTCTCCATTTAGACTTTTTGTTTAAAATATGTTTTGGGTGGCATTATTTTTGTATTATTACTAACCAATACACAATTGAACTGTATTTATGTGCTTAATCTTGATAATATGGGGGTTAGCTATTAGCAAAAATAATCATGAAAGTAAAAATGTACACATGATAAATTCAGATAAAACAATATTATCGATACCTCATAATGCCACCAATATATTAGACACAAAATCAAATCATCACTCCAATACAACAACTAGTAATGATAAATTGGTGATTCTAACATTCGGAGATACTATAAAAACCAAATTACTACCGCAAAGCCGATATTAGATCAGTATGGATTTAAAGCAAGCTTCTTTATAACCTGTGATTTTGCAAGTAGTAGTAGCACTAGGCATCATCGTATGAATTGGAATGATGTATTGGAATTACAAAAAGATGGTCATGACATAGAATCAAAAGGTATGACACATCGAGACCTTAATCATTTATCTCTAAAAGATCTAGATTATGAAATGGGTGGCTCTAAACAATGTCTAGAAAGTCACGGTATCTATTCTCCTAATATTTTTGCAGCAGTACATGGCGATGGTTGGGACAATTCTACTGTAATGAATGCCATTAGTAAGTATTATGGATTTGCAGACAATGGTTTTGCCGATCTAATGTACTTACGCTGTGATGGTTATGACGTTATTCCTAAGCAGACAGATTGTAGAACATATAATGATAACTGAACACTAACCTATGCAAATAGTTATTCCATAAGGGAGAGAAGTCAAAATACATTAGATCGGATTTACCTTCACAATGATTCTGTAATCTTTGAGAAATTCAAAGAACAGGTTAATTCACAAACTGCCTATAACAGTAAAAAGGGTTTTATAGATACCATTCCCATAGTTGCATATCACAGTATAGATAACTCTAAGGGATCATCTAGTACTGATGTTGGATTATTTGCTTCTGAAATGAAATATTTGCATGATGATGGCTTTAAGGTAATACCTATGTCAGATCTGCGTTATGATCAAATTACGAAATATATGTACATAAGAAATAATCAACTTACCATTCATCTCTTGTCATCATAATAAAGGGACTATTCGAGATATATCGTACCATCAAATGTTAGAACATATAGAAATTCATCTGGCGCAACTTCTAAGTCGGTAGTTGTGCCAAAGTCATGACCAAATATTAATGGCTTAAGATCATTCAGGGTATTTGCTACTTTATCTTCAAGTGGACCACTTAGCAATAGACCTGTTCTATCTTTATTATTATCCTCATAGTTTTATGGTCAGTATATGAGAGTAGAACTCAAAACCTGAATTAGTTCCAGACATTATTATAGCAGATCACTGTCTGAATAATGAAAATAGAACTAAAGTGAAATCGCAGTTATCAAACAGTACAAATGAGAGTTTAATAAATAAATGATCTGTCTATACTACTTGGAAGGATTTTTGCATCTTTGAATCATAATTGTCTTTTTTGATTTCTAGATTAGTATTATAAATCCCACTGTTAGAATGTGGTCCTATATGTATAGTAAATATTGCATGTCCATCTTTATCTGTATATGCAGTTTGAGTAGTACTTGTGGAACTAGTTGACGTCTGACCTATAGATGGCTCTGCATTCGAATGTGACGGTGGTGATTCTATAGTCAATAGAACAACTGCATCAGAGACAGGTTGATCTGTATTTCTATCTCTGACAGATACACTCATGTAAGTTGTATCACCTACTCTTACTGGGTCTTTAATTACTGAATAGTCTACAGTATACTGTTGCTGTTGCTTGTTATCTGATGACTTGCAATCAACTATCCCATTAAACAGAGATGCAAACCTTCCTCCAGCCATATTATCTACAGTATTGCAAAAGCCCTTTCCATCCGAAGATATGCTATTTTTACCATCAAATGCAGCTGCTTTGCCATTTCCAGAAGTATCAATATCCACATCAGCTTTGGCAGTCTGAACGATGTTAGGTAAGAATGATAGTAATGTTGTAGCAGCAACTGATGTTACAGTTAAGACTGCAAGCAGATTAATAAGCAAAAATTTGGATTCGATTTTCATACTCTTAATCTTCCTAGTTCTATACATACTATTACCCTATTAAATAGTAGTAGTCGATTCTTTGGTAAAAATGTGATTATGGGCGCTATTTTTGACGAACCCATAATCTTGTCTACATACATTGTCAACTAGCTGCTGCGGCTGCAGCTGCTGCTCCACCGGCTGCTGCAGATGATGCTGCGCTATCGCCAGCAGCTGCTGCGGCTGCTGCACTGCCGCCATGATGATGATGGCCTGATGCTGCTGCGGCTGCTGCACTGCCGCCATGATGATGATGGCCTGATGCTGCTGCGGCTGCTGCTGCGCTATCATCCGCTGCTGCGGCTGCTGAAGATGCACTGCCGCCATGATGTTTGTCACGATGATGATCGTTATGATCATGGTAGTGATGGTAGCTTCTATGTGCGAATGCGGACTGCATGTCAGACATTGTTGATGTCGTAACTAGCAATAGAGCTATTGTTGCTATTGCTATACCTGAAATAATATGAATTCGATTCATACTTACACAATGTATAATAAATTTGATTATACTAAGATTATGAATATAAATTAGGCTATCTTGATCTGTAACAAAAGTCTATAATAAATATAGCGTACAGAAATTTCTGCATTCAATTTAGTGATCGTTAGTTCTTAACAAAATAGAGTTAAAAAACTTGGAGAGTGAATAAATAATACCAACTTAATCACAGAATTGATTAAATGCAAAAATGAAAAATATTCTATTTTTCTTGAATGTCCGTATCTTGTTATTCGCACTTGCTTCACTTGTAATTTTTAGTTACTCTTACTCTAATTTCAGTACCTTAGTGTACGGCCAAAGTACGGTGGTAAACAATACTGCAATCTATGTGAATAGCAGCATCAATGACAACAACAGTATCACAAGCTCAAACAAAATACTTGAGCCTGCGGGTAATCTAACTATCGGATCGATGCCCCAGCTTACTAATTCCGCATCCAATTCTCAAGATAAAAATGCAATTTTAGAATCTAACAACAGTCTTAACAGTAATGATATCAATCACACATCACTGATGTCATCAAATCCAATAACAAATTATAGTGGAAGTAGCAACTATTTGCCGTCATCATCATCTTCTTCTACATCGTCACTACCCACTACTACTAATTCTACTCAAAATATAACAGGTGTTCAAGAAGGAAATGGTCAAGAAATTGACACTGGTGATGAGGAAGAACATATCTTAACTGTTCCTGAAGCTCAAGCAATTAAATCAAATCTAGTCATACCAGATAGTTCCCCCTTTAAGAGTAATCAATGTACTCCTGTGGGTAGTCTTGAGAAATTTGTACCAAATCCATTTATGAAAGACCTAAACACAACGCGATTTATTGTAGGTAATTGTATTACTGTAACCGGAGAGGTAACATGGACTCATTATATGAACAGTGATGGTGACGCCAACTTTAACCTAAAACTTGATAAGAAATACAATTCATTGTTAACTCCTGCAAATAACAACAAGAAGTTAAAGGGTACATTACACATAGAGGTAGTATGTCAGGGCAAAAATAGTTCGACAGACCCTGTAAAAATAAATCAATGCAAAATTCCAAAGTATGATGGTCCCAATTTCAAAAAAGTTTTGCCAAAAGTGGGAAAGCATGTTCAGGTTACCGGAATATATGTAATAGATATACGTGAAGGAGGACATGCAGAACTACATCCAGCCTATCAAATCAGAAAAGCTTTAAGATAAAGGAGTAGACACTATTCAGTTAATGCATATCTTTCACATTTGGGTTTACTTTTTCGGTGTGTCGTTTTAAAATCAAAGTTATCAGATCATTAATAGGAATTTTTACGGTAATCTGACCAAGCTTGGTTCAAGCAATACCATGTCACATATGCTAATGATCATACTGCACGGTTTGTCTTATCAATCTTCCACCAGAATTACTCTGAAAATGCGCCATAAAATCAATTTCTAAATATCACATAATATTACATATGGCAATCATTACATATTTATAATCCGATACGTAGACTTTTTTAGTTTGTGAAATTTTCTATTAAAGGCTCATCAACTGGAGAAACAAAGAGGTGGGCTTTAATTCTGAGTTATTTATTTTTATTTGTCATTTTAGTAGTTGGTCTGAATGATCACTTTACTCGGTTCGGTACATTTTTTCTAGCATTTGTTAATAAGCTGGACAATTCCTTTTTT
>Ga0164302_10000161_pt1 | contig 16825 bp, 14 predicted proteins | sample Whisoiple_202_MG_FD_109714 | JGI IMG/M metagenome (GOLD analysis project Ga0164302, IMG submission 109714) | Soil microbial communities amended with pyrogenic organic matter from upstate New York, USA - Whitman soil sample_202_MG | ecosystem: Environmental > Terrestrial > Soil > Agricultural... | reverse complement strand
CACACGACGCGATCGCGCCTAATGCTCGAGGTGGCTTCGCAGCTCGTCAGTCGAAAAGACTTTCCTTATCTTCAGGCGCGCATTCAGCTGCGCGAGCAGGGAGCCGCGGAATGGCCGTTGACGCTGTTTGCGAGCGACAGCCCGGCGACGATTCACGAAGTAGCCGCCGGCAACGTGCAGTTCGCGATCATCAATCCATCGATGATTATTAAGATGGCCGCGCTCGGGAGCGCACCCTTCAAAGAGCCAATGCCGCTGCGCGCAATTGCGGTGCTGCCGTCATTGGATCAGATGGTTTTTGCAGTGAGACGTGAAACCGGCTTGACTTCATTCCGCGATATCGGCAGACGGCGATTTCCTTTGCGCCTATCGCTGCGGGCGCAGCCGGATCATTCGCTCCATCTGATCACCGAGCGCGTGCTGTCGGCGGCCGGCTTCAGCCTCGCGGATATTGTTTCGTGGGGGGGCAACGTTCGCTACGACGCCGGCATGGCCTACGGTCCGAACCGGATCGGCGCTATGCTGCGCGGCGAGATCGACGCGATTTTCGATGAAGGGGCGAGCGCGTGGGGCAATATGGCGCTCGAGCGCGGGATGGATTTTCTGTTCCTCGATGAAGATCTTCTGCGAGAGCTCGAAGCGTCCGGTCTGCGCCGCGGCACTCTTTCAGAAGCAAATTTCCCCAAGCTCCAGGCCGGCGTCCCGACGCTCGATTTTAGCGGCTGGCCCATTTACACGAATGCAAATACCCCGGACGGAATGGTCACCGATTTTTGCCAAGCGCTGGAAGCAAGCAAAGAACAGATTCCTTGGGCTCAGGACAAACCGCTCCCGCTCGGCACCATGGTACGCGACACTCCGGAGGGACATCTCGAAGTGCCACTCCATCCCGCCGCCGAGCGCTTCTGGCGTCAGTGCGGCTATCTGCCGTAGGTCCACCGGCGGTCGCCCTGATTACACAAATAGGTAATAAGAAAGATTCCTCACTCTGCTCGGGAATGACATGGATGAGATGGGCAACGGAGCGCGGCCAGCTCTGTATCGCTGCCATTCGTGACAGAAGACTTCGATGCGGCGGGCCCGAATTGACTTAAGCCTCTTGTTTCTTATACTCACCGAGCTTTGTACCCTGAACTAATTTGTGGCACGGAGGGCAGTGCGATGAGTTCAGTTTCAAAAGTTGCGGCGTTGTTGAGTTCCTGGGCTCTATGCTTTTCGTTGAGCACAGTCTCGGTCTGGAGCCAAACGGACGACCGAGCCAAGCTGGTCGAAGGCGCCAAGAAGGAAGGCAAACTGATTTGGTATACTTCGACCAATGTTACCGAATCGAAGCCGCTGCTCGACGATTTTGAAAAGCAGTATCCCTTTATCAAAGGCGAGATCTTCCGGGCCAGCGGTGAAAAAACACTTAATCGAATTATCACTGAAGCGCGAGCGGGACGCTCGGAGTTCGATATCGTAACAATCAGCGAGGTCGATGCACTGATTGAGGCTAAGTTGCTCACGCCCTACCGTTCGCCGGAGGCGAAAAGCTTCATTCCCGACTTCAAAGATCCCAACGGCTACTGGACGGCAATTTATATCAATTATGCGAGCATTGGCTACAACTCCAAGATGCTCAGCGAAAAGGAGGCGCCGAAACAGTGGGAGGATCTCCTCGAGCCCAAGTGGAAAGGCAAGTTCGCCATCGATCAAGAACAATATCCCTGGTTCGGCACCTTGCACAAAGGTTGGGGCCGCGAGCGCGCGCAAAAATATATGCGCGCTCTGGCGAAGCAGGACATTCAGTGGCGCAAAGGACATACGCTCATCGCGCAACTCATGGCTGCCGGTGAATTTCCTCTCGGTGTAATTTACGCGCACCGGGTGGAAGAGATGAAACAACGGGGAGCGCCCGTCGAATGGGTCAACACAGTCAATCCGATCGTGGTCACCGTCAACGCGGCGGGTCTCAGCGCCAAACCGCAGCATCCGAATGCCGCGAAGTTATTCTATGATTTCGTGCTGTCGAAACCGGCGCAGCAGCGGCTGAGAACGCTGCGCAGGATTCCCGCGCGGCCCGACATCGAGCCGTTCTCACCGCGTATGGAGCAATCGAAGCTCAAGTTGCAAGTGGAGCCGGCGCAGAGCGGGCCGCAGTTCAATGCGACGATCAAAGAGTTTCGAGAAATTTTCGGATTATAGTTAGGGAAGATTCACTGCGGAACCGCCTAGCACGCGGAGTATTAGGCGAACGCGATTGTTTCACCACGAAGCACACGAAGTTCACGAAACGAGAGACAAATAATTTATTGAAGTTCATGCTCTTCGGGTCTTTTTAAAAACAGATGCTGTAGTAACGCTGGTGGTCTCAGCTCCGTCATTCCCGCATGCCTTTAGCGGGAAGCCAGGCAACCGGACCCCGATTGAAACGTTCGGGGATGACGAGCTGAGATGCCGAGCGCAGATTTGATTTCCCCGTGGGCGAGCATAAGCTCATGTCACATTTTTTTGTGAAAATGAATCTATCCACGACTTGAATTGTTTCCGAGTAGCCGCACAGGAGCCCTCGATGAGGAAAAACTCATGCATCTGCCTCTCGCTTGCTTTTCTTCTCAGCTTGCACGTCGTTCTCGCCAACAGCGCTGCTGCGCAGGAACTGAAGAAAGTCCGGTTCGGCTATCCATCCCTCGGATTTCGCCAGGGTCATATCTGGGTCGCGAAAGATGAAGGGCTATTTCAAAAATATGGCCTTGATGTTGAGCCCATTTTTTTACGCGGTGGGCAATTGGCGATCCAGGCGCTGGCCGGCGGCGATCCACCTTTAATGAGCATCGGCCAAGTCGTCCAAGCTGGGCTGGCGGGCTTCGATCTGGTGCTGATCGCCGGTGTCGAGAGTTACTATGATTCGACGGTTTTTGCTCGTCCGGGAATCACGCGATTGGAGCAGCTGAAGGGCAAGCGGATCGGCATCAGCGGTTTCGGCGCGGCGACTCATTTTGCCGCTATTATTCTCGCGCAACACCTTCACCTCGATCCTGACAAAGATATGATCCTCGTGCCGGGCGGGCCTGACGCCGAGCGATTGGCCGCCATGTCGGCCGGCAAGATCGATGCGGCGATTTTCAATTCGTCGACGGTGCCGATCGCAAAGCGAATGGGTTTGATAGAACTCGTCAAAATTCCCGACCTGAAAGTCGAGGTTCAAGGCAACGGTATGGCGACGACGCGCGCATACATCAAGACGAATCGCGACGTCGTGAAATCAGCGCTGAAGGGCTACATTGAAGGGATCAACTTCATTTTTAGCAATAAGCAAGCGGCGCAAAAAGTGTTTGCGAAATATATGCGCACCACCGACGCCGACGTGCTGGAAAGCTCGTATCAGGCATACGTCAGCACGACGCCGAAAAGACCCTATCCGACACTGAAAGGCCTGCAGTTCCTTCTAGACCGGCTGGTGCCGAGCATGCCGCAGGCAAAGACGGCCAAGCCCGAGAAGTTCGTTGATATGAGTTTCTTGCAGGAACTCGACAAAGAAGGCTTTTTCAACGAGATGGCGAAGCGTTACCCAGCCAGATAAAATCCGCATTATTACGCCCTTGGTTCCCAGTGCTAGTCGTACTGAAGCGAAGCTGCTGAATAATACCTACGCCGCCGCCCTGCGAGATTGAAATTTCTGGTAGATCCAGAGCAACACAAAAGCGCCGACAATCGACCCGATCCAACCCGCTCCCTGTCCAGCTTCGTACCAACCAACTGCTTGACCGGCGTAAGTCGCGACGATCGATCCAGCAATGCCGAGCAGAGTGGTGATAATGAAGCCCATGTTTTCCTTACCGGGCATGATAAGCTTCGCAATCACTCCGACAATAAAACCGATAATAATCGTCATCAGCAGTCCAAACATATAGACCTCCGTACGAAACTCAGCTTAGCGTTCCAGGTATATCTTTGAGCCTTGCGATGCTTTAACCAGCCATTCCACGCGCACTGTTAGCCAGCTTCGATAATTCATCCGAGATGTTTTGATCGCTATTTTCGGTAACTTGCCCTTGGGGAGTAAGTTGGTTGATCAACTCCGGCAGCACCTGTGCCATCATCGAACCTGCCTGGCCCGCCGGCATGCCGAGCTTGGATGCGAGATCGCTGATCGTGGACGGACCGAAGACTTGTTGAAGCTGATCCCCAGAGATGTCCATGTTTTGTCCGGTGCCGACCCACGAATCCGCGTGCTGCGCAAGCCCGCCCTGACGGAACTTGCCAAGCACTCCCTCTAAGCCGCCATTTTGCTGCAGCATCGTTAACGCAATTTGAAGGAGCAGGTTCCCCCCTTGCGTTTGATTGCCGCTGCCGAATGGATTTCGCTCCTGGCTTCCTTCCAAATATGAGCCCATCAAATTGCCGAGCAAACCATCTAATAAACCCATGGCCGTTTATCTCCTTTCGAATTGATTTCGGACCGATGGCGCGGTAAACCCGTGCCCAGCGAGGACAGAATCTAGCAGCAAGCCTTTCCAATAACAACGGTTAATTTAGCGGTCGGGCCAGCTTCAAAGACGCCGTTCGACAGGGAGCAAATATGAAAACAACAAGATGCCTCGTGCTTTCTATTGTGATCCTTGGTGTAGTGAGCGAGGGGCGAGGGCAAACAATCGATGAAGTGTATAAAAAGGCATTGACCGAAGGCGGCACGCTCAATTTCTACGGGACTCTCGCGCAGATTAATGCGGAAACCATTCTTCCCGCCTTCGAAAAGCGTTTTCCGGGGATCAAAGTGAACCACGTGGATGCTACTGCGGACCAGCTCGCGGCGCGAGTCATCGCCGAGGCGCGCGGCGGGAGAGTGCTGGCGGATATATTTCAAACCCTGCTTGACGGTTTGGTGCACGTTAAGGACCAAGGTTTGTTTCTCGACCAGCTCTATCCCGAAGCTGACGCTTTTCCCAAAGAGCTCAAGGGAACGAGTTGGGTTGCCAGTGATTTGATTTACATTGTTCCGGCATGGAACACGACGAAGGTGAAAAAAGAGGAACAACCGAAACAGTTCGAGGATTTTGCCGATTCCCGCTGGAAGAACCGGATCATTGCCGAGCCCCGTGACTTTCAGCTACTGATCGGCCTCTCGCGCTACAAGTACAAAAGCGATGAAAAGGCTGTTGCATTACTCAAGCGTGTTGCGGCGAACAACCCTGAGTTTCACAAAGGCCATTCCCAACTCGCCGAGCTCTTGGTTGCGGGTCAGGCGGCGGCGTGCGTGACCTGTTATGCGCACCATTATCCGATCCGTAAACGCAAGGGCGCTCCGGTGGATTACATGCTGACCGAGGGAACCGGCGATATCGACGCCACGGCAATCCTCAAAAGCGCGCCACATCCGAACACCGCTCTACTATTTGCACGCTGGACCGCCAGCGTAGAAGGTCAAAAGATTTATTCTCAGGGCGGCCGGCTGCCCGCGCACCCCAATGTTGAACCGGTCGAAAAGACGCGCCCGGCGAAGGTTTATCCTGTCGGCGAAAACGACGTTAAGGATTATCCCAAGTACGAAAAAATATGGAAGGAGATCTTCGGGCTGCGCTGAATCGCACCAGGTCCCGTCCGCTCGAGCGAAGCGGGAGACTTCCATCAAGAACTCCGCAAGACTTTTCCCGGATAGACGCCGGTATGCGCGCCGTTTTTCATCAGCACTGATCCATTGACGATCGTATAACGAATTCCTTTGGCGCGCTGAATGTAACGCGTTGCGCCTTCGGGGAGGTCGGAAACTTTCTCCGGTTCGGCCAAGTCGATTTTTTCCGGGTCGAAGACGAAAAGGTCCGCGGCCATGCCGCGGCGGATTAATCCCCGGTCATGAATACCGAAGATCGACGCGGGTAAGAACGTCATTTTCTTTATCGCATCTTCCAGGCTCATGATCTGCCGCTCGCGGACCCAGTGGGCGAGCATAATCGTCGAAAAACCGAATCCGGGATTGGCATTGGCCACGTGGGCGCCGGCGTCCGATTGGCCGAGCAGAACGTGCGGGTTGCTGAAAATTTCTTCGACCGCTGCAATATCGCCTTGGCTGGCGCAATCTTCGAATGTGGTTTCGAGATCTTCGGCGAGAGCTAAATCCAAGAAAGCATCGATGGCCGGTTTCCTCTTTTCTCGCGCGAGCTCGTCAATGCTTTTGCTTTCGGCCGATTTGTTCTCTGGACGCGCGGCTTTTTTAACCGAGATCAAATCCCAACGACGGGAGAAACCGATCGGCTTGCCGGATTCCATTGCTCTGCCGAGCTCGAATCGAATTTGCGGATCGCGCAATTTTTCTTTGCGCAAATCGAGAGGCAAGCTCAGCAGATTTTTCCAGGCGGGCATTTCGTCAAGGCGAGTGGTGCCTTTCAAGGTCCAACGGCGCATCGAGCGGCGCGTACTCGTCATCGCATATGCGCCATGGCCCTCACGACAACGCGCTTCGACATCGCTTAATTGTTTACGCCACAAGTCCGGCTCGCTCCAGAAATGTCGAATGCTTTCGCCGATTAACGGGCGCCGCGTTTCTTTGAGAATGGTATCGTACCAATTGCCGATATGCGCGACGTGCTCAGGGGAAGCGAACGCGCCATGGGTAAATTGGACCAAGCCGCGCCGGCTTTCGCCTACCGCACGACACAGGCGGGCGACTTCATCAAGAGCGGCGAAACGACTCGGCACCGGTTTTCCGTCCTCCCGAAAATGACGCTGATTGGCATTGGTCGAGAAGCCGAAAGCGCCGGCGGCCATGCCCTGCCGCACCAACCCTTCCATTTCGGCGATCTCGGCATCATTGGCTTCGCGCTCGACACTGGCTTCGCCCATGGCGTATTGACGTACGGCGCAATGGCCGACCAGCGTGGCAACATTCAGCCCGAGCGGTTGCCGCTCTAGTGCATCAAGAAATTCATCGTGCGTCGTCCACACCCATGGAATCCCCGCTTGCAAGCTTTGACGCGGCATATCCTCGACACGTACGAAGGTGCCGATCAGAGCGTCGCGAGTTTCGGGCTTGCAGGGCGCGAGCGTCAGACCGCAATTGCCCATGACTACGGTAGTGACGCCGTGCTCGTTCGAGGATGACGCCAGAGGGTCCCACCAGAGCTGCGCGTCGAAATGGGTATGAAAATCGATGATGCCAGGAGCGACGGCGAGGCCGCCGATATCGAGGACGTGATCGGCATAAGCATTGATCCGGCCAATGGCCTGAATGCGACCATCATTAATTGCGATATCGCCGAGAAACGACGGCATGCCGGAGCCATCGTAAATGCGGCCGCCTTTGAGAATCAGATCGTACATGGGTTCACCTCGATGGTGAGTGGCTCAGCACGAAGACACGAAGGATCACGAATAATCATTTTCGCAAACTTCATGCGCTCCGTGATTAATCGGCCAATCCTATTCATTTGAAAAAGATTTCACGGAATTCTTCCACGTGCTTCGCATAAGTGTCGCCCCAGCGTGGATCGGCAGGGTAGAGCTTGGTGCCTTCCTTGAGATCGGAAGTCACATCGCCGCGGTCGGGTATGCGATTGAAGCTTTTGATCAACTCCTGCCCTTCCTTCGACAATGCGACGTCGATGAATAACTTGCCGGCGTTCGGATGCTGCGCCTTGGTGCTGAGTCCGATCGGTTTCAAACCGGTGACGATCGGTCGTGCCGTGCGCACCCACTCCACTGGCGCGCCGCGTTTTTTCATCGTCGCCGCCTGATGCGAGTAGACCAGACCCAAAGGAAACTCCCCTGCACCCAGAAGCTGAATGATGACGGTTTCACTGTCGCGGAAGGCGGGTTTCTGCGCAGCAAGCTTGCGCATGAAGTCACGCCCTTTTTCTTCGCCGGCGTACTTCAAAAATCCGGTGTACCAGAGCGTAGCGCTGTCCGACATGCCGAAGCCGCCCTTCCAGCGCGGATTGAGCAAATCGTCGAATGTTTTTGGTGCGAGCTCCGGTCGAACCATCTTGGTGTTGTAAGCAATCACTCGTGGAATCGAGTAGACGCTCGTCCAGAAGCCGTCCTTGTCGGTGAAACCCTCGGGATAGAACTGGCTGTGCGGCGAACTATATTTTTGCAAAAGTTTTTTCTGCAGCAGCACCCGGACCTCGAAACTGCTGATCATAATGACATCGCCATTAAACTTGCCGGTCGTCGATTCGGTGAGAATACGATTCAACAGCTTCTCGTTGTCGGCGCGAAAGAAATCGACATTGATAAACGGATATTTCTGTTTGAAGAGCTGAATCAGGCCGTTGGCATCGGTGAGGTTCGTCGACAGATAAAGAACGAGGCCGCCTTCCTTTTTGGCTCCGGCGACCAGGTCATCAGCGGCTGTGGCATAATCTGAATGCAACCCGGCAAAAATCATAACAACTCCAAATAGACATTTTGAAAATTTCATTGCGCCTCACGAAAAAATTTGAAATCCGAAGCAAAAGTGAAATGTCAAATTGCAAAATCCAAAACAGCGAACATAAACTTACGTTCGTCACAGAGAATGAAAAAGACTACCTTCTGAGTATTTCCGACTCCGACACGAGTTCGTCATGCCCGCATGCTTTTAGCAGTGGTTCAACGTTGACGGTGCTCACCACAGGCGGAATTCGGACTGGACGCCGATTTAAAGCATTCGGGGTTGACCGGTTGATGTATTTCTATTCAGTCTGGCGTTATTTCAGATGAGACAAGAAAAGTCGCCAGAATCACGCTCCTACACTTCGCCTGCCGTCGCCACGCCTAAGGGGTGTGCTTACCGCCACAATTGTTGGCTCGCCAGCTTTGTCCCTTCCGTCATCGCCTGAAATTTTGCCCAGACGATTTTCGGATGGACCTCCGGGTTGTACGTCGCTTGCGATGAAAAACCGCAGTCGCTGCCCGCGATCACGCGCTCTCGTCCGACCAGTTTAGCAAAACGGATGATTCGCTCGGCGATCAGCTCTGGATGCTCGACGATGTTGCTGCAGTGGGTGATCACGCCGGGAATCAAGATTTTTTCCTCAGGCAGCTTGACGTCTTCCCAGATCCGGTACTCATGCTCGTGGCGAGCATTGGCCGCCTCAAATGCATAAGCGCCAGCGTTCACTTTTAAGATGAGATCGGTGATCTCTTTGAGCGGCGCATCATGGATGCGTGGCCCTTCGTTGATGCCGTAGCAGGTATGAAAGCGGATTTTCTCAGCTGGTATACCGCGAATCGCATGATTCAGAGCTTCGACTGATATTTCGCCGATCTTTCTCCGCTCAGCCGGACTTAAGGTTGGATTTTGGCTGTGCACTTCGGTGAGCCAAGGGTCGTCGACCTGAAGAATCAATCCGGCATTGACAATCGCTCTGTATTCTTCTCGCAAGGCATCGCCGACGGCACTTAAAAACTCTTCTTCCGAGCGGTAGTACTCGTTTCTGCCGACCCCTGCCGGCGCGACGGCGGGCATGAAGGCCTCCTCCACATTCAACCCGACGAGCGCGGCTTTGAGGTTTTCAATATCTTTGCGGATCGCCTCCTGTCCCCGATACGCGATCGGTCCGGTGCAAACCAGCGCCGCGCGCGCAGTGATGCTGCCGCCCATCATGCGTCGGCTGAAATACTGTTCGTAGTATTCCGGAAACATCGCGACTTCGCCCGACCATTGAGTCCAAGCCGCCTTTGGCGCGTCTTTCTTTTCGAAACCGGTCAGCCGCTCACGCATGTAGGTGTAAAATCCCGGTTTGCTCTGCTCACCATCAGAAACGATGTCGATTCCGTATTCGGCTTGCTTACTGACGATATCGGCTACACTGCGACGCAAGGTCGTCGCATATTTATCCGCATCGTACGGTTCGCCATTGACCTTTGCTTTCATAACGTCGAGCAAGTCGGTGGGCCGCGCTAGACTGCCGCAGTGCGTGGTCAGGATGCGGTGCGTGCTCTGCTTCATGTCGATTCTCCTTTCTGATTGGCGGATAACGGATAGCTTTCAGATTTGTTTCTGCCACCCGCTGCCCTTCAATCGCAGCTAGACTTCTTCTTGCAAAGTTTTCAGCGCCTTCAGTATCAGCTCGCGCCTGAATTCCTTCTCTTTTTCCGGCGACAATTCCGGATTTCCAGTCGGGCTGACGATGCCACCGGAAGCGATGGCTCGGAGGGAACCGACTTCTTTCGCAACTGGAATCATCGTGCAGATTTGCGTCACCGGAATATTGAGCTTTTCGATTTCCTTGCTGATCGCTGCGCCGCAGCGAGTGCTGGATCCTCAAGTGGAAGTCAGAATCACTCCGGTAACGCCGGCGATTTTTAATTGACTAGCGATTTCTTTGCCGATTCTGGTGGCGTTTTCGACCGCGGCATGAGCGCCGCCGGTAGAGTGCACGAATTCGTGGAGTTTGCCGATCGTGCCTTCGCGCTCGAGTTCGCGCATTGCGTCCAGCGGCACCAAGCGGTTCGGATCTCGATTGGCGATGGCAGTATCGTAACCGGAATGGACCGCGTCATATTTTTCGGGATCGAGGGAAGTTACGCCGGAAATCGGAATCGTGGTAAAGCGAGTCGGTCTCCCGGGTTCGATTTTGTCCGGATTACCCTCCGGGACCAGGCCCCCATCGGTGACCAGCGCAATGACCGCGGATTTGAGTTCGCGCAGCGGCGGAGCCGGTTTGCTGTCGGCGAACTTCGGCGGCGCGATTTCTGAATGAAATGTTTCGCCGCGCAGCTTGGCCAAGAGCATGTCGACAGCGCGCTCCGCCGGCGGCTTGGTCGCGAACTCGTTGCGCTTGATGCCACGAACTAGATATCCTTCGTCTTGCGGTTTTCCGATCGATTCATGCCGCGCCAATTTTATTCCGAGCGCTGCCATGCGTTGCAAGGTCGGTGTCATGCGCGCAATGGTCGGGCCGGAGTTGACGATGTAGATCCGTTTTCGATGTATATCGGCGCCGACATTGTCTTCGTCCATGCCCGCAACGACTGCGATCTTAAGCCGCCGCTGCACCGCATCGCAGATTGCGCCGCAGGCGCTCCCATAACGGCCGCTCTCGAACGCCGGACCGGCGATGAAGAGATCCGGTCTGTATTCGGCCATTCGCCGGATCAGCTCATCGATCGCTTCTTCTTGTCGCTCCGCGAAATAGTTGTCGCCGCAAAACGCCGTCGCGACGACTTCGCCGTTCTCGCCGAGGGCTTGCTGAAGCGCTCGCCCGGGACCGACGATTCCGTCTCTGATCTCCGGACAAACATCCGCTTTATCTTCGCCGCCGATCTGGGCGAAAAATTGATTCAGGTAGTGAACGACGCGAATCTTTCTCATCTTGTTCCTCGAGTCGTGAAGGGTCAGGTGTAAGGGGCGGAAGGACGCCTTACGCCTTGCCGCTTACGATTTACGCTTCTTAGCTCATATACGTCGTGAGCCGTGACGCGCCGACCTGGCTGATGGCGCCAACGATATCGCCGATCCAGAGATTCAATTCGTGATTTGCTGGAATAAGAGTCACGCCGGGACTGCTATTGTCCGGATCGGCGTTGTCCAGCGCAATCGTGTCGCCGCCAATGATACGCTCGACAGCGGGCAGCGTGATTGGATCGCGGGTCAGGCCCGGCGTCACAAGCGCATTCACATTAGCCGGCACGAAGGTGATGCCGGTGTCCGGGTAACGCTCCATTATAATTAGCGTAGCTTTCATGCCCATCTCTTCGGCGCGCGTATAGATCATCATCAAGTCGGTATCGACGGCGCCGCCGCCGATCTTCGTCGCAATTACGCCATCTGCATTCAGCACTTCCTTTGCGAGACGGGCGGCGAGAGCGGTGTTGCGTTCCTTTTCTGCAATGGTTACCGGAGCGATCGTCAGCACGACACCGGCGAACCAAAGATCGCGGCCGTGACGGCGGTAGAGCTCATGAATGACCGGATGGTTCTGTGCAAACCATGTGAAAGCCGAATACGAAAACATCAGCGCGCCATCGAGAATCTCGTTGGGATGGACGATGGTCGGCATGAAGCCCTGAATGTTGCTCCCATAAAAAACCGGTTCGCTCTGCTGAGTCGGATGCTGATGCGAGTGCATCGGAAAAATGTATGCGATGCGCGGCAGATGCTTCGGACCTTGATTGGCTGCCACGGGCGGCAGTTCGAAGCTCTGTCGCTTAGACGGAGTTACATTTTGGGCCGCTGCCGCAAGATACGTCGCCGTCTTCAATCCGGCTTTTTTCATCGCCAGACGATAATCGTCTTTGTCCGCTCCGAGCTTGGGATGCGCCACTAAGACGATATTATGGGTGTTGCAGAGCGGCGAGTATGCGGCGGCCGGGCCGTTCATGTCGATGATGCTGCGCGACTGGGTAGCGAATGAGTCCGTTTCCACGACTGCGACATTTTTGAGCGCGCGCGTCTCGCCTTCGCCAACGAGGCCGTTGGGATCGAGAGCTCCGGGAAAATTGAATCCGTTCAGCCGGTATCTCGGCTCGACGACATCGAGCACGCGCAGAATTCGGCACGACTCTCCGGGATGCGTGAGCTCGATCTCGACTCGCTCGAATAAAGGCTCCTGCGCGAGATGCGCGGCAAGCTCGCTGCGGCTGATCGAGAGAACATCAGAATCAATTTCCGTTCGGGTTGCAAACCGAACATCTTTGATGTGGTGAAGACCGAGTTCCAAGCGCATGCGCCGTAATTCCTGAGTCGTGGTTTGAATCCGATGATTGACCGTGGAGTACAGGCCAAGATCATCGCGATTTCTACGCGCCAGGCTTATCGAAACCAATCCGGAGCGTCAAGGCGGCGACTTTCCTGAACCGAGGGGGGTGTCCGGCGTCTAAAATGCTTTCAACAAATCATCTGGTGTTTATTCTTACCTAGTGTGGTGCGATGACATCTTCAATCGTCACTCCGGGCAAGCTGGCGTTAGCAGCGCGACCCGGAATCCAGGAAATTCAAAAAATCTGGATACCGCCTCCGCCGCTATGACAGTGTGAGCCAATCAACTTTTCACTTCGTGCAGCAAATAATGACCGCCGTCGCTCTTGGCGGTCTGATACTTTCCCGTCAAATCCCTCATGGCATTGTAAGTCGGCGTGCCGCGGATCTGGGTGTGTGCTTCCACCGTGTCCCAATCGATCATTAGAATCACGCGTCCCGGATCTTCGATGCTGGCGAAAATCTCATTCCGCGTGAGCCGGCATAGCTCGCATTTCTTAGAAATTCGCCAAAAGCCTTGATGTATTCGTCGCGTCGTTCGGGCTGAACGTGTTGGATAACGATTTCGTGGATCATCAGCTTCTCCTCGCGAGTTAAGGATTTTCAACTTGTGCTTGAGCAATCAGGATGGACTTCAGAATTTTTCCCGTGGGGCCTTTCGGAAGCTCAGGCACGATCTGAAGGCGACGCGGATATTTATAGCGGGCGAGCTGATCGCGGCAATGGGCGAGCAATTCTTCACATGTGAGCTCGGCGAAGGGTTTCAAGCTGACGAAGGCCGCGACTTCTTCACCGAGATCGGCGTCCGGAATGCCGACGACCGCCGCCTCAGCGACCGCCGGGTGAGACGTCAGCACCGCTTCGATCTCCTGGGGAAAAACGGAATATCCGCCGCGCAGAATGCGCTCGCGCACTCGGCCAACGATCTGCACGTAACCCTCGGGCGAGATCGTCGCAACGTCGCCGGTTTTGAACCAACCCGCCGAAATGACTTCAGCGGTTTCATCTGGAGCGTTCAAATAAGAATTCATCATTGCGGGCGATTTGATCCAGAGCTCGCCGATGCCGTCGCTGTTTGCGGCGTCGATATCGAGTTGTATTTGCACCCCTGGCACTGGCTGGCCGACGGCATTGGGAACTTCAGTGGCGTCGGCACAGCGAAACGACAGGGGGCGAAATAATTCGGTCATGCCGTAACCGCGGACAATTCTCGTGCCTGTCTTCTCTTTCCATTCCTGCGCCAATTCCCATGGGCAAGGCGCCGCGCCCGAAACCGCCAGACGCAAGCTCGAAAATTCGCCATCAGTAAAAGCCGGCGAATTCAGCAAACGGCGAAAAATCGTAGCGACGGCCGGCAAGACGGTTACGTGATTGTTTTTGATGGAGGCAAAGACCGCTTCAGGAGTGAACCGTTCAAGAATTACGACCGTAGCGCCAGTCAAAAGCGGGGCTAAAAGACCGCCGTTCAAGCCCAGCGAATGTGCCAATGGAACGGCCACCAGTACGATGTCCTCGGGAGTAAGGCCCATAACCGGCTCGGCCCACGAATGGTTGGCAAATGTCAGCGCAGCATGGCTAAAGACGGCGCCTTTGGGACGGCCAGTGCTTCCCGAAGTGTATAGAATCAGTGAGGGAGCGTTGAGTTGATCGGCTGTTTGCCACGAGCCGCGACTCATCGCGACCTGTTCGATGGTCAATTTCGGTCTGAGGTCGTTCGTAAATGCGGCGAGCTCGTCTTCTTTAATTTGCGGATTGAGCGGCGCGGGTGTGGCGCCGAGTTTGAGGATCGCCATAAAGGCGATGACGAATTCGAGGCCGTTGGGCAACAGGATCGCCACGCGATCTCCGGCGGCAATGCTCTGCCTCGAAAGATGCTGAGCGAAACCGGCCGCGTAATCATCGAGATCCGACCAGCTGAGTTTCTTGCCCGCGCAAATGATCGCCGTTTTGCTAGGGAAGCGGCGCGCATTGTCTTCAATGGCGCAGACGAAGTTTTGTTGCATGGCTTATACGTAAGTCTAGCTGAGTATTGGAGTGATGGAGTAGTGGGAGTGTTGGGGGTCGAACCTCTTATCATCAGTCCATTATTCCAATACTCAATCACTCCAACCGGACCTACTTGCCGATAAACTCTTTTATGTCGATGCGTTGCCACACGTCACGCGGAATGCGATGTCTCGGCGTAAATGCGGCGAGCGATGGTTTGGCGGTGGCGTCGACGCCCCACTTCGCGGTGTTGCCGTCCTCCTTGGTGGATGGATCTAGATCCGAGCCGCGGGTATTGCTGATGATCGCGATATCCCGGTCCGGTTGGCAGCGCGTCGCGATGGCCCAGTTGACCTGCCGATCGTTGAAAATGTCGACATCGTGATCGACGATGACAACGCGCTTCATGTAGAGATCAGCGCCGAGAACCGCCAGGATTGCATTCTTCGCTTGCCCCGAGATCCGCTGTTCTATCGAGACGTAGCCGGTGAACGGCGCAGGCACCCGCACCGCTTTGACGGTTGGCACCATGGCGCGCACGGCGCGATAAAGGTTGGCTTCGATCGGCGTGGTTGAAAGCATCAGGTGATCGAGATGGCCGACGGTAATGTCTTGAAACATCGCATCATGGCGATGCGTGATTGCGCGCACTTGCAAGACTTCGCGTTTACGCTCGCCAAGACTGTAACCGGTGAATTCGCCGAACGGACCTTCAGCGGTGCGCTCACGCGGTAGAATCTCTCCTTCTAAAATGATCTCAGCCTCGGCCGGAACCAGAACATCGGAGGTCTCGCATTTCACCAGCTCCAGCGGCTCACCCAGCAAGCCGCCGATGATCGCGCGCTCGTCTTCGTCGATGGAACCGATGGCAAGACAGCCGAGCGCAATCGCGGGGTGGACACCGATGGCGAAGGCGACCGGCAACGGCTTTCCTTCCGCTTCGGCGTAGCGCTGAAATTCCCAGAGGTGTTTTGCCAAGGTGAGATGAATCGAAGTCCGGTTGCGGCCTTGGATCATGAGCCGATTATAAGCGCAGTTCCAGCTCTCGCCGTTTGGATCTTTGGCGAACGAAATGGCGGCCGTGATGTAAGGCCCGGCGTCGTCCTGATGGTGGCGAACTTGCGGCAGCTTGTAGAGATCGACCTGATCGCCGGTGAGAATCACGTCCTTGACCGGGGCGTTGGTGGCGAGCTTGGGCGGGAGCGGTTTTTCCATGGCGCGCAAATAGGCGCGCTGCATTTCCTCCGGTTGCGCATGGATCGCTGCGGCTAAGCGCGAGCGACCGGCATGCACATTGGTCAATACAGGAAAATTGCTGCCTTTCACCTTTTCGAAAAGCAAAATCGGCCGCCGTTGCGCTTCCTGTTCAAGCTTTACGGCAATGGCGGTGATTTCGAACGCAGGATCGACTTCGCGTGTAATGACGAGAAAGTCTTCCGGACTCTGACGCTTAATGGCATCCAGAAAGGTTCGCAGATCTTGCGCCATAATTCTTACGATCTAACTGTCGTTGGCCGGCAAACTCAAACCAGCAAGGCTCGCCAAAGCTCTTTGCGTATATACTCTGGTCATGCGCTTACGGTACCAATAATCCAAATCGGTGTTATCGAGCGGATGCGCAGCTTTCGCCGCGAGCTCAGCGACGGCATCAATCAATTCCAAAGTAAGTTTCTTTCCCGTCAGCAGCGCTCCCGCCGCATTGACCACTTTCGGCGCCGAAGCGACGGCGGTCAAGACTATGCTGGCATCGCGGCACTCGCCACCGACGCCGATCGCCAGTGTCGCCGCGACCCCGAGGATCGGAAAATCAAAGGAGCCGCGGCGGCGGAGCTTCAAGTAAACATTTCTGCGCATCAGATTCTCTGGCGGGATGAGCAAAGCTTTCAGGACTTCGTCTGCAGCTAGGGTGGAGTAGTGGATTCCGTCATCACGGTACAAATCTTCGAGTTTGAGGCGCCGCTCCCCCTGATTGCCGACGACAATCGCTTCGGCGCCCAGGCTGAGGAGCACCGGCGCGGTATCCGAGGAGGCCACGGCCAGACACTTGGCGCTTCCGGGAGCGACCAAACAGATGTCGCCGTCTTTTTTCATGCAGAAACCCACGGCCTGCCGCCAGAAGAAAGTTTGATCGTAATAATTGCAGCGCGTATCGACCAGAACATTTCCTCCGATGGTTCCCAT
>Ga0164302_10000159_pt1 | contig 16947 bp, 15 predicted proteins | sample Whisoiple_202_MG_FD_109714 | JGI IMG/M metagenome (GOLD analysis project Ga0164302, IMG submission 109714) | Soil microbial communities amended with pyrogenic organic matter from upstate New York, USA - Whitman soil sample_202_MG | ecosystem: Environmental > Terrestrial > Soil > Agricultural... | reverse complement strand
GCGCCTCGGGGTTGGCGTTCTTGAGGTCGTGGATCAGCTGGGCGAGATCCTCGATCGAGTAGATGTCGTGGTGCGGGGGCGGGCTGATCAGGCCGACGCCGGGGGTGGAGTGCCTGGTCTTGGCCACCCAGGGATAGACCTTGTGGCCAGGGAGCTGGCCGCCCTCACCGGGCTTGGCGCCCTGGGCCATCTTGATCTGGATGTCCCCGGCCTTGGTCAGGTAGAGCGAGGTGACCCCGAACCGGCCCGAGGCAACCTGCTTGATCACCGAGCGCCGCTCGTCGTCCATGAGGCGCTCGACGTCCTCGCCGCCCTCGCCCGTGTTGGACCGGCCACCCAACCGGTTCATGGCCACGGCCAGCGTCTCGTGGGCCTCCTGGCTGATCGAGCCGTAGCTCATCGCGCCGGTGTTGAACCGCTTGACGATCTCGCTGACCGGCTCGACCTCCTCGATCGGCACCGGCTGGCGGGGGGTGGCACCGCCGAGCTCGAAGAGACCGCGCAGGGTCATCAGCCGCTCGGCCTGCGCGTCCACCCGCTGGGTGTACTGCTTGAAGATGTCGTAGCGGCGGTTGCGCGTCGAGTGCTGCAGCCGGAAGACCGTGTCGGGGTCGAACAGGTGCGGCTCGCCCTCCCTGCGCCACTGGTACTCGCCACCGACGACGAGCTTGCGGTGCGGCAGGCGCACCCCGTCCGGCGGGTACGCCATGGCGTGGCGGGCGGCGGTCTCGGCGGCGATGACGTCGAGGCCGACACCGCCGAGCTGGGAGACCGTGCCGGTGAAGTACCGGTCGACGAGCTCCTGGGACAGGCCGAGCGCCTCGAACACCTGCGCGCCCCGGTAGGAGGCGACGGTCGAGATGCCCATCTTGGACATCACCTTCAGCACGCCCTTGCCCAGCGCCTTGATGAGGTTCCTGACGGCCTGGTCCGGGGTCACGCCCGTGATGGCACCGGCGCGCACGAGGTCCTCGACGGACTCCATGGCCAGGTAGGGGTTGACCGCTGCCGCGCCGTAGCCGACGAGCAGCGCCACGTGGTGCACCTCGCGGACGTCGCCGGCCTCCACGAGGAGACCGACCTGGGTGCGGGTCTTCTCGCGGATGAGGTGGTGGTGCACCGCCGAGGTGAGCAGCAGGGAGGGGATCGGTGCGAGGTCGCGGCCCGAGTCACGGTCGGAGAGGACCACGAAGCGGGCACCCTCGGCGATGGCCGCGGAGACCTCCCCGAAGATCTGCTCCAGCCGGGCCTGCATCGCCTCCGCACCGCCGGACACGTCGTAGAGGCCGCGGACGACGTGCGTCGCGTACCCCGGCAGGTCGCCGTCGGCGTTGATGTGCACGATCTTGGCGAGCTCGTCGTTGTCGATCACCGGGAACGGCAGCACCACCTGGCGGGCGTGCGCCGGCGACGCCGTCAGGGCGTTCCCCTCGGGGCCGATGGTGGTGCCCAGCGAGGTCACGAGCTCCTCGCGGATGGCGTCCAGCGGCGGGTTGGTGACCTGGGCGAAGAGCTGGGTGAAGTAGTCGAAGACCAGCCGGGGCCGCTGCGACAGCACAGCAATCGGAGTGTCGGTCCCCATCGAGCCGAGGGCCTCTCCCCCGGTCCTGGCCATCGGCGACAGCAGGATCTTGAGCTCCTCCTCCGTGTAGCCGAAGGTCTGCTGGCGGCGCGCGACCGAGGCGGCGGTGTGCACGATGTGCTCACGCTCGGGGAGGTCGTCGAGGTGGATCAGGCCGGCGTGCAGCCACTCCTCGTAGGGGTGCTGGCCCGCCAGGGAGGCCTTGACCTCGTCGTCGGGGACGATGCGGCCGTGCTCGGTGTCCACGAGGAACATGCGGCCCGGCTGGAGGCGCCCCTTGCGCACCACGCGCGAGGAGTCCAGCTCGAGCACGCCGGCCTCGGAGGCGAGCACGACCAGGCCGTCATCGGTCACGGAGTAGCGCCCCGGGCGCAGGCCGTTGCGGTCGAGCACGGCTCCGATGAGCGAGCCGTCGGTGAAGGTGACACACGCAGGCCCGTCCCACGGCTCCATGAAGGTGGAGTGGAACTCGTAGAAGGCCCTCCGCGCCGGGTCCATCTCCTCGTGGTTCTCCCAGGCCTCGGGGATCATCATGAGCACCGAGTGCGGAAGGGAGCGGCCGCCGAGGTGCAGCAGCTCGAGCACCTCGTCGAACGACGCGGAGTCCGAGGCCGCCGGGCTGCAGATCGGGAAGAGCCGCTCCAGGTCGCCGGGGATGACGTCGGAGACCAGCTGGCTCTCACGCGCCCGCATCCAGTTGCGGTTGCCCTTGACGGTGTTGATCTCGCCGTTGTGGGCGATCATCCGGTAGGGGTGGGCCAGCGGCCAGGAGGGGAAGGTGTTCGTGGAGAAGCGCGAGTGCACCAGCGCCAGCTGGCTGGCGAAGCGCCGGTCCGAGAGGTCGGGGAAGAACGGCTCGAGCTGGCCGGTGGTGAGCATGCCCTTGTAGACCAGGGTGCGCGAGGACAGCGACGGGAAGTAGACCTCGGCCTCCCGCTCGGCGCGCTTGCGGAGGCAGAACGCGAGGCGGTCGAGGCCGATGCCCACCATCCGGCCGGCCGTCGCCGACACGAAGAGCTGGCGGAAGCGCGGCATACAGTCCTGGGCCACCTGGCCCACGATCTCGGGTTCGACCGGGACCTCACGCCAGCCGAGGACGCGCAGCCCCTCCTCCTCGGCGATGGCCTCGACCACGGCGACCGCGGCCTCCCGCTCGGCCTCGCCGGTCGGGAGGAAGGCCGTTCCCACGGCATACGCCCCGACCACAGGCAGGTCGAAGTCGACGACCTCGCGCAGGAACGCGTCGGGGATCTGGGTCAGGATGCCCGCCCCGTCGCCGACGAGGGGGTCGGCGCCGGTCGCGCCCCGGTGCTCGAGGTTGCGCAGCGCGGTCAGGGCGTGGTCGATGATGTCGTGTCCCGGCGTGCCGCGAAGGGTCGCGACCATGGCCACGCCGCAGGCGTCGTGCTCGAACTCGCGGCGGTACAGCCCGGTGTCGCCGGGCTGGGCGGAGAAGCGCGCGGGAGACACGTAGGTCACCGTCCTTGGGATCCAGATACGTTGTGCCGGCACAGATGGCAGACACCCGAGACGCGCGTGGACGGCCTTGGCCACGGCTTTTGGCAGGATAGCGAAAGAGCCCGCAGTCCTACCATGTGAGCCGGCTCATCCCGGATGTTGAGACTCCTGGGCGTGGACGGTGCGCTCCGAGGAGGTACCGAACCGCCAGAACAGGGCCACGCCGAGCAGGAAGACGAACGCCGACATCCATACGTTGACCCGCAGCCCCAGGATCGTGTTGGCCTCGTCACTGCGCATGAACTCGAAGACCACGCGGCCCAGCGGGTAGCCGGCGATGTACAGGGCGAAGAGCTGACCGCGGCGCAGGTCGAACCGCCTGTCGGCGAGGACCAGCAGCAGCGCCAGGACGAGGCACCACAGCGACTCGTAGAGGAACGTGGGGTGGAAGGTGCCCAGGACGATCGGGTTGCCGCTGGCGTCGCGCACCGCCACGCCTGCGCTCTGGTCCCACCGGTGGATGGTCAGGGCCCAGGGCACGTCGGTGTGGCGTCCGTAGAGCTCGTTGTTGAACCAGTTGCCCCAACGCCCCAGCGCCTGGGCCACCGCGACGCCGGGCGCCGCGCTGTCCGCGAAGTCGAGGAAGCGCACCCCGTTGCGGCGGCAGCCGATCCAGGCACCTACCGCGCCCAGGGCGACGGCTCCCCAGATGCCCAGGCCGCCCTCCCAGATGTAGAGGGCCCGGATGGGGCTGCCACCCTCCCCGAAGTAGGGCTGAGGCGTGGTGATGACGTGGTACAGCCGCCCCCCGACGATCCCGAACGGCACCGCGTAGGCGGCGATGTCAAGCGCCTGCTCCGGGGTGCCCCCGCGCTCGGCGAGGCGGCGGCCGGCGATCCACACGGCGAGCACGATCCCGGCCAGGATGCACAGCGCGTACGCCCGCAGCGTCAGGGGGCCGATGTGCCACGCGGCGACGACCGGGCTCGGGATGGAGGCCGTCACTTGGTGGCGGCCTTGACCTGGTCGGCGAAGGACTGGGGGGTCAGGCCCCGCAGCTGCATGACGGTGCCGTTGAGCTTGAGGGTCGGGGTGCCGTTGACCCCGTCCTTCGCGGACTGGGTCTGCACCGACTCGACGTACTGGTTGTGGTCTCGGGCGTCGTAGCACGTCTGCCAGGCGCTCAGGCCCGCGCCGGTGACGCCGGAGGACTCGGCGAACTGCTTGAGCTCGGCGTCGGTGTAGCCCGTACCCTCCTGCTCGGGCTGGTTCTGGTACACCGTCTGCTGGAACTCGAGGAACCGGCCCTGGTCTGCCGCGCAGAAGGCGGCGTTGGCGGCGCGGTTGGAGGAGTCGTTGCCGAGGTTCTTGTCGAGGAACGACAGGACGTGCACCACGAGCTTGACGTCGTTGGCCTTGGTCATGCCCACCAGCTGGTCGCCGAAGGCCTTCTCGAAGGCGGCACAGGCCGGGCACTGGAAGTCGACCCAGAGGTCGAGGGTGGGCGCGCTGGCCGGGGCGGACGGGTTGGCCACCAGTCCGGCCCCCATGGCCGCGGCGTTCTTCGGCAGCGAGCTGCCCCCCGCCGCGAGGTCGGCCTTCTTGCCCTGGTCGGCCACGATCACCCCGACCACGATGGCGGCGACGGCGAGCACCGCCACCACGGTGGCGACCACAATCTTGTTGGCCCCGCCCCTCTTGGGCGCGGCCGCCTCGATCTTGGCCCGACGGTCCGTGGCCTTCGTGGACATCGCTCTACCTTTCCTCGGCGAACAGGGTGCGTTCGAGGCTGTATGCCGTGCGCGGCCGGATCGCCAGCCAGGCCGCACACAGCAGGAGCCCCACGTCCCGGAGTATTTCCTCGAGGTAGCGCGTCTCGGATGGGGCAATAGTCCCGCCTTGACCGAAACATCCGCAGTCGATGCTCAGGCCCCGTGCCCAGGCCGAGGAGATCCCGATGACGAAGGCCACGAGCATGACACCGGAGACGACAGCCGCCGTGCGCGTGAACAGGCCGAGGAGCAGCAGCAGCCCGAGCACGATCTCCACGATGGGAAGGCCGTAGCCGAGGTAGGTCGCCAGGTCGAAGGGCAGGAGCTGGTAGGCCTGGACCGCCCGGGCCGAGACCTCCGGCTTGGTGACCTTCAGCCCGCCGGCGACGAGCATGACGCCGCCCAGGAGCAGCCTGGGCACCAGGCCCAACGCGTCCAGGGTCGCGGGCCGCCGCCAGCGGCTCCGGCTGCGGGCCTTCGGCTCGGAGAGCGCGGTCACCGGGACCGGCCCTCGCGCACACCCGCCGCCAGCTCGCCGACGACCTGCCGAAGCCGGGTGATCCCGCTGGCGAGGTCGTCAGCCTCGGTCAGGCACTTCACCAGCGCGGAGCCGACGATGACGCCGTCGGCGAAGGCCGCCACCTCGGCGGCCTGCTCGCGCGTGGAGACGCCGAGCCCCACGCAGACCGGCTTGTCGGTCACGGCCTTGGTGCGGCCGACGATGACCGCGGCGGCGTCTCCGACACTGGCGCGGGCGCCGGTGACCCCCATGTGGGAGGCGGCGTACACGAACCCGCGGCACTGGCTCGTGACCGCGGCCAGGCGCTGCTCCGTCGAGCTCGGGGCGACGAGGAAGATCCGGTCGAGGCCGGCCGCGTCGGTCGCCTCGATCCACGGTCCTGCCTCGTCGGGGATGAGGTCCGGGGTGATCATGCCCGCACCGCCGGCCTCGGCCAGGTCACGGGCGAAAGCCTTGGGGCCGTAGCGCAGGATGAGGTTCCAGTAGGTCATGCCGAGCGGGGGCGCGCCCGCCTCCCGCACCGCGCGGGTGGCGGTGAAGAGGTCTCGGACCCGGGCCCCCCGCTTGAGGGCCTGGTCCGCGGCGTAGGCGATGACCGGGCCGTCCATGAGGGGGTCGCTGTAGGGGACGCCCACCTCGACGATGTCCACGCCCGCCTCGACCATCGCCACCATGGCCTCAATCGAGCCCGCCACGTCGGGGAACCCGACGGGCAGGTAACCCACCAGGGCGGCACGACCTTCCTGACGGCACTGCTCGAGCACCGCACCGACCCCTGCGCTCACTGGGCGTTGTCCTCCTCGTCGAGCAGCCCGAAGTAGCGGGCGGCAGTGTGGACGTCCTTGTCTCCGCGACCGGAGAGGTTCACCAGCAGCAACGCGTCGGGCCCGAGCTCAGTGCCCAGCTCCATGGCGCCGGCGAGGGCGTGGGCCGACTCGATCGCGGGGATGATGCCCTCGGTCTTGCACAGCAGCTCGAAGGCGGCCATCGCCTGCTCGTCGGTGGCGTAGCGGTACTCGGCGCGTCCGGAGTCGCGCAGGAAGGAGTGCTCCGGCCCGACGCTCGGGTAGTCGAGCCCGGCGGAGATGGAGTGGGACTCGATGGTCTGGCCGTCGGCGTCCTGCATCAGGTAGCTGAACGTGCCGTGCAGGACCCCGGGCTCACTGGCCGCGAACCGCGCGGCATGACGGCCCGACTCGATGCCCTCTCCCCCGGCCTCGATGCCGACCAGGCGGACCGCCGCGTCGTCGATGAACCGGTGGAAGATGCCCATCGCGTTGGACCCGCCGCCCACGCACGCGATGACGGCGTCGGGGAGGCGCCCCACCAGGTCGAGCACCTGAGCCCGGGCCTCCACGCCGATGATCCGGTGGAAGTCGCGCACCATCTCGGGGAAGGGCGCCGGGCCGGTGACCGTGCCGAGGAGGTAGTGCGTGTTGTGCACGTTGGTCACCCAGTCGCGCAGCGCCTCGTTGATGGCGTCCTTCAGCGTGGCGCTGCCCGTCGGGACGGGCACGACCTCGGCGCCGAGCATCCGCATGCGGGCGACGTTGAGCGCCTGCCGCTCGGTGTCCACCTTGCCCATGTAGATGCGGCACTCGAGCCCCATCAGGGCCGCGGCGGTGGCCGTGGCCACCCCGTGCTGGCCGGCGCCGGTCTCGGCGATGACCCGGGTCTTGCCCATACGCTTGGTCAGCAGCGCCTGCGCCAGAACGTTGTTGATCTTGTGCGAGCCGGTGTGGTTGAGGTCCTCGCGCTTGAGGATCACCCGGGCCCCGCCGGCGTGCTCGGCGAACCGTGGGACCTCGGTGATGAGGCTGGGCCGGCCGGTGTAGGTGCGGTGGAGGTGCTCGAGCTCGCCGAGGAAGCCCGGGTCGAGCATGGCCTTCTTGCGGGCCTCGTCGAGCTCCTCGAGCGCGGGGACGAGCGCCTCGGGGACGTACCGACCCCCGAACTCTCCGAACCGACCCGGGCGGGGCAGCTCCGTGGGGGCGTGCTCGCCCGGCTGCTGGGTCATGCGATGGCTCCTGCCGTGATCAGGTCGTGTGCGGCGCCCCGGGGGTCGCCGCCGGTGACGAGGGCCTCGCCCACGAGGACGGCGTGGGCGCCCTGGGCGGCGTACCGCGCGGCGTCCCCCGGGCCGCGGACGCCTGACTCGGCCACGCGCACACACGTGTCGGGGATGAGTGGGACGAGCCGCGCGAAGGTGCCGGGATCGACGTCGAGGGTCTTGAGGTTGCGGGCATTGACGCCGATCACGCTGGCGCCGGCGTCGACGGCGCGCGCCGCCTCCTGCTCGTCGTGCACCTCCACCAGCGCCGTCATCCCGAGCGACCGGGCCAGGTCCTGCATGCGGACGAGGGCGCTCTGCTCCAGGGCCGCCACGATGAGCAGGACCAGGTCGGCGCCGTGGGCCCGGGCCTCCCAGACCTGGTAGTCGGTGACCATGAAGTCCTTGCGCAGCACCGGGATCCGCACCGCCGCGCGCACGGCATCGAGGTCGTCCAGGCTGCCGTTGAAGCGCCGCTTCTCCGTGAGGACGCTGATGGCGGTGGCGCCACCGGCCTCGTAGTCCGCGGCCAGCGCAGCGGGGTCGGCGATCGAGGCCAGCGCACCCTTGCTCGGGCTCGCGCGCTTCACCTCGGCGATCAGCGAGAGGCCGGGGCTGCGCAGCGCCCCTTCTGCGTCAAGGGCGCTGGGAGCGGCCTCGGCGCGCGTCCTGAGCTCGCCCAGGGGCAGCGCAGCCTCCCGCCCGGCGAGATCCTCGCGGACGCCGGAGATGATCTCGTCGAGCACCGTGGGCATGCGGCAAGGCTAACCGCCGGGCCCGTGAGGCCGCGGTCAGGGTCGCAGTTCGGTCATACCGGGCAGGAGCCGCAGCACCCCGAACGCGACCAGGCCCACGAACCAGACCGGGAGCAACCGCGGGAGGTGCCGCTGCCAGCCCGGGCGCCGCCCCCGGGCGGCGGCCACGGTCCACGTGGTGAAGGCGACGGCAGCCAGGGCCGCCGTCAGCACGGCATACAGGTTGGAGCCTGCCGCCTCGGCGACGCGCCCGTGGAGCAGGTCGTTGGCCGCCCGCAGGCCGCCGCAGGCCGGGCACGGGTAGCCCGTCAGGAGCAGGATGGGGCAGTAGCCCCAGGCGCCGCTCACGTGCGGGTCCCGGGCGAGCAGCGCGGCGCCGAGCGCCGCGCCCGCGAGGGCGACCACGCCCGGCGTGCGCAGCCTCGAGGCCAAGGATGCGGTCATGGGCTGCCGCGCCCCGGCGTCAGCGGACGCCGGACCGCTTCTCGGTCTGCTCAGGCTCCGGGACGTCCTTGGCGCCGTAGCCGGCCATGCCGAGGACCTTGCCGGTCACGGCGCCGACGACGCAGATGGCGATGCCGACCCAGAACAGGAACGGGCTGGCGATGACGACCGCCCAGGAGCCGACAGCCGCGCCGACCAGGATGATGAAGACGGCAGTCCAGGCGGCAACGCTGTGGCCGTGGTCCTCGTGGTGCTCGTGCTCTGCCATGGTGACGCCAACTCCTGTGCTGCTCTGGGGTGTTCCGCGATCTCTGCCGGACATGCTGGTGCCGGACTGCTGTCGTCGAACATTGTGTCAGGAATGGCTGCGGTCGTCGCGGACGGTCGGGTCCGTGGGGTCCTCCCCCGCGTCGAGGCGGTCCCAGTCGCTGCCCACCCGCTGGCCGCGCGGGCCGGTGGCATCGGCCCCCGGGGTCTCATAGCGGGCGCCGAGGCCCTGCCAGCGCCGCGCCCCGACCCAGCCACCGGCGGCCGCCGTCACCAGGAGGGCCACGGCGACGAGCGCGATCCACGGCCACACGGTCGGCACTGCGTGGGTCTCCACCCGCCCCGTCCGCCCCGTGCTGGCCGCCGCCACGGACCCGAGCACGCCCGAGGGGTCGAGGAGCACCCGCGCGGTGAAGAACGCCTCCCCTGCGGCAGCCAGCGCCAGCAGCGCCAAGGTGAGCCGTCGCACCACCGGCCCGGACGTCGTGCTCGCGATGCCCGCGGCCGCGGCGGCCAGGGCCAGGGCGATGACACCGGAGGCGACCTGGGTGCCGGTCCCGCTGATCCGGCTGGCGCCGAGCACGGCATCGTTGACGGTGCCGGTCACCCACGTGCGCGAGCCGCTCGCGAGGAGGACACCGGCGCCCAGGAGGGACAGCAGGACCACGCCGGCCTTGGAGGTGGGGCTCAGCCGGCTCATCGGACGGTCCTCAGCGCGCTCGCGGCGGCCACCGCCCGCAGGGCTGCTGCGGCCTTGTTGACGGTCTCGGCGTACTCGGCGCTGGGAACGCTGTCAGCGACGATCCCCGCCCCCGCCTGCACGTGGGCCACCCCGTCCTTGATGACGGCGGTGCGGATGGCGATGGCCATGTCGAGGTCCCCGTGGAAGTCGAGGTAGCCGACCACGCCGCCGTAGACGCCTCGCCGGCTCGGCTCGTAGTGCTCGATGAGGCTGAGTGCCCGGGGCTTGGGGGCGCCGCTGAGGGTGCCCGCGGGGAAGGTCGCCGCCAGTACGTCGTAGGCCGTCCGCCCGTCGCTGATCTCCCCGACCACGGTGGACTCGAGATGGGTCACGTGGCTGTAGCGCCGCACGTTCATGAACTCCACCACGTCGACGGTGCCCGCCCGGCAGACGCGCTGGAGGTCGTTGCGGCCGAGGTCCACGAGCATGACGTGCTCGGAGCGTTCCTTGGGGTCGGCGAGCAGGTCCTCGGCCAGGGAGAGGTCCGCCTCCGGCGTCTTGCCGCGCGGCCGGGAGCCGGCGATGGGATGGGTGATGGCGCGGCGGCCGGTGACCTTGACCAAGGCCTCCGGGGAGGAGCCCACGACGTCGAATGCCGTGCCGTCCGGCGTCGGGAGGCGGAAGAGGTACATGTAGGGGCTGGGGTTGGAGGAGCGCAGGACCCGGTAGACGTCGAGGGCGTCGGCGTGACACGGGGTCGAGAAGCGCTGGGAGAGCACGACCTGGAAGACCTCGCCGGCGCGGATGTCCTCCTTCGCCTGCTCGACCATGTCCTCGAACTGCTCCTCGGTGACGTTGCTCTGCACCTCGCTGAGTGCCGCGGACAGCTGGTCGGCGTCCAGGACCGCCACGGTGCTCTCCGCCGGCCGGGCGAGGTCAGCGGTCATGCGGTCGAGCCGGTCGACGGCGTCGCCCCAGGCCATCTCCACGCGCTCGTCGGTGGCGTCGTAGTTCACGGCGTTGGCCACGAGCAGCAGCGAGCCGTCCGCGTGGTCGAGGACGGCGAGGTCGGTCGCGAGCATCATCGAGATCTCGGGGATGCGGAGGATGTCTGGCGTCTCGTCGGGCACCCGCTCCCAGCGCCGCACCGCGTCGTAGCCGATGGCCCCGACCATCCCGCCGGTCAGCGGCGGCAGGCCCTCGATGGGCTCGGTGGCCAGCGCGGCCACCGTGTCCCGCAGCGCCTCGACGGGGCTGCCGCTCGTGGGGACGCCGACCGGCGGCTCGCCGATCCAGACGGCCTCCCCGTCCTGCTCGGTCAGCGTCGCCCTGCAGGCGGCTCCCACGATGGAGTAGCGCGACCAGACCCCGCCGTGCTCGGCGGACTCGAGGAGGAAGGTGCCCGGCCGGTCCCTGGCCAGCTTGCGGTAGACCCCGACAGGGGTCTCGGCATCCGCCATGAGGCGACGCACGACGGGGATGACCCGCCTGTCCTGGGCCAGCACCTGGAACGTCTCGAGGGACGGCCAGGTGGCCCCGAACGACAGGTCTGGTGCCGTGTCAGCCACGGTCGCCCTCCCCCGGCGCTGCCACTGCGCCGAGGTCGTTGCCGTCGAAGCAGGTACGGCTGCCGGTGTGGCAGGCCGCGCCGACCTGGTCGACCCGCACGAGGAGGGCATCGCCGTCGCAGTCGAGGGAGACGGAGTGGACGTGCTGGACGTGCCCCGAGGTGTCGCCCTTGCGCCAGTACTCGCCCCGGCTGCGGGACCAGAAGGTCACCCTCCCCTCGGCGAGGGTCCGCCGCAGCGCCTCGTCGTCCATCCAGCCGAGCATGAGCACCTCGCGGGTGTCGTGCTGCTGGACGATCGCGGCGACCAGGCCGCTGTCGTCGCGCTTGAGGCGCGCCGCAATGGCGGGGTCGAGGGCCGGCGTCGCGTCGGAGGTCACGGCGCCATTCTGCCGTGCGCTGCGGCGGCGCCCCGCGCGGTGTCCGCCGGGCCCTCGGTCAGTGACCCTGCTGCGACGCCCAGGAGGCGTGCAGGGCGGCGTAGACGCCCCCGGCCGCGACGAGGTCGCGGTGCGCTCCCCGCTCGACGATGTGCCCTCCGTCGACCACGACGACCTCGTCGGCAGCCTCCGCTGTGGAGAGGCGGTGGGCGATCGCGATCGAGGTCCGGCCCCGGGTCAGCCCTTCCAGGGCCCGCTGCAGGCGCACCTCCGTCGAGGGGTCGACGGCGGAGGTTGCCTCGTCCAGCACGAGCAGGTCGGGGTCGGCGAGGTAGGCCCGGGCCAGGGCCACGAGCTGTCTCTCCCCCGCCGACAAGGACTCCCCGCGTTGACCGACGTCGGTGCCGAGCCCTCGGGGCAGGCCCTCGAGCCAGGCGTCGAGCCCGAGCTCGGTCAGCGCCAGCTGCACGTCGGCGTCACTCGCCTCGGGGCGGCCGAAGCGGATGTTCTCCAGCAGCGACGCGTCGAACAGGAAGCCCTCCTGCGGGACGAGGACCACCCGCTCGCGCAGGGAGGCGAACCTGACCTCCCGCAGGTCGACGCCGTCGAGGCGCACGGCGCCCTCGGTCGGGTCCATCAGGCGCGTGAGCAGCTTGGCGAGAGTGGACTTGCCCGAGCCCGTCTCGCCGACGACGGCGATGCGCGAGCGAGGCCCGATGTGCAGGCTGACGTCGTGCAGGACGGTGGGGCCGCCGGGGTAGGCGAAGGACACTGCGTCGAAGTCCACCGTGATCGGCCCTCGGGGCAGCACCTGGCCGTCCTCGCCCGGGTCCGACACGTCGGCCGGGGTGTCGACCACGCCGATGACCCGACGCCAGCCGGCCACGGCGTTCTGCAGCTCGTTGAGCACCTCGGTCGCCTGCATCACCGGCTGGGTGAAGAGGTTGACCAGGAACAGGAAGGCGAGCAGCTCACCGAGGGTCAGGGCGTCACGCGTCGCCAGGACCGTCCCCACGACCAGCACCACCGCGAGGGTCAGGCCCGAGACCAGCTGTCCGGACGAGAACGCCACCACCGACCGGATCTGGGCGCCGACGGCAGCCTTCCGGTGCGCCTCGATGGCTTCGTCGATGCGGGCGGCGGTGCGCTCCTCGACGCCGTAGGCCCGGATGGTCGCGGCGCCCACGACCGACTCCGAGATGGCCGCGAGCATGTCGCCGACGCGCTCCCGCACCTGCGTGTACGCCCGCCCCACCGACGCCTGGAAGCGGCGGATCACGAGCAGCAGGGGCAGGAAGCAGAGCCAGACCACGGCCGTCAGGGGCGGGCTGTAGACGAGCATCAGCGCCGTGGCGATGGCGATCTGGCCGAGGCTGAGGATCAGGAGCAGCCCACCGAACTGCACGAACATCGAGATGGTGTCGACGTCCGAGGTCACGCGGGAGACCATCGAGCCGCGACGCTCGGTGTTCTGGGTGAGCAGGGACAGGTCGTGGATGTGCCGGAACGCCTTGAGCCGCAGGGTCGCCAGACCAGACTCCGACGCGCGGAACAGGCGCACGTTCACGGCATACGCGGTGAAGGCGGTCAGCAGCACCGCCACGGCCGCAAACCCGACGTAGCGCCAGACCATGCCGGTGTCCGGGCCGCCCTCCGCGAGCAGCCCGTGGTCGGTCGTCTGCTGGACCGCAAGCGGCACGACCACGCGGCCGGCAGTCGTGACCGCGGCCAGCGCCAGGGTGACCCAGATGCCCTTGCGGATCTCGGGCGAGAGCTCCAGGCCGCGTCGCAGGGTGTCCCACGTGCCCAGGTGCGACGTGGACTCGATCGACGTGCTCACGGCGCCACCTGCTCGTCGGCTGCGACCGCGGCCCGTTCCGCGGCCTCCCGGGCGTATGCCGTGACGAGACGCTCGTAGCCCTCGCACCGCCCGAGGAGCTCGGCGTGGGTGCCGTGGTCGATGACGCGGCCCCGCTCGAGGTAGATGACGTCGTCGGCGAGGACGATCGTCGACATCCGGTAGGCGACCACCAACACCGTGGTCCCCGAGCTGGAGTCGCGCAACCCGGCCAGGATCGCCTGCTCCACCGACGGGTCGACGGCGCTCGTCGCGTCGTCGAGCACCAGGAGCTGGGGGCGCCGGATCACGGCGCGCGCCAGGGCGATTCGCTGCCGCTGACCGCCGGAGAGACTTGCGCCCCGCTCCCCGACCCTCGTGTCGAGCCCCATCTCCAGGGCCCTGACGAAACCCGTTGCCTGAGCGATGCCGAGCGCCTGCCAGACCTCGTCGTCGCTGAAGTCGGCGCCCAGCGTGATGTTGCCGCGCACGGTGTCGTCGAACAGGAAGGTCTGCTGGGGCACGAGCACGCCCACGGACGGGACGCCGCCGCGCGTCACCTCTCGCACGTCGACCTCGTCGATGGCGACCGAGCCGCGGTGTGGGTCGACGAGACGCAGGGTGAGGTTCGTCAGCGTCGACTTGCCCGAGCCGGTGGGCCCGACCAGAGCCGTCGTCGAGCCGGCCGGCACCTCGATGGTGACCCCGTGGATCGCCTGGTGCTGCGAGAGGTGGCCCTGCTCGTCGACCACGTCGTAGAGGTAGTCGACGCCGGTGAGGTGCGCAGCGGAGGGCCCCTCCTGCGGGATGCCCCTCTCGCCGTAGGCCATCTCGCCTTTCGCCTCGAGCACCGCGCTCACGCGTTCCCAGCCGACCACGGTGCGCGGCAGCTCACCCAGCACCCAGCCGAGCGCGCGCACCGGGAAGGCGAGGATGGAGATCAGGTAGGCGATCTGGACGACCTCGGCCGGCGTGAGGTGGCCCGAGGCCACGCGCTCCGTGCCAACGGCGAGCACCAGCAGGGTCCCCAGGGTGGGGATGGCCTCGATCACGGGGTCGAACGTCCCCCGGGTGCGGCCCACCTCGATGTTGGCGTCCCGGAGGCTGTGGGCGACGCGGGCGAAGCGCTCGGTCTCCTGTGCCTCGCGGCCCATGGCCTTGACCACCATCCCGGCCTCGAAGCTCTCGTGCGCGACCTCCGAGACCTCGGCCCGCAGCTGTTGGGCGCGGGTCACGCGTGGTGACATGTGGCGCTGGAAGACCATGTTGGCGAGGAAGAGTGCCGGGAAGACCGTCAGCCCGATGACCGCCATGACACTGTCGACGAGGATCATCTGCACGACCCCGGCCACGAGCATGATGATGACCCCGAGGGCCATGGGCAGCGGCGCGAAGACGTTCCAGGTGGCCTCGACGTCGGCGTTGGCGTTCGAGAGCAGCTGGCCCGAGGGATGGCGGTGGTGCCACGAGAGCGGCAGCCGGAGGTACTGCCGGGTCACCTGGCGACGGAAGTCCGCGCCGACGTTGTACATGGTCAGGCCCGCGGCGATGCGCCGGGTGACGACCCCGACCATGTTCAGCACGACCACCGCGGCCACCCAGCCGCCGATGGCCAGCAGCTGCGACGTCGTCGCGTGGCCGGCCTGCACGGCCGGGGCGACGTACTCGTGGGTGACCCGCCCGATGACCCACGCCGTTCCCACCGTCATCACGCCGTAGAGCGCGCTGCCCACCACCGCCAGAGCGAACCACCAGGGCTGCCGGCGGACGCCGATGCCGACGATGGCCAGGCTCCGCCGCAGGGTGGGCGCAGCGGCAGCGGACACAGGGGCTCCTGGGAGGTCGTGCGGTGAGAGGGGGAGGGACCAAGCCTCTCACGGGGCAGGCATGATGGCCTGCATGACCCACCTCGCCGAGCTCGAGCGCGCTGCCCTCTGCGACACCCTGGAGGCGGTGGGCCCCGACGCGCCGACCTTGTGCGACCCGTGGACCACTGCGCAGCTGGCCGCCCACCTCGTGATCCGTGATCGCCGACCGGACCTCGCGGCCGGGGTCGTCGTGCCGGCCCTGGCCGCGCGACTGGAGCACGCCCGGCGGGACTATGCGGCACGACCCTGGCCCGAGCTGGTGGGGCTGGTCCGGTCGGGGCCGCCGATCTGGTCCCCGGCGCGGCTGGTCCCCGTCAACGAGGCCGTCAACCTCGTGGAGGTCTTCGTCCACCACGAGGACGTCCTCCGAGCCGGAGCCGTGGGGCCGCAGCGAGTTGTCAGCGACGAGCTCCAGGCCGCGTTGTGGGCCCGGCTCCGCCGACTGGCCCGGGTACTGTTCCGGCGGGCCCGCACGGGTGTGGTCCTCCTGGCGCCGGACCACGGCCGGTGTGCCGCGCACGGCCCCACCGGCCTGGGCACCGTGATCCTCCAGGGTGCGCCGAGCGAGCTGCTCCTCGCCGCCTTCGGCCGACCACAGGCCGCGGCTCTCGAGCCCCAGGGCAGCCCGGCGGCAGTGGCGGCCCTGCTGGCCAGCCCTCTCGGACTGGGCTGAGCCGGGCCGCTGGCCGGGCGCTCCGCGTCAGCGGACGGTGATCCCCTTGGCACGAAGGGCTGCCTTGACGTCCCCCACGCTCAGCTCCCCGAAGTGGAAGACGCTCGCGGCGAGCACCGCGTCCGCGCCGGCCTGGACGGCGGGGGCGAAGTGCTCGACGGCGCCCGCTCCGCCGCTCGCGACGATGGGGATGTGCACCTCGCGGCGCACCTGCCGGATCAGCTCGAGGTCGTAACCGTCCTTGGTGCCGTCGGCGTCCATCGAGTTGAGCAGGATCTCGCCCGCCCCGAGCGCGGCCGCCCGGGCGCACCACTCGATGGCGTCGATGCCGGTGCCCGTGCGCCCGCCGTGGGTGGTGACCTCGAATCCGCCTGCGAGAACGCCTGATTCGTCGCGGCGGCGTCGGACATCGGCGGAGAGCACGAGGACCTGCGAACCGAAGCGGGCGGCGATCTCGGCGATCAGCTCGGGGCGCGCGATGGCGGCGGTGTTCACCCCGACCTTGTCCGCCCCGGCGCGCAGCAGCCGGTCGACGTCGTCGACGGTGCGCACTCCCCCACCGACGGTCAGCGGGATGAACACCTGCTCTGCGGTGCGGCGCACCACGTCGTAGGTCGTCTCGCGGTTGCCGCTGCTGGCGGTGACGTCGAGGAAGGTCAGCTCGTCGGCGCCCTGGCGGTCGTAGGCCTTGGCCAGCTCGACCGGGTCCCCGGCGTCGCGCAGGTCCTGGAAGCGCACGCCCTTGACGACGCGTCCGGCGTCGACGTCCAGGCAGGGGATGACACGGGTGGCGACACTCACCCGCGAAGCCTAACCGTCTAGGCTCACGGCCATGGCTGCCGACCGGAGGGCTGAGCGCGTTGCCGCCGTCGTCGCCGTCATCGACTCGAGCGAACCCCGTTGCGGCGCAACCCGTCTCATCGCCATAGACGGTCCCAGCGGCGCTGGCAAGACGACGCTGGCACGCGATGTCGCCGCGGTGCTGGCCGCCCCGACCATCCCCATGGACGACCTGTACCCCGGCTGGGCCGGCCTGCGTGCAACCGTGGGCCTCGCCCCGGACTGGGTCGTGGGACACCTGCGGGCAGGGGT
>Ga0164302_10000158_pt1 | contig 16954 bp, 16 predicted proteins | sample Whisoiple_202_MG_FD_109714 | JGI IMG/M metagenome (GOLD analysis project Ga0164302, IMG submission 109714) | Soil microbial communities amended with pyrogenic organic matter from upstate New York, USA - Whitman soil sample_202_MG | ecosystem: Environmental > Terrestrial > Soil > Agricultural... | reverse complement strand
CCTGCTCGGCGGGACCGAGGATGGAGGCGCAGTGGCGGCGCCAGCGACGGACGCGGTCAGCGAAGGCGCCGAGGCTGGGCTCGTCGGCCTCCACCGGCACGAGGTTGGCGCTGGCCCAGCACATCGCCTCCAGCCGCCCGCCCTCGCGGTAGCCGAGGAGCGTGCCGGGCTGGCTGCTGAGGACGCCTTCGAGGATGCGGGCTGCGACGAACACGTTCGAGGCCAGGTCGCGGCAGCACAGCTCGAGCGCGTCATCGCGGTCGGCTGTAGTCAGCGCCTGTACGGGCGACTTGGTGCGCAACACGCGCCCAGCCTATGTGCTGGGGCACGCCTGACGCGCCCCAACGGGTGCGCAAGGAGGCTGTCGCGGGCGGCTCGGCAGGGCCGGAGGTAGCGTCGACGTCATGCGCCTCGGAAGGAACGTCGAGATCCGGCCCCTTGGCGGGGGTCCGGGCTGTCTGGCGATGATCCTGGTCTCCGTCGTCCTGTCCATCCTGCTGACCGTGGTGCTGAACCTCCTTCTCCGATAGCGCCAGCTACTCCCCAGGCAAGCCACGAGGCGGCCCTGTGGATGATGTGATGTGGCGAATTCCGCCTGTGGACAACACTTTTCGCATTCCTTGGGTTCAGTTTGACCGTCGGTGATCGCGTCTAGGGCGGTGTCATGTCCACCACCGCGGCCCATGCCCCAGCGCTTGGTGAGCGCCTTGTGCTCTCCGAGGTGCAGGCCGCGCTCGCGGCGCCGCAGCGGGCCGAGGCGTCCCGGCTGTGGGCGCTGTCCGGCCCGGAGATCGAGGCCGTCCTTGGCGCGCTGGAGCAGGTCCGGGCCACTGCCGAGGCGCAACAGGTCGCGGTGATGCCGAGGCCGGCGGCCGGGGGCTGGGCGTGCAGCGGGGCCTCTCTCCGGTGGACTGGGCCACCGCGGCCGCGCCCGCGATGAGCACCGGGCACGCGGCTACCCTGCAGGCCGTCGCGGCGGCCTGCCAGGACCCGCGCCTGGCGGCCCTCGCCGAGGCGGTCGGCGCCGGGACGCTGACGCTGCCCAAGGCCGCAGCGGGCGGCTCAGCCGACGGTGACCGAAGGCGTCCCGGCGCTCTCCTCGTCGACGGGCTCGCCCATCTCCTCAGCGATGCGCATGGCCTCCTCGATCAGCGTCTCGACGATCTGTGACTCGGGCACGGTCTTGATGACCTCGCCCTTGACGAAGATCTGGCCCTTGCCGTTGCCGGACGCAACACCGAGATCGGCCTCACGCGCCTCTCCGGGGCCGTTGACGACGCAGCCCATGACCGCCACACGCAGCGGCACAGTCATGCCCTCGAGGCCAGCGGTGACCTCGTCGGCCAGCTTGTACACATCGACCTGGGCGCGCCCGCACGAGGGGCACGAGACGATCTCGAGCTTGCGGGGCTTGAGGTTGAGCGACTGGAGGATCTGGTTGCCGACCTTGACCTCCTCGACGGGAGGGGCCGACAGCGAGACGCGGATGGTGTCGCCGATGCCCTTGGAGAGCAGCGCGCCGAAGGCGGTCGCCGACTTGATGGTGCCCTGGAACGCCGGGCCGGCCTCGGTCACCCCGAGGTGGAGCGGCCAGTCACCCCGCTCCGAGAGCATCTCGTAGGCCCGCACCATCACGACGGGGTCGTTGTGCTTGACGGAGATCTTGAAGTCGTGGAAGTCGTGCTCCTCGAAAAGGCCGGCCTCCCAGACCGCGGACTCCACCAGGGCCTCCGCGGTGGCCTTGCCGTACTTCTCGAGCAGGCGGGGGTCGAGCGAGCCGGCGTTGACCCCGATCCGGATCGAGACCCCGGCGTCTTTGGCGGCCTGCGCGATCTGCTTGACCTGGTCGTCGAACTTGCGGATGTTGCCCGGGTTGACCCGAACGGCCGCGCAGCCGGCGTCGATGGCAGCGAAGACGTACTTGGGCTGGAAGTGAATGTCGGCGATCACCGGGATCTGCGACTTCCTGGCAATCGCCGGCAGCGCCTCGGCGTCGTCCTGGCTCGGGCACGCCACGCGCACGATGTCGCAGCCGGATGCCGTGAGCTCGGCGATCTGCTGCAGGGTCGCGTTGATGTCCGTGGTTGGCGTGGTGCACATCGACTGCACCGAGATCGGCGCGTCGCCGCCCACCTCGACCTTGCCGACCTTGATCTTCCGCGTCTTGCGGCGCGGAGCGAGCACGGGAGCAGGGGCAGAGGGCATGCCAAGCGAGACGGTCATGGAAGAAGTATCCCAAAGTCTGGACTGGTTGCTTGACTGCACCCATGACGCAGGCAGGGGGCCTCGACGCCGCCATCACCAGAGCCGCCGATGCACAGCGCGAGAGGGGCCGGCTCACCGCTGAACGCGAGGGCCTCCTGCGGCCACGCGCCTAGCCAAGCCCGTCGGCCGCCGAGGCGGACGGGTCAGCCGCCGAGGCGGACGGGTCAGCCGCCGAGGCGGACGGGTCAGCCGCCGAGGCGGACCGGGTTGACGATGTCGGCGTAGATGAGCAGCACGGACATGACGATGAGGACCGAGGACACGGCATACGCCACCGGCAGTGCCTTGGCGACGTCGACGTAGCCCGGGTCCGGCCGCTTCAGCAGCCGTGCGGCGTTTCGCTTGACGCCCTCCCAGAGCGCGCCGGCGACGTGACCGCCGTCGAGCGGCAGCAGCGGGATCAGGTTGAAGACGAACAGGGCCAGGTTCAGCGAGGCGATGAGGCCGATGAGCGTGACGAACTTCGCCATCGTGCCGCCCTTGATGGCGGAGGTGTCGGCATTGGCCACCTCGCCGGCGACGCGGCCCACGCCCACGACGGAGATCGGCCCTTCCGGGTCGCGCTGGCCCGAGCCGAACGCCGCCTTGGCGACGCCCACCATCTTCTCGGGGATCTTCAGCACCACACCTGCCGTGCGGGCGATCTGCTCCCCGATCAGACCGGGAACCGCGGTGACGGGCTGCGGCACGATCTCCGGTGTGCCGCTGGTGCCGAGGAACCCGGCGCGCTCAGTGACCACCTTCCCGGCGTCATTCGTGGTCGGCTGGCCCTGGTCGTCGTAGACCGGGAGGTCGAGCACCAAGGGCTTGGCCACCACAGTCCGGCTCTGGCCATCGCGCTCGTAGACGATCGTCATCGGCTTGTCGAGGTTGCCCCGGATGGCCGTGCGCACGTCGTCCCACGTCGAGACCTTGGTGCCCGCGATCGACAGCAGCGTGTCGCCCGGCTTGAGCCCGGCCGCGTTCGCGGGGGCGACGGGCATGTCGGGGGTGCACGCCGCGGCACCGGTCTGGCCGGCCTGCTTGACGTCGACGCACTGGCTGACACTGGACAGCTTGGGCGTGATCTCGGGCAGACCGTAGAGGGTGAAGATGCCGCCGAAGAGCACGGTGGCGATCAGCAGGTTCATGACCGGGCCGCCGAGCATCACGGTGACCTTCCTGGGGACGGTCAGCTTGTAGAACACGCGCCGCTCGTCCCCCGGCTGCACCTCCTCGAGGCTGGCCTGCCGTGCCTCGTCCATCAGCTGGGAGAACCTGCCGGTGCTGGAGACCCGCAGGGTCCCGGGCTTGTCACCGGGGCGCGGCGGGAACATGCCGATCATCCGGATGTAGCCGCCCAGCGGGATGGCCTTGACGCCGTACTCGGTCTCTCCCCGGTGGCGCGACCAGATGGTCGGGCCGAAGCCGACCATGTACTGCGTCACCTTCACCCCGAAGCGCTTGGCGGGCACCAGGTGGCCGATCTCGTGCAGGGCGATCGAGGCCGCGACCCCGAAGGCGACGACGAGCACGCCGAGGAGGTACATCATGAGGCGCCCCCTGACGCGATCTCGTGCCCTGCAGTACCTGCCACCCGGGTGGCAGCGTCCATGTCCGGCAAACCCAACACCTTCCGTGCGCGAGAGCGGGCCCAGGCATCGGCCCGCATCACCTCCTCAACGCTCAGACCAGCGGAAACACTCCCCTGGTGCTCGTCGACCACGCGGGAGACGGTGTCGACGATGTCGAGGAAGCCGATCTGGCCGTCGTGGAACGCGTCCACGCCGACCTCGTTGGCGGCGTTGTACACCGCCGGGTACGTGCCACCGGCCGAGCCGACCTGACGGGCCAGGCGCACGGCGGGGAAGGCGTCGTCGTCGAGGGGGAAGAAGTCCCAGGACTGCGCCTGCGTCCAGTCACACGGCGCGTCGACGTCGGGCAGACGCTCCGGCCAGGAAAGCCCCAGGGCGATCGGCACGAGCATCCGCGGCGGGCCCATCTGGGCGATGGTCGAGCCGTCGTGGAACTCCACCATCGAGTGGATCATCTGCTGCGGGTGCACCACGACGTCGATCCGTTCGAACGGGATGTCGAACAGGAGGTGCGCCTCGATGACCTCGAGCCCCTTGTTGACCAGCGTCGCCGAGTTCGTCGTGATGACGCGGCCCATGGCGAAGTTGGGGTGGGCCAGCGCCTCCTGCGGCGTGACGGCCCTCAGCTGCTCGCGGGTGCGGCCGCGGAACGGACCGCCGCTCGCGGTGACGACGAGACGGCGCACCTCCCCCGCACGTCCGCCGCGCAGGCTCTGGGCGATCGCCGAGTGCTCCGAGTCGACCGGGACGATCTGCCCGGGCCGCGCCATCGCCTTGACGATCGGCCCTCCGACGATCAGGGACTCCTTGTTGGCGAGCGCGAGGGTCGCCCCGGACTCGAGGGCGGCAAGAGTGGGGCGCAGGCCGATGGATCCCGTGATGCCGTTGAGCACCACGTCGGCACCGCAGCGCGCCGCCGTCACCGCAGCGTCGTCCCCGACCACGACCTCAGGCCGGTATGCCGCGTGCCCGGCTCCCGCGGCATACGCGGCGATGGCCTCGGTCACCTCCGCGAGCGTGGCGCTCGCCACCGCGACGAGCGGGGCACGGGTCGCCACGGCCTGCTGGGCGACGAGGTCGACGTTGCCGCCGGCGCTGAGAGCGGCGACGCTGAAGCGCTCGGGGTTGCGGGCGATGACGTCAAGGGCCTGGGTGCCGATGGACCCGGTGGAGCCCAGGACAGCGACAGAGCGGGGGGAGGTCACTGGCTCATTCTCCCCCATGGCCGAGGCAGGGCGGGCAGGCACGGCTCTCGCCCTGCCCGCCGTCCTAGTCGACGAAGATCCGCTCCTCGATCAGCTGTTCCTGCACGATCCGGCCCTCACGCTCAAAGCGCCCCTGCTCGAACCGCTTCTGGAACTCGAGCTCGACCTTGTCGACGCCGCCGCGGTTCTTCTCGATGGTCAGCACGACCCACTGCCGGAACCGCTCCGCGTTGTCGAGGTGGTACACGAGGTGGTGCCGGGCCACGACGTCGTACTTGTCGTTGAGGATGAGCACGATGTCTGCCTCGTACGCCAGGGCCGAGGAACCGCGCAGGTCATGCACCCGCATGCGCTTGCCGGCCACGAGGCTGGCCTTCTCGGCCGCCACGATCGAGACCACTGGGGCCTCGTAGGTCAGCGCGATGTCCTTGAGCTGCTCCACGACGTGGGTGATGCGCTCCTCCTCGTTGAGCCCCCGCTCGCGCGCAGGGACCTTCTGGAGGTAGTCGACGAGGACGAACGGTGCCTGACCGGTGTCTCGGGTGACGGCCTCGATGGCGGCGCGGATCTCACTGATCCCGGTGTGCATGCCGCTGGAGGAGTGGATGTGGAGGCGGTCGGCGTACCGCTCGAGGCCTCGCACGGCCTCGGCCCCGCCCTTGGTGTTGGCGAACTGCTGCTCGACCGAGGACGCCCGGGTGTGGCGGGCCTCGAACACCGCGCGGATCGTGTTGACCGAGAGCGTCTCCCCGTCGAGCTGGGCGGCGTCGATCGCAATCAGGCGCTCGAGGATGGCGTGCGCGTCGTGCTCGAAGGAGAAGAAGATGGCCGAGCGGGTGCCGGCGGAGACGGCGCGTCGCAGCATCTGCAGGGCCATCGTCGTCTTGCCGAGCCCCTGCGGGCCGCCGATCAGGACGAGCTCTCCGGAGCGGAACCCCCCACCGAGAGCAGTGTCGAGGGAGTCGAAGCCCGTGGGCCAGACCATCGCCCCGGCCGAGCGTCCCTGCTGGATCTTGTGGGTGGTGTCGGCGAGGACACCGGTGAGTGACTTCAGGCGTGGGTCGGCAGGCTGGTGCGAGGAAGAGTCCCCCTCGGCGAGCAGGCCAGCGTGGTCCGACGACGACACAGTGGCTGTCATGGGCGAATTCGACCACCACCCGGCGGGAGCCCGGAGGGTGAGCCGCGAAATGTGCCCGAACGGCCCATGCGCAAACCGGACGAAGGGGACGAAACTCCCCGGTCCCGACCCACCCCCCGGTCCCCAGTCAGCCCTGGTCTTCTCGCGGGAGAGAGATCCCCGAGCTGAGGATGCGCAGGGCGGTGCCGATGTAGATGAGGTTGAACAACATCTGCACCGTGACCATCAGACGGGCCGGCGTCTCCGCAGCGTGGATGTCGCCGAAACCCACGGTGGCGGTCGTCGTCACCGAGAAGTACAGCGCGTCGGTGCGGTTGGCCAGCCCGGCGAACTGGTCCGGTGCGGCGTCCGAGGTGATCGCGTAGAGGAGTGCGAAGCCGAGGACGAGCAGATAGAGCGCCACCAGCAGCTGCTGGATCCGGTGGTACTCGGGGGCCTGCCGCTCCCGGCTGCGCCGGGACGCCCCGCGCAGGAAGACCAGCAACATCCCCCAGGCGACGACGGCCCCGACCAGGCGACCGACGGCGACGGCATCACCCCAAGGCGACTTCAGGGGAACCAGGTAGTAGCCGACGGTGAGGAGCACCAGCACGACGGTGGTGTGCCACAGCAGCATCACCAGCGGCTGACGCCTCTCCTCGAGCGGCATGGCCCGGTCCGCCTCTCCCCCGTCGTCCCGGTCAGGGGGCGATGCCGACGTACTTGGTCTCGAGGTACTCCTCGATGCCCTCGAAACCTCCCTCGCGGCCGAAGCCCGAGGCCTTGACGCCTCCGAACGGTGCGGCCGGGTTGGACACGATGCCCTGGTTGAACCCCACCATCCCGAACTCCAGCGCCTCGCTGACGCGGATCATCCGGGACAGGTCCCTGGTGAAGACGTAGGCAACCAGGCCGTACTCGGTGCTGTTGGCCGCCTCGAGCACCTCCTCCTCGGTGCCGAACGAGGCGATGGGGGCGACCGGGCCGAAGATCTCCTCCTGCATGACGCGGGCCGTCTTGGGGACACCGGTGACGACCGTGGGCTGGAAGAAGTACCCCGGGCCATCAGCGCGACTGCCGCCGACCACCACCGTGGCTCCCTGGGCCTTGGCGTCCTCGACCATCTCGGCGACCCCGTCGCGCGCCTTGGCGTCGATGAGGGGGCCCACATCCACGCCGTCCTCGGTGCCGCGACCGATCGTCAGCGCCGACATCCTCTCGGCGAACCTCCTGCCGAACTCATCGACGAGGCTCTCGTGCACGTAGAAGCGGTTGGCCGCGGTGCACGCCTCCCCGATGTTGCGCATCTTGGCGAGCATCGCGCCCTCGACCGCGCGGTCGAGGTCGGCGTCCTCGAAGACGATGAACGGCGCGTTGCCACCGAGCTCCATCGAGACGCGCAGCAGCTGCTCGGCTGACTGCTCCACCAGCTTGCGGCCCACCCCGGTGGAGCCGGTGAAGGTGAGCTTGCGCAGGCGAGGGTCGCGGATGATCGGCTCCATGACGTCACCCGTGCGGCTGGTGGTGACGACGTTCAGCACCCCGTCGGGCAGGCCGCACTCCTGAAGCAGCTTCGCGAGGGCGAGCATCGACAGCGGGGTCTGGCCCGCAGGCTTGACCACCATCGTGCAGCCGGCCGCGATCGCCGGGCCGATCTTGCGGGTGCCCATGGCGAGCGGGAAGTTCCACGGCGTGATCATCAGCGTGGGGCCGACCGGCGCCTTCATGGTCACCAGGCGGGTCGCACCGTTGGGGGCCACCGCGTAGCGGCCGTGGACACGAACCGCCTCCTCGGCGAACCAGCGGAAGAACTCCGCACCGTAGGTGACCTCGCCCCGGGACTCGGCAAGGGTCTTGCCCATCTCGAGCGTCATCAGCATCGCGAAGTCGTCCGCGCGCTCGGTGATCTTGTCGAACGCCGACCGGAGGATCTCCCCGCGGTCCCGCGGTGGGACCTTGGCCCACTCGGCCTGGGCTGCGACAGCGGCATCGAGGGCCGCCTTGCCGTCGGCGACCGTGGCATCGGCCACCTCGGTCAGGATCTCCCCGGTGGAGGGGTCCTCGACCTTGAGAGTGCCTCCGTCGGAGCTGTCCCGCCACGAGCCGCCGATGAGCAGCCCCGTCGGGACGGAGGCGATCAGGTCCTGCTGCGAGATGGCCATCAGGGCTTCTCCTCGGTGTCGGTGGTGTGGGGGTATGCCGCCTGCCCGCCCTTGGGCGGCCAGGTGTCGCTGTGGTCGTGGGACAGGGCGGTGCTGTGGTGGTGGCCGTGGCTGTGCGGTGCGCCGCCGAACGGCTGGGTCGGCTCGGGCACCCGGCCGGCGAGAAGCGGCTGGGCTGGGTCCCAGCGGGTCCCCTCGCGCTCGTCCCTGCGCCTGCGGGCGATGGCCGAAAGGGACTCCAGCACAACGCGGTTGGCCAGTGCGGCGGTGATGTCCGCGTGGTCGTAGGGCGGGCTGACCTCGACGACGTCGACCCCGACCACCGGCAGCTCCAGGCAGATCCGGCGCACCGAGTCGAGGAGCTCGCGGGCGGAGAGGCCCCCGGGCTCGGGTGTCCCCGTGCCGGGAGCGTGGCCGGGGTCGCACACGTCGATGTCGACCGAGAGGAAGACGCCGTCGCACTCGTCGGTGGCGATGGCGAACGCCTCGGTCAGGCACTCCTGCAGACCCCGGTGCACGATCTCGGTCATCTCGAAGGAGCGCATCCGCTGCCCCGCCATCCAGTCCAGCGTCTCCGGAGGGGGCCAGTAGCCGCGCAGGCCGACCTGGAGGAAGCGGTCACCGCGCAGAGCACCCGACTCGATGAGGCGGCGCATCGGCTGCCCGTGCCCCCACAGCGACCCGAACTCGATGTCGCCGGTGTCGGCATGGGCGTCGAAGTGGATCATCGAGATGCGGCCGTGGCCAAGGACATTCGCGACGCCCTTGGCGTCCGGGAAGGCGATGGAGTGGTCGCCGCCCAGCACGACCGGAATCGCCCCCGCACGAGTGACCCTCTCCACCGCGGCCTCGAGAGCGGGCAGCGCCACCTCGATGTCACCGGAGTACATCTCCACGTCCCCGGCGTCGACCACCCGCAGGTCGGCCAGGCCGTCGGTGCGCAGGGCGAGCGATGGCCGCGAGCCGGCGTGTGGCAGGGAGGCGGTCATGCGGATCGCCTGTGGCCCGAAACGCGTTCCGGGGCGGTGGGAGGTGCCCCCATCGAAGGGCGCACCGAGGATCACGACGTCGGCACCGGCATACGTGTCGGGCTCGTCGAGGTCGCAGGCGGGGACGCCGAGGAAGGTGATGTCGGGCCCGTACTGGGCGCCGTAGCGGGTCATGGATCGATCCTAGGCCTTAGAGACCGCGGGCCCGGGTGGCCGCCGGGCGGTCCTCCATGGCCCACGGCGACCCATAGCCCTCGGGCTTGGGCGCCCCCAGGAGATCGAGGAATGGCACGGCGTCGAAGGCTTCGGGCCCGAGCACGCCAGCGCCGGACCACCTCCCGGTGGCGAGCAGCTCCAGCGCCACGACGGGGTTTACCGCGGTCTGCCACACGACGCACTGGGCTCCGTACTCGCGCATCGTCTGCTCGTTGTCGGCCACGTGGTAGAGGTACGTGCTGCGTGGGGCTCCGTCCCTTCCCCTGCCAGTGACCCACAACCCGGCGCAGGTCTTGCCGGTCATGCGAGGTCCGATCGTCGCCGGGTCCGGCAGGCAGGCCGCGACCACGTCACGGGGTGAGACCTGTATGCCGCCGACGCTCACCTTCTCGGTGCGGTCCAGGCCAAGGGTGTGCAGCGTCTTCAGCACGCCGATGAACTCGTCACCGAGGCCGTACTTGAAGGTGACCCGGCGGGCGTCCAGCCACCGGGGCATGAGCAGGACCTCCTCGTGCTCGACGTTGACGCACTCGACCGGCCCGATGCCCTCCGGGAAGTCGAAGACCTCCGGCTCGGAGAACGGCGGTGTCGTGTACCAGCCGCGGTCCTTCTCCCAGACGACGGGCGGGTTGAGGCACTCCTCGATGGTCGTCCAGATCGAGAAGCTCGGCGCGAAGACCTCGTTGCCGTCCTCGTCGTGGACCACGAGGTTGGCGCCGTCCCGGGTACCGAGCTCGTCGATCTCGGAGAACAGGTGGTCCGCGGCATACCGCGCGAACACGTCCGAGAGACCGGGCTCGACACCGACGCCGACGAGGGCGAGGCGCCCCGCCTGCTCCCACTCCGCGGCCACCGCGAACTGCTCGTCGCCGAGCTTGACGTGGCTCTGCGCGTAGGGCTGCTCGGGGTGTCGCTGCGACAGGCTCATCGCCATGTCGAGGTAGTCGGCGCCCGCAGCGAGCGCGCCGCGGAAGATCGGCATCACGAAGCGGGGGTCGACCGCGTTGAACACGTGCGTGATCCGGTGTTCGCGGGCCAGCGCCTGGACGTCGTCCGCCTTCGACGCGTCGACGCGGGCGGCGACCAGACGGCTCTCGCCGTCCCGTCGGGCAGCGGCCGCCGCCACCGTCCGCCTGGCCCGCTCCTCGTCGTAGTCCGCCACGACGAGGAGCTCGAAGAAATCGCGTTCGACGGCGATACGGGCGGCGGCGTCACCGACGCCGCCGGACCCGACCATGAGGATGCGCACGAGGGATCAGGCTGCTTTCTCGCGGCGCCTGGAGAGGAACTGCCCCAGGAACACGAAGGCCAGGGCGAGCAGGAACATGATGGTCCCGATCACGTTGACCTGAACCGGCGCGCCGCGCTGGGACGCTCCCCACACATACATGGGGAACGTGATCGAGCTCGGGCTCGCGTTGAAGTTGGTGATGATGTAGTCGTCGAAGCTCAGTGAGAACGCCAGCAGCGCGCCGGCGGCGATGCCGGGAGCAGCCAGCGGCAGGGTCACCCGGAGGAAGGTCTGCAGCGGGTTGGCGCCGAGATCGGCTGCCGCCTCCTCGAGCCGTGGGTCGAGCGTCGCCACGCGCGCCTTCACGGCGACGACGACGAAGGAGACGCAGAACATGATGTGCGCGATGAGGATCGCGGTGCGACCCGCGGGCACCCCCATCATCAGGAAGAGCGTCAGCAGGCTGGAGCCCATGACGACCTCCGGCGTGGCCATCGGCATGAAGATCAGCAGGTTGGTCGGCTCGCGGCCGTGGAAGCGGTACCTGCCCAGGGCGAACGCGATCATGGTGCCGAGGACGGTCGCCACCAGCGATGCGGTGATGCCGATCTGGAGGCTCAGGCCCACGGCGTCGCAGATCCCCTGCGCCCCGCAGGGGTCGGTCCACGCGGCGGTGGAGAACTGCGTCCAGGTGTAGTTGTAGCGACCGACGGGGTCGTTGAACGAGAACACCGCGACGACGATGTTGGGGATGAGCATGTAGGCGAGCACGGCCAGGGCCGCGAACGCGAGCAGGTGACTGCGGATCCAGCGCATCTCAGACCAGCTCCTCGGTGCCTGCGCGGCGCACGTAGAGCGCGACGAGGGTGACGATCAGGATGAGGAGGATGAAGGACAGCGCTGCGGCAAGCGGGTAGTCGAGGACCCGCAGGAACTGGCTGTCGATGACCTGGCCGATCATCACGGTCTGGGTGTTGCCCAGCAGGCGCGAGTTGATGAAGTCACCGGCCGCCGGGATGAAGGTGAGCAGGGTGCCCGCGACGACCCCCGGCAGCGACAGCGGCCACGTGACCCGGCGGAAGGACTCCCAGGGGGAGGCGTAGAGGTCGCTCGCCGCCTCCACGAGCCGGGGGTCCAGCCGCTCGAGGCTGGCGTAGAGGGGCAGGATCATGAACGGCAGGAAGTTGTAGGTCAGGCCGGCGATCACCGCGAACTTCGAGGCGAGCAGGGTGTCGGTCGCGGTCAGGCCCACCGCCTGCAGCAGGGACGTCAACCCCGTCGCCTGCGCGAAACCGGTCACCGGGCCGGTGTCGGACAGGATCGTGCGCCAGGCCAGGGTGCGGATGAGGAAGCTCGTGAAGAACGGCGCGATGACGAGCACCAGCACGATGTTCTTCCACCGACCCGCCTTCTGGGCAATGAAGTAGGCCAGTGGGTAGCCGAGCAGAAGGGTGATCACCGTTGCCGTGGCCGCGTAACCGATGGAGCGGAGCAGGTGCGGCCAGTACGCCTGGAGGGCGTCCGCGTAGATGCTGACGTTGCCGGTGAAGGTGTACCCCTCCTCGACCGTGCCCTCCTGCAGGGACTGCGAGAACAGCGTGACCATCGGCGCCACGAAGAACACCACCAGCCACAGCATGCCTGGGAGGAGCAGCACGTAGGGCACCAGGCGGCCGCGCCGGACGGGCTTGCGCACCTCGCCAGTGCTGACCCCGGCGATGTCGGCCACTAGCTCTCCTCCTCGACCCCGGCGTCCGCGGCCTGCGAGGCGTCCAGGGCGAACCCGTGCTCCGCGGCCCATGAGATCGTGACGGCCTCCCCGACCCGGGCGCGAGCCGAGCCGTCGTTCTGCTGCACCACCACCAGCTCGCGTCCCCACGGCATGCGCACGAGGTACTGCGTGGCCACACCCGTGAACGACACGTCGCTCACCTCGCCCTGGAGCTGGTTGGGACCACCCTGCGGACCAAGGCGCAGCTTCTCGGGCCGCACCCCCAGCCAGATGTCCCTGATGCCGTGGGGAAGGTGTTCACGCTCCACCTCGAGCTTGTGGCCGTGGCTGGTGACGTACACGATGCCGTTCGCGGCCGGCTCACCCTCGACGCTCGCGCGCAGCAGGTTGGACTGCCCGAGGAAGTTGGCCACGAACGTCGACCGCGGCTGCTCGTAGAGCGTCGCCGGGTCGCCGAGCTGCTCGAGGTTTCCGCCGTTCATCACCGCGATGGAGTCAGCCATGGTCATGGCCTCCTCCTGGTCGTGGGTCACGTGCACGAACGTCAGACCGACCTCTGACTGGATCCGTTTGAGCTCGATCTGCATCTGGCGGCGAAGCTTCAGGTCGAGGGCACCCAGGGGCTCATCCAGCAGGAGCACGTCTGGGCGGTTGACGATGGCCCGGGCCAGCGCCACCCGCTGCTGCATGCCACCCGAGAGCTGGGCCGGCTTCTTGCGTCCCACCTCCCCGAGCTGGACGAGGTCGAGGGCCTCCTTGGCTTTGGCCGTCGCGTTCTTGTCGCCGCGACGTTTGAGACCGAACGCCACGTTGTCCAGCACGGTCATGTGTGGGAACAGCGCGTAGGACTGGAAGACCGTGTTGACGTTGCGCTGGTAGGCCTTCGTACCGGTGATGTCCTTGTCGCCGATGAGGATCTGGCCGGCCGTGGGTTCCTCGAGCCCGGCGATCATGCGCAGCGTGGTCGTCTTGCCACAGCCGGAGGGACCGAGCAGGGCGAAGAACGAGCCCTGCGGGATGTCGAGGTCCAGCGCCCTGACTGCGGTGAACGCCTCGAATGACTTGGTGAGTCCGACGAGCCGCAGGTCGCCGGATGTGGTCTCGACCATCAGCCCGTGGTGAGAGCTGAGAACTTCTGCGCGTACTTGATCTCCTCGGCGGCCGTCAGACCGCGGAAGACGTGGGCCCGCGAGAGGACGTCCTGGCTGGGGAAGATGAGCGGGTTGTCGGCCGTCTCGGGGTCGGTCTTGACCAGGGCCTCCTTCGTGCCCTGGACGGGTGGGATGTAGTTCACCGACGCCTCCACCTGAGCCATCACCGCGGGGTCGTAGTAGTAGTTGATCAGCACCTCGGCGTTCTTCTTGTGCTTCGCAAGGGCCGGGATGACGAAGTTGTCGGACCACAGGGTGAAGCCCTTCTCGGGCAGGGTGTAGCCGACGTCCTTGTTGGCGAACTGGAGCTGGACGACGTCACCGGTCCACGCGACGCAGGCTGCGATGTCGCCCTTGGTGAGCCCGTCGGTGTAGTCGTTGCCGGTGAAGCCCTTGATCTGGCCCGCGTCCTTAGCCTTCTGGATCATCGCGATGGCGGCGTCGAAGTCGGCGTCGGTGAAGTTGGCCGGGTCCTTGCCCTGCTCGAGCAGGACGAGGCCGACGGTGTCGCGCATCTCGGTCAGGAGGGTGACCTTGCCCTTCAGCGCAGGGTCGGTGAGCAGCTGGGTGATCGTCTCGATCTTCTTCCCGCCGGTGGCCTTGACGTTGTACGCGATGCCGGCGAAGCCGCTCTGCCACGGCAGGGAGTACACGCGGCCAGGGTCGAACTCGACATCCTTCAGCGTGCTCACGAGGCTCTTGGCGTTGGGGATGTTGGCCATGTCGAGCTTCTGCACGTAGCCCTGTCGGATGAGGCGCGCGACCATCCAGTCCGTGCTGCACCAGACATCACGTCCGGTGTCCTTTCCAGCTGCCAGCAGCGGCCGGACCTTGGCATAGAACTCGTCGTTGTCGTTGTAGTCCTCGGTGTAGTTGACCTTGATCCCCATCTTCTTGGTGAAGGCATCAAGGGTCGGCCTGGTCTTCCCGTCCTCCGAGACGTCGATGTACTCCGGCCAGTTTGACCAGTTGACCAGCTTCTCGGTGGCTGAGAGGTCCTGGGCAGCCTTCGCGGTTGCCGTCGTGCCCCCGGTCGTCGGGCTCTTGCCCTTGGAGCCACACGCCGCGAGGGCGGTCACGCCCACACCGGCGGCCCCGATCATGAGGGTTCGGCGGGAGACGAGCCCGCGCATCAGTGCTGCGGTCAGGGGCGGGGGGATCTGGTCATTCATGGGGCACTCCTGGGGAGGGACGGCGCGGGCGGTGGGTGCGGGGGGACGTCAGCTGTCGAGGTTGGCCATGACGTGCTTGATGCGGGTGTAGTCCTCGAAGCCGTACATGGACAGGTCCTTTCCGTAGCCGCTCTTCTTGAAGCCGCCGTGGGGCATCTCGGCAACGATTGGGATGTGGGTGTTGATCCAGACGCAGCCGAAGTCGAGCCGCTTGGACATCCGCATGGCGCGGCCGAAGTCCTTCGTCCAGACACTGGAGGCCAGCCCGTAGTCGACGCCGTTGGCCCAGCGCACCGCCTCGTCCTCGTCGGTGAACCGCTGCACCGTGATGACCGGCCCGAAGATCTCGTTCTGGATGGCCTCGTCGTCCTGGCGCAGCCCCGACAGGACCGTGGGCTCGATGAAGAACCCGTCCCCGAGGGCCGTGACGCGGTGGCCGCCGGCAGCGACGGAGGCGTGGTCAGGCAGCCGCTCCAGGAACCCCTGGACACGCTGGAGCTGGTTGGCGTTGTTGACGGGGCCGAAGGCTGCGTCCTCGTCCTCGGGGAGGCCGACCTTGGTCGAGGTCCGGGCGAACTCGGAGAGGGCGGCGACGAAGTCGTCGTGGATCCGGGGGGCCGCGAGCACCCTGGTCGCCGCCGTGCAGTCCTGCCCGGCGTTGAAGTAGCCCGCACCTGCGATGCCCTCGACCGCCGCCTCGATGTCGGCGTCGTCGAAGACCACGACCGGCGCCTTGCCGCCGAGCTCGAGGTGGACGCGCTTGACGTCGTGGGACGCGCTCTCGGCCACCTGCATGCCCGCGCGCACCGAGCCGGTGATGGCGACGAGGGCGGGCGTCTTGTGCGCGACGACGGCGCGACCCGTGCCGTGGTCACCGGTCACCACGTTGAAGGTACCCGGGGGCAGGAACTCCCCAGCGATCTCGGCGAGCAGCAGGGTGGTCTCGGGCGTGGTGTCCGACGGCTTGAGGACGATGGTGTTCCCGGCGGCCAGCGCCGGGCCGATCTTCCAGACCGCCATCATCATCGGGTAGTTCCACGGCGTGACCTGGCCGACCACCCCGATCGGCTCGCGCCGGATCCACGAGGTGTGGCCCTTCATGTACTCCCCCGCCGCGCGGCCCTCGAGGACGCGGGCGGCGCCGGCGAAGAACCGCAGCTGGTCCACCATCGGCGGGACCTCCTCGCTGGCGGTCAGCGCGTGCGGCTTGCCCGTGTTCTCGGCCTCGAGGTGGACGAACTCGTCGGCACGACGCTCGATGGCGTCGGCGAACTTCAGCAGCGCCTGCTGGCGCTCGCTCGGCGTGCTCTGGCCCCACTCCGCGAACGCGGCGTCAGCGGCGGCATACGCCTTGTCGACGTCGGCCTGAGTGGACACCGGAGCCTTGGCCACGACCTGCGCAGTCGCGGGGTTGACGATGTCTGTCGTGGTGTCGGTCTCCGCGTCGACGTACTCGCCGTTGATGAAGTTGCGCAGGACACGAGGGGTGGCAGTCACGAGCTCTCCCGTGGATCGGTACGGATTCCGGTGTGTTGGCACTTTAACTGTTTGAGCGCTGGTTTCAATAGGTTCCGCTGACCAGATCGCTGAAATCAGCAGAGATTTTTCGCTGAAACAACTGATTCCGTCGTCGGAGCACTTGCGCGGCAGCCGCCGAGAGGACACGATGGCGACCGTGAACCGCTCACACCCCACGAATTCCGAGGCGCGCCTCGATGACGTCTCCAAGGCGATCATCGAGCACCTTCAGGAGGATGGGCGGCAGTCGTACGCGACCATTGCCAAGCAGGTCGGCCTCTCTGAGGCGGCCGTGCGGCAGAGGGTCCAGCGGCTGCTCGACGCCGGCGTCATGCAGATCGTCGCGGTGACCGACCCCCTCCAGGTGGGGTTTCGTCGCCAGGCGCTCATCGGCATCCGCGTCGACGGCGACCTGACCTCGGTCGCCGAGGCACTGACGGAGATGTCTGCCGTCGACTACGTCGTCACCACCGCGGGCAGCTTCGACATCCTCGCCGAGGTCGTGTGCGAGGACGACGACCAGCTTCTCGAGCTGCTCACCAAGGGCGTGCGGACCCTTCCCGGGGTCCAGTCGACCGAAACGTTTGTCTACCTGAAACTCAACAAGCAGCACTACAACTGG